>Ga0078894_10003248_pt1 | contig 12341 bp, 8 predicted proteins | sample LauGreSu1BDMLBSD_2_FD_67506 | JGI IMG/M metagenome (GOLD analysis project Ga0078894, IMG submission 67506) | Freshwater lake microbial communities from Lake Michigan, USA - Su13.BD.MLB.SD (version 4) (version 4) | ecosystem: Environmental > Aquatic > Freshwater > Lake | place: Lake Michigan, USA...
CTGTCTGCCCGTAGCACCCGTATCACCAGTCGCTCCCTGTCTGCCCGTAGCACCCGTATCGCCAGTCGCCCCCTGTCTTCCTGTAGCACCAGTCGATCCAGTAGCTCCCTGCCTTCCAGTATCACCAGTGGATCCCTGCCTTCCTGTATCACCAGTAAATCCAGTAGCTCCCTGCCTTCCTGTATCACCGGTAAAGCCAGTCGCTCCCTGCCTTCCTGTAGCACCCGTATCACCAGTAGCTCCCTGCCTTCCTGTAGCACCCGTATCACCAGTAGCTCCCTGCCTTCCTGTATCACCAGTGGATCCCTGCCTTCCTGTATCACCAGTAAAGCCAGTGGCGCCCTGTCTGCCCGTAGCACCCGTATCGCCAGTCGCTCCCTGCCTGCCTGTAGCACCTGTATCGCCAGTCGCTCCCTGTCTACCTGTAGCACCAGTAAAGCCAGTAGCACCTTGTCTTCCTGTATCGCCAGTAAAGCCAGTAGCACCCTGTCTTCCTGTATCGCCAGTAAAGCCAGTAGCACCTTGTCTTCCTGTATCGCCAGTAAAGCCAGTCGCTCCCTGCCTGCCCGTATCACCAGTAAAGCCAGTAGCACCTTGTCTTCCTGTATCGCCAGTAAAGCCAGTAGCTCCCTGCCTGCCCGTATCACCAGTAAAGCCAGTAGCGCCCTGTCTTCCTGTAGCACCTGTATCGCCAGTCGCTCCCTGCCTGCCTGTAGCACCTGTATCGCCAGTCGCTCCCTGTCTGCCTGTATCGCCAGTGGCGCCCTGTCTGCCCGTAGCACCCGTATCACCAGTCGCTCCCTGTCTGCCCGTATCGCCAGTAAAGCCAGTGGCGCCCTGCCTTCCTGTATCACCAGTGGATCCCTGCCTTCCTGTATCACCAGTAAAGCCAGTGGCGCCCTGCCTTCCTGTATCACCAGTAAAGCCAGTGGCGCCCTGTCTGCCCGTAGCACCCGTATCGCCAGTCGCTCCCTGTCTGCCCGTAGCACCCGTATCGCCAGTCGCTCCCTGCCTGCCTGTAGCACCCGTATCGCCAGTGGCGCCCTGTCTGCCCGTAGCACCCGTATCGCCAGTCGCTCCCTGCCTGCCTGTAGCACCCGTATCGCCAGTCGCCCCCTGTCTGCCCGTAGCACCAGTCGATCCAGTAGCACCCTGCCTTCCTGTATCGCCAGTAAAGCCAGTGGCTCCCTGTCTTCCTGTATCGCCCGTAAAGCCAGTAGCTCCCTGTCTTCCTGTATCGCCAGTAAAGCCAGTAGCACCCTGCCTTCCTGTATCACCAGTAAAGCCAGTAGCTCCCTGTCTTCCTGTATCACCAGTGGATCCCTGCCTTCCTGTATCGCCAGTCGCTCCCTGTCTGCCCGTAGCACCCGTATCGCCAGTCGCTCCCTGTCTGCCTGTAGCACCCGTATCACCAGTGGATCCCTGCCTTCCTGTAGCACCCGTATCACCAGTGGATCCCTGCCTTCCTGTAGCACCCGTATCACCAGTGGATCCCTGTCTGCCCGTAGCACCAGTCGATCCAGTAGCACCTTGTCTTCCTGTATCGCCAGTAAAGCCAGTAGCACCTTGCCTTCCTGTATCGCCAGTAAAGCCAGTGGCGCCCTGCCTTCCTGTATCGCCAGTAAAGCCAGTAGCACCTTGCCTTCCTGTATCGCCAGTAAAGCCAGTGGCGCCCTGCCTTCCTGTATCGCCAGTAAAGCCAGTGGCGCCCTGCCTTCCTGTATCGCCAGTAAAGCCAGTGGCGCCCTGCCTTCCTGTATCACCAGTAAAGCCAGTAGCACCTTGTCTTCCTGTAGCACCTGTATCGCCAGTCGCTCCCTGTCTTCCTGTAGCACCTGTATCGCCAGTCGCTCCCTGTCTACCTGTAGCACCAGTAAAGCCAGTCGCCCCCTGTCTACCCGTATCGCCAGTAAAGCCAGTGGCGCCCTGCCTTCCTGTATCGCCAGTAAATCCAGTAGCTCCCTGTCTGCCCGTATCGCCAGTCGATCCAGTAGCACCTTGTCTTCCTGTATCGCCAGTCGATCCAGTGGCACCTTGTCTTCCTGTATCACCAGTAAAGCCAGTCGCTCCCTGCCTTCCTGTATCGCCAGTAAAGCCAGTAGCTCCCTGTCTGCCCGTAGCACCAGTCGATCCAGTAGCACCTTGTCTTCCTGTATCGCCAGTAAATCCAGTAGCTCCCTGTCTGCCCGTATCGCCAGTCGATCCAGTAGCACCTTGTCTTCCTGTATCGCCAGTCGATCCAGTAGCACCTTGTCTTCCTGTATCGCCAGTAGATCCCTGTCTTCCTGTATCGCCAGTGGCGCCCTGTCTGCCCGTATCACCAGTAAAGCCAGTAGCACCTTGTCTTCCTGTATCGCCAGTAGCTCCCTGTCTGCCCGTATCGCCAGTATCACCAGTAGCTCCCTGTCTGCCCGTATCACCAGTATCACCAGTAGCTCCCTGTCTTCCAGTATCACCAGTAGCTCCCTGCCTGCCCGTATCACCAGTAAAGCCAGTCGCTCCAGTATTCCCTTGAGCCCCCGTAGCTCCATACAAACTTTCAGGGGCACTTTGTAAGAGCATACTTCCTCCCCACGTGGTCGCTGTTGTGGCCGCCCCTCCGTACATCTGTATTGCAAATTGGTCGGCGTGGTTCATAACGAATGAGAGATTGGTCTTAAGTGTGAATGGGGCCACTGCAGACGACTCGTATGGTACGCTGGTTTGCTGTACTCCCTCTATGGCTAATACCCTTTTAATGATATTATCGTAATACGCCACAAAAACATAGCCGATCGCATCGACGGCCATGGAGGAGATGGAACCGTCCACCCCCTCAAACGTGCTCACTACGCCCCCGGGTGTAACTTTGCGGATGCATTTGTTGTCTGAGTCTGCGACATACACATTACCGTTCGAATCGACTGCAACCTTTGAAGGCATGTTGAACCGCGCAGCGTTGCCTGGACCATTAATAGCAGCCCCCCCTGCCTCAAAGCCGATATCACCACTTCCTGCTAGCGTGCTCACAAAGCCCCCTGAGGTGATTTTTCGGATGCGATGGTTTTGCATGTCAGCAACATACACATTGCCGGCTGAATCGAGGGCCACGCCCGTAGGCTGAGTGAACTGCGCAGCGGCGCCTTGACCATCAGCAAGTCCTGCAGTACTTCCTGCAAACGTACTCACCAAGCCCCCAGAGGTGATTTTTCGGATGCGATGGTTTTGCATGTCCGCCACATACACATTGCCGTTCGAATCGACTGCCACGCCACGAGGCCGATTGAACTTCGCAGCGGTGCCTTGACCATCAGCAAATCCTGCAACACCACTTCCCGCTAGCGTACTCACCAAGCCTCCTGAAGTGATTTTTCGAATGCGGTGATTCATCGTGTCGGCCACATACACATTCCCTGCTGAATCGACAACCACGCCTTGCGGCTTGTTGAACTGCGCAGCGACGCCTTGACCATCAGCATTTCCTGCAACACCACTTCCCGCTAGCGTGCTCACAACACCGCCTGGTGTGACTTTGCGGATGCGGTGATTCAGCTGCTCCGCCACATACATATTGCCGGCTGAATCGAGGGCAATATCTTCAAGCCTATTGAACCGCGCAGCGGCGCCTTGACCATCAGCAAATCCTGCAACACCATTTCCCGCTAGCGTGATAATCTCCGGCGGCGGCGGCGGATCATAGAGAACATACCGCAAACTAAAGGCATTCGCACTATTCGTAATAGAAGTACTCAGATTTACACGGGCTTTCGTTATGCCGTCTGTGGCCGTGTATGTGAATAAGGGGACAGGTGTAGCAGTATATAACACCTTTCCCGTAACAGATGAAGATTGTGTGGCACCCTCTGTAAAATTCGCAAAGAAGTTAGCGTTAGTCGCTAGAGTCAGATCCGTCGATGCCGGTACGCCAGTATTGGCTCCGCCTTGTACTGGAACTGTGAAATTCTGTATTTGTAGTAAGGAAGATCCTGCAATACCAGTAGCACCAGTATTACCTGTATTGCCCGTAGGGCCTGTATTACCAGTAGGGCCTGTATTACCAGTAGGCCCTGTATTACCAGTAGGGCCTGTGTCACCGGTAGGGCCTGTGTTACCTGTAGGGCCTGTGTCACCGGTAGGGCCTGTATTGCCAGTGGGGCCTGTATCACCCGTAGGGCCTGTATCACCGGTAGGGCCTGTATCACCGGTAGGGCCTGTATCACCGGTAGGGCCCGTATTACCTGTAGGGCCAGTATCACCTGTAGGGCCTGTGTCACCCGTATTACCTGTCGGGCCCGTGTTACCCGTAGGGCCTGTGTCACCCGTATCACCCGTAGGGCCCGTGTTACCTGTATTACCTGTAGGTCCAGTGTTACCTGTATCGCCCATAAGACCCGATAGGCCACGAGCACCCGTAGCTCCAGTGTTACCAGTAGGTCCTGTATCACCCGTATTACCCGTAGGCCCTGTATCACCTGTCGGGCCCGTATTACCCGTAGGCCCTGTATCACCTGTCGGGCCCGTGTTACCCGTTGGCCCTGTATCACCTGTCGGGCCCGTGTTACCCGTTGGCCCCGTATTCCCAGTGGACCCCGTATTCCCCGTAGGCCCTGTATTACCTGTATCACCGGTATTCCCAGTGGACCCCGTATTCCCGGTAGGGCCCGTGTTACCCGTAGGCCCTGTCGGGCCCGTATTACCCGTAAGACCCGATAGGCCGCGAGCACCCGTAGGCCCAGTATTGCCCGTAAGACCCGATAGGCCCTGAGGACCAACAGCCCCTGCAGATCCAAATGAAAGGCCTACTTCCACCGGGAGAGTGTTATTGATACCCAGCATTTTAACACCAATACGTAAAGGATACGTCGCTATCGGAATCGGATAGGTAGCTACGTTCACCCCATCAATATAACAGGTCAGTTTACCCTCGATATCTGTAGTAAACAGCACCCTCGAGTTCGATTTGAGAGTCGTAGAGCTTATTGTATTTACAGTAGGACCAGTCGCAGTCGCATTCTTTGCAGCGAATACCAATAGATCGTTCGGGAACAAATCAATCGCGTAATATGCAGCTCCAGTCTGATCGGTGGAAACAGCCTGATCGTTCAAAATAGATACCGCAACTGTAGCCGTATTCGGTATTTTCACGGCAGGGTCTCCCTTCAATAAAAATGAGAGTGTAAACGGGTATCGAATTGTCCGGGTTGTTACGGCCGTATTATCGGCCGAGTTTCCAACAATATTATTCGCGTCTAAGATCGTGAAGTTCGTGCGTGACATATCCCATGTAAATAGGGGGTTTGAACTTTGGATCGTAGGACCCATCGTCATAGGACCCATCGTCGTCGTAGTTTGCACCGGTTTAGAACCGAATTTCTCAAAAAACCCAACTACACTATTTGCCAACCCCTTCAAAAATCCACCCTTCGTAGCCCGATTCACCGTAATAGACTCAGCACGATTTATACGGGGTTTCGTCAACCGCTTCTTTTTCAGCTTCGCGAAATACGTTGCCATATCCGCAGCGAATGTAGTGTTCTCCACCCGTTTTAGAATGTTATCTACCCTATTTTGAGCCCCCTCCTCGTGAAGAATCCGCTCATTTTCAACGCTATTTATCCCCGTTTTCGCCAATAGTCTCCGTACGAGAGATCGCCCAGATTCCGTGTAGGCCGTTTGAGCCTCTTTTGAAGCCGGGAAGAAGTGTCTCGAGCGCTTTTGCATACTCGCAGGAGAAATCAACAAAACGAAGATGCGAACCGGGTCGGTCTCTCCGCTCTCTTGTATTTCATTAAAAAACAGCCCCTTTTCATCTCGCAAATACCCCTTCTCCATTTGATCCAGCGTACTACGATACTCCAGAAGCTTCGCATAGCCGTTATGACTGGGGTCAGCCTTATCTAGCGCATCATCAATACCCCTTATAAGTTTACGTAATTTCACATAGGTCTCTGGACCCGCATTGTTCTTAATGCGCGCCAGCTTTGCAGCGGCGCTTTTATTTATTTTTACAATAGCATCCTCGGCCTCTCCTGGCGGCTCTGACGACATCTATTTTATAACGAGAAATATATGGGGACATCTGTGCGCGAGTGCCGTTCCGTCTACCGCCAAATAGTTAATTTAAGTACTTGGTGGTACCGTGATGTGCTGGATTAAATACTCCGTAAGGAGTATTTAATCCATGCCTACATCACTACTGTAGGCATGTAGGCTAAGTTAGACGTTACACAACAACCCCCTCCTCTTCCCATATCGGAGGAAGCCTTGTAACCCGATCGGACATCATGGGTAGGGCGTTCAGCCACGCGTCAAACCAGACCCACCACACCTCCCGCTCTATGGGAGTCTTGCAGCGCGTAGGCCAGAAGGTCCGAACGGAGGGATCACATTTGCGCCAGCCGCAGCAGTGCTCATGTGTATCCTCTTCCTCTTCGCAGAAGCCGTTATTCATGAAGACCCTCCATACACGGCGACCACTCCCGTTTGCGTATTTCGTCGCAACGGCGTCACCCAATTCGGCGCTGTCTGTTGGGCCACATCCTGGCTTATACCCCCTACAGAATACGGAATGCGGCTCCTTCTGAATACGCCACCCCCTCTCTTCTTTCCCGCTGCCTCCCCCCGCCACTTTGGAGTTTCGTTGGACGGTGAATTCTTCCTCTTGCAATTGATGCCAGACCTCGGGCGGAAGCATCGCCAGGTTGACACACTTAAATGCTTGAACGAGGCCCATTTGATTCTTTAGCTTGTGGATTTAGAACCGGCTTCTACGACGTTCAATTTTTTTCATAAAAAATGGTCGTTGATTGCCTCCCGTGTTTTGTCTATTATAATGGCACATGCCTACAGTAGTGATGTAGGCATAATATAAGTACCCCCTTTAGGGGGTACTTAACTTCAGCACATCACGGTAACGGTACGATCAGTTCAGGTGGAACTGCTGGCTGTTCGGCGACGACCAAGGATCTCCAGGTAAAGACCACGGCTCGTGGGCCGTTTGGTAGCTCTTGATACTCATCTTCAGCAGGTCGTCCACAGAAAGTTTTGCCTTTTCTGCGAGGTACTCAAGGGCGTCCTCGTGGCTTTTAATGGTTTTGGGGTCCTTCGTCCATCCGTGCTTAGCAAGGTGCTTAGCGAAGCGTTTCGTTGTCGGTGAGGGCCAGAAATGGTGGTTGTAGTTGGGCTTCGGCTTTGCCTCTGCAGGAGGGCAGCCTGGAGCCCCGCACGCCGCAAGTTGGTCGGGCATTTCCACCTCTTCCTCAACTAGGGGCGATGGCGGAGCTGAGAGTGGGGCGCCCACCATCTTTTGCAGAAGATCTAGGTCCACATGATCCTCCACGACTTCCACGGAAGGCAAAGGGCCCTGGGCCTTTGCCTGGGCCTTTGCCTGGGCCTTTATCATATCCTCGTAATCCTTTTTCGTCAGGGCGTAGCAGACATCTTTGCCATCATTCCAAGTCTTCTCCGCCTGGAGCGCAGCCAGGAGCTGGGGCGACGCTCGCACCACTTCTGGAAACTTGGGTGCAAGCTCGGGCTCCAGCTTTACGCTGGAACCCTTCGCCCCCCCCTTCGAGAGCGCCTTGAGCGCTTCGGCCAACTCCTTCGACGCCGCGGCCATCTCGCGCTGGTGCCGGGCCTCCACGGCCTCATTCTCCTTCTGCAGCATGGCGAGCTCGGTGCGAAGCATCTGCGCGTGCATCTCCGCCGTCCTGAGTGCCATATTTGCATCCTTGCACCAGTGGGACTCCTCGGCCACGCGGCGCTCAAGCGCCTTGTTCTCTGCGCGCAGCCTCTCAATGTCTGATTCCATCGCATTAAAGACCCTCGTCGCCCCATCCACCTCGGTCTGAAGCTCCTTGCGAAGCGTCTCCGCCGCATTCTGCGCCGCCACGCAGCGCTCACACCAGCCGCTCAGCTCCTTTTGTGCAGCCGCCACTTCGAGGTTCGCTTCGTCGCGCTCCCTGCAAAGCGCCTTGTTCTCTGCGCGCATCTCCTCAAGGTCCGAGCGCATCGTCCGATAGATATCATCCGCCGCCGCAGCCACCTTGGCATCAAGCTCCGCCCTCACCTTCGCCATCTCGCGCTTATGCCGGGCCTCCACGGCCTCCATGTCCTCCTTGCGCGCCCGCTCGATGTTCGCCAGCACCTCTGCGTGCTCCTCCGCTTGCTCCTCCTCGTGGACCACAGAAATCTCGGAAATATCGTCGGTTACCGAGAAAGGCGCTGGCGAAACTGACATCCGAAAATCAAAGGACACTTGCAAGCCAGGGTGCTTGGAAAGCCCTGTGAGGTAGGTAATGATCTCGGTGTAGTGCATGCGCGCCGCGGCCTCCGCCTCGCAAGAGAGGCCGTTATGCGTCAGGCTGCTCTGAATGCTGTGGTTCACGTTCATTGTACCATAAAAAATGTCGGGCGCGGCGTTCAATTTTATAAAGTATCATGCCGTTACCTCTTCACGGAGTTCGGCGAGCATTCCACACGAGTTTCCAGGCGAGTTTGGAGCACCAGGCTTCGGGATCCGTGTGCGCCGCATTCCCGCTGGCCCAAGCCTCATACCAAAGAGGGAGTTCCAGGACGGCCTGGAATTTTTGGCGCAACTCCTCGTTGAATTGCTTTTGGGCATTTGGAGATAGGAGACATTCGCGGCATTCGCACACCGGCTCTTCGGACGGCTCAGAGTCCTCGCAGTGGAGGTCAAGGTAGCCATACTCCCACTTTTCTACCCGAGCCTCCCTGCTCGCCTTCCATTCGGCGCGAACATTTTCCATGTGTTCGTAGGTTTTTAGCGCCGCCGTCTCGGCTGCGGCTGCGAGCGCACGGGTGGGCTCAAACGGCCCACGCTCTTCACAAAACCAGCACTGCGCCTCTTTGGAGCAGACGCAATGCCCGTTTCGCACGAGGCAGTTTTGACACAGGTCAGCAGAGGTGCAGTTGCCGTCCTCATCTTCCGCATAGGCGCTTTCGCAGTAGCACGGCGCATCGCCGACATAGGGGAGCAGAGGTGTTTCGGACATTGGGGGAGTAGATGTGTTGGTGCGTGGTTTTCAATTTTTAAAAAAGTGGGTGATAGTTCGCTGCGATCACATGAGTAGATTCAGTTGTGTCGCCAGCCTGTTAATCTCTGCTGCGATGTCGCGGATGCGGATGCGGCGGCCTCGGGCGCTGCCGCCCGCCACATCGTCGTTATGCTCGGCGGGAGGGTAAACCGAGGTGAGCCGCGTCCACTGGGCGTCCGAGAGAGGTGTGCCGCCCTGCTCTTGGAGGATGCGCGCAAGTTCGGAGCGCCCAATGGTTACCACGTTGAACTCGTCGATCTGGAGCCCGGCTTCTACGCTGGCGGTAATACCTACGCAGCCAAAGTCCCGCAGAATAAATTCCAAGCCAGCGCGCGAGATCTGGATGACGCCTCCGCTGTCTTCTTCCTCTGGCTCGGGAGCACAGCCCTCCATCTCTCCAGCCACTTTGCGGCACATGGGGCAGGTCCTCTTATTTTGGCCGATCTGCCACTTGGCGATGCACTTGGGGTGAAAGGCGTGGCCACACGAGGAGCGGTGGCTCCCAGTTGCATCAGGCGCAGGGTAGTCAATAACGGCGCTCAGGCAGATAGAGCAGTCCGTCATTTTTGGTCGGTCGGGTGTTATTCACCAATAGGATCGCCGCACTTCAATTTTTTAAAAAATGGGTGACGATTCGCTGCGCCTATCTAAGTCGCCAAGTCATCCTCATTGTACCGTCTAGTACTAAAGTTAAGTCACTCCAATATCATAAGGCCACAGAGTGGCCTTATGATATTGGAGTGACTTAATCTTTTCGTTCTAGCCATCAGAGCCAAGTACTTAATTTAAGTACTTGGCGGTACTCCATCGGCGGACCCCACGGGCCTATTGGGAGCCTCATACGATGGGTAGATATAGCTCAACTGGTTCCAGTGGCCATCCGAGAAGGGGGTGCAGCCTAGCCGATGCGTGATGCGCTCAAACTCGGACCGCGTAATAGTGGCGTAGCCCATCTCGTCAAATCCCACCTCTGCCTCTACGTCGGCGTTGACGCCGAGGCCGCCCTTATGACGAATGATGGCGTCCATTGCCATACGCGAGAGGTATAAGGCGCTCTCTTCTTCCTCTTCGTCGTCCTCTTTGCTCTCGTCCTCCTCTTTTGCAAAGTCCTCAAACTCCGTGGGCTTCTTGCGACACATGGGGCAACTACTCTCGTCCTGCTTGCTAAACCAGGAACTAAGGCATTTGAAGTGGAACACGTGGTTACAAGTCATCTCCACACGGCCGGTCGTCTTTGGGTCCACGGAGTCCAAACAGATCGAGCAGCTCTCGTGGTCGGCCATTTGCTATTGGCGGTTGGGACTAAAAATGGGGTAGGGTCGCTTCAATTTTTATTAGACTGATGCCTTATTGTGTGATTCCGCTGAAGAGCGCTTCCTTTGCGGCCTTATATACAGTAGCCCGCTCATCCGCGCTCCTACTGCGCTCCTGGAGCTCCTTCCGCTGCTGCCCCCAATGCCCCCCGTTGGCGAGTTTCTGGCGCAGCTGAGCCGCAAACTCAGAGCTAAGCTTCGCCTCCGCAACCACTATTTGCGCAAGCCCCTTCTCTAAGAGCGCAAGGCGAGCCTCCGTATCTACCTTCTTTTCCTCGTCTGACTCAAACGTGACTTTCTTAGACTGTTTCTGCGCCAACTCCCCCTCTAAGAGGCGAAGGCGATCGGCCATTTGGGACGTTTTGCGCGTTTCCGCCTTGTACTTTGAAAGGTGGGACTCAAGTTGAAAGAATAGAAACACGATCAGGCAGAAGATGCCAAGCAAGTCAAACCCCCAGGGCTTACTCAGGAGGTGCTCACCGGTGGGCGTCCAAAGTCCGGGGAACATGGATTCAATCTTTCTCCCGCTAACGGTGTAAGTATAGTTCATTCTCGCCTCTTAGTGCTACCGAACAGCAGAACACCCTCAATTTTTTAATCGCAAAAAAAGGTGGGCTGTTTATTCGCTTTTTGCTTTTGTGCCCCCTCCCCCGTTTATAGTCCTGCTCCGAGCCTTCACTTTTAACCAGACGGGCGCCTTGCGGGGCCCGCTGCGGGAACTCTTTCACAGATTTTTCGTTTTTTTACCCCCCACTTTACCATGCCGACAGCTCCTCCTCACTGTCGCTGAGCGCGCCGAAGCGGGACGCCACCTTGGGCGCTGCCGGCTTCTTGGGCGCAGCCTGCCCGCGTACCGCGTTCGGCGCAAGCGCCGCCACGAACCGGTGGGCCGCCGGCGGCGCAGGGGCGGCCGGCTTCCAGTTGCGGTTGGTGAACCACTCGCTGTGCCAGCCCGCCTGGCCCGGGTGAAGCCGGTTGCACGTGTGGGGGCACTCGCGCTTCTTCGTCCTCGGGTCCGTGTACTCGTGCGCCCAGCACTCGGCGTGCCTGTACTTCTTCCCGGTGGTCGGGTCAGTATAGGTCACCTTGTCGCCTTCGAACTCGCCAATGACCCACTTACAGGGCGTGGCGATCATCTTGGGCTTTTCCCCACGGCCGACGCCGCGCATGGTGCGCTGCTTGACGTCGGTGGCGTAGATCTCCCGCTTCATCACTTCGCCGGCCAGTTCCAACTCGGCCAACTCCGCCTGGTGCTTCGCCTCACGCGCTGCACGCTGCTCCGCCGTCTCCGCCGCCGCCGCCTCCTCGTGGCACAAGTCCACAAAGTCGGCGAAGGAGGCGGTCCCGCTCGTGGCCACGCCGTCCACAGTCCAGAGCCAGCCGCCGTGGCCCTGCTGGGGCGCGCCGGGGTACTCGGCCAGGTGGAGCGGATGAAACGCGCAGTTGCCACGGCACTCCGAAATGGGGTGGTCGAAGCGCTTCTGCACGGCCCAGCCGAGCTCCGGCGCAGGGTACAGCTGCCACCGCTTTTCGGGGCGGTTGGCGCACTGCCAGACACGGTTCGCCGTGATCGCCTCGTGGCCGCAGCAGTTGCAGAGGCGGAGGCCGTTCGCCATACAGGCGTCGTCCCAAGGCATCCAGTGCGCCGCGTAGTGCGCACTGGGCCAACTAAAGGTGTTTGCTTCAAAGGTGCTCATTGTGTCTGAATGAAAGTTGCGTGTTATTGCTTTCGTTCAGACACATAGGACAGCCGCTTTGAGCCGTTCAATTTTATTTTGGAGTTTGGCGGCGCAAAAAAAATCCGGAAACTCGGGGGTTCAAAAAAAAATCCGGAAACCGTATTCGGAAACCGTCGGATCGCAAAAAAAGGTGGGCTGTTTACTCGCTTTTTGCTTTGTGCCCCCTCCCCCGTTTATAGTCCTGCTCCGAGCCTTCACTTTTAACCAGACGGGATTGCACCCTTGCGGGGCCCGCTGCGGGAACTCTTTCACAG
>Ga0078894_10003249_pt1 | contig 12341 bp, 29 predicted proteins | sample LauGreSu1BDMLBSD_2_FD_67506 | JGI IMG/M metagenome (GOLD analysis project Ga0078894, IMG submission 67506) | Freshwater lake microbial communities from Lake Michigan, USA - Su13.BD.MLB.SD (version 4) (version 4) | ecosystem: Environmental > Aquatic > Freshwater > Lake | place: Lake Michigan...
AAACAGAAAGAGCAAGAACAACTAGAGATTGGCTTGGCAATAGGTGGAATCTTCTTTGTGTTGTTTTTAGTATTTGTTGGCATTTATGAGTTGATGGAATTCTGTCAAACCACCAGAAGGTGTGGGCGGTGAATGAGTATCAAAAGACCTTTGATGTGTGCCTCAAGATATTCGTTTACGGGTGTGTGGCACTTTATGTGCTTGGTTTCTTGAAGTTTTTGCCTGACGATTTGTCGGACAAAGTTGTTAATCTCCTACTTGGAATGATTGGACTGTAATGCTATCTCTATTTTCTACTCTCGGTGGTTTGTTGATTTCTGGTTTACCAAGGTTACTAGATTTCTTCCAAAATAAAGCAGACCAGAAGCATGAATTAGCCTTGGCTAACATCCAAGTGCAAATGCAACTTCAGATGATGGCTCAAGGGTTTGCTGCCCAAGAGCGCATGGAGGAGATTCGCACAGACCAGATTGCCATGCAGTCTGAAGCACAGATGACCGAGGCGGCTTTAAAGCACGATGAGAAGGTCTTAGAGAAGGCTTCTCAATGGGTTGCCAACTATGTCGGTACTGTCAGACCAACAGTGACCTATATCTTTGTCTTTGAGTTATGTGCTATCAATGCTTGGATTGCCTACTACATCTATTCTCGTCCTAGCCTGGTGATGAACATGGATGATTTGATTCGTTTGTCAGACATTATTTTTAGCAGCGATGAGATGGCTATGCTGGGTGGAATTATTGGCTTCTGGTTCGGATCAAGAGGTTGGGCTAAGAAATGAAAGTAAGCAAAGCGGGTGAGGACTTGATGCACTTCTTTGAAGGCTATAGAAACAAGCCTTACAGGTGCTCTGCTGCGATCTGGACTGTTGGATGGGGTCACGCTATGTATGCTGACCAACTAGCCCTCCCAAACGTCCGTAAAGAGGGTTATACAGGGCTTATTAGGTCTGACTATCAACTTAAGGGGGAAGATGCCCGTGTTTGGTCTAAAGATGAATTGGTCGATTTGTTCAAGGTTGACATCAATACTTTTGAACGTGGTGTTCTTCGACTTTCTCCTACTCTTGCTAATCATCAAAGCAAATTCGACGCTGTTGTCTCTTTTGCGTACAACGCTGGGTTAGGCAATTACCAACGATCAACCATCCGCATGAAGGTCAATCGTGGCGATTGGGAGGGTGCTGCCGAGGCTTTTATGATGTGGACAAAAGCGGGTGGGAAAGAAGTCTCAGGGCTTGTCAAAAGACGCAAGGCAGAGGTTGCTTTGTTTAACGCACCCGCCTAAGAGGCTCTTGATACTTCTCAGGTGGTGGTGGCAACATCTTCTCAGAGGGTGGAGTCCATCCATGTTTTCTCCAAATAGCCTGAACATCTGATCCTGAAGACCACTTAAAGTCTTTGTTTGGAACAGAGGGGTAACTGATCTTGGAATATGGGGGTTTTTCAATCATTTAACAGCTTTCATAATTCGTTGATTTCTGCCAAATTTGCCACGTTTGACGCCAGTAACTTCAATAAATCCCTTGTCTAACAGAGACTTGTATCGTGCTGTTATTGAGGAATATGGGTAGTTGGGATACATCTCTAGTATCTCGTCTGAGATACACCCATCAGGAAAGCCCTTTATGGCCTCGTAGACCATACTTTCTAGCTTGGTTGTATCAACCTTCTGAGCCGCCTGATGGCTCGTTGTAGGGTCTTCTTTTCTAGCCAGTTTAAACGCTGGCGTACCAAAGAATCTTTCCATTGATTCTTTTATGCCGTCAATGTAATTCATCATTCACTCCTATTGGGTGAGGGGAAAACTGCTCGTCTGCAAGCTAGGAAAATCCTTTGCACAGCTCTCCCCTCAGGTTTATATTAACTCAAAAGGGCAAATCTTCGTCTTCAAAACTTGCCTTCTTAGGGGCTTGTTTGGGCTGATAGTCTTCTTTGGGTGATACTGCTAAACCCATGAACTTGCCTGATTTGCCCTCTTTAATCCATGCAGATAGCCAGTAATCCTGACCGCCTACTGTGATATTTCCTTTGTAATCAGGGTGTTTCTCTGATTCTTTTTTATCGTTTTTGAACAAAACGCCTGAGTTATCTTTCTTTTCCATCACATTTCCTTCGCTTTCTTTAATGCTGAACGCACTTTACTGGGTAGGAGTGTCCACAATGCAATCTTTTGTTCTGCATCAAGGTTCTCTCCTTCCAACTTATCCCAAGCTGCCTTGGGGTCACCTTGCTCACAAGTGGCAATCAATTCAACTGCCATCTCTTGCAAGTACTGTACTTCCTCTGGGGGAATATTATCCATTGCACCTTGGGTAGGGCTAATGATGACCTTATCTTCCTTCAAAGGGGCAGAAGAGTCTAGGGCATCGTGTTCAACGATTTCCATTGCTGAAACCCACAGATAACGCCTGGTATACGTTTCTACCGCACCAAGGTTTTGGATTGGGTGGCAACCCTTTAGATTGGCTTCTGCCATAGGGCTTGTCAGCTTAATCTCTGTACTGTCTTCAGTATCGGTAATGGTCAGGGTTGCTAGTTCTTTGTCGAACGACACAACACCGCACAGACCTACTTTGGCGAAGATTTGATTGATTGTTGGCAGAAAGTCACCCAACTCGAAGTATGAATAACCCGCAAACTTGTTGTGGCCTGACTTCTTGAGTGGTGCTTGTTGCAAGAGAATCCTTGCATCCATCAGTTTTTTATGTACACCCATGATTAACTCCTTTGATTTTCGTCTAACTCTTGTTGAATAATCTCTTTTTGTTGTTCAGGATACAAATCCTTGAACTCGATAAAGTCTGCTTCTTGGCAGCAAACTATTTTATCTCCCTTGATTGCCAGGCAATAGGGGCAGTAGTGGATGTCTGAGAACTCTTCCACAAAGAACTGAAATAGTGTTTTCATCAGTGGAAACTTTCATAAGCCATTGTCCACAGAACATCACCCGCCAGATCGGTGAGCTTGTTTAACTCATCTTCTGTTAATGGTGTTCCATCTTCATAGCATCCACTTGAGAAGTAGGCATCAGAGAAGTCTGGGAAGTCTCTTGAATCCACTCCATCTACTTCTAGGTCAACGACCTTTTTTCCATTAAGAATCGGCATATTTACTCCTGTTAAGCGTGGGTTACTGTTTGCCCACACCGATAATGTGCCACAGGTTTTACAGGAAATATCTAGGGATAAACCCTATGTTCTTGCAAATTCTTTAAACATCTCAGATCGGACTTTTTCATAAGCATCACTTGCTTCTTCAGGAGTTTTATAACAGCCAATATGCTTCATTCTTCCATTGACTGATATTTGAGCAACCCATCCTCGTTTGTTTCCGTAAGCATAGATTCCTCTAAATGCACTTTTGGATTTATGACGAACTCTATTCATCATGTTTTGCTGGTGGGTTACTTCTCTAAGGTTGCACAGTCTGTTGTCATCTCTGACACCATTTATATGATCGATATGATTGGATATATGACCATGAACATATATCCATATTAGTCGATGAACCCTGTAATTTTTAGGCTTCCCACTTAGAGATGTACATACAACAATATATCCATCCTTGTCTAGCAAACCTATGGGATTAGATAAATTTCTACGATTCCATTTATCAGCTTTTACCCAAAAAAAATCACCTGTTTCTGGGTCGTATCTAAAATTTTCTCTTAAAAGTTCTTGTGTCAACATATGGCCTCCAAGCCAAAAAAAACCCAATGGAACAGTCTCTTCACGTTTAAATGAAGTTGGAGGACATGGCTAGTACCATGCAGACTGCTCTATTGGGTCTACTAGATTATCGCCTCCAAGCGATGCAAACATTGTAATGGAAAACCCTAATAGACAAGCATAAAAACAACAGTAGTATTCTGAGCATGAAAACTGAAATACTTGAAAAAAGATGCGCTGAAGCCTTGCATGGGTATGCCCAAACAATGGCAGATGCTTATACAACCGAACCAGAGGACTTTGATGCGGCTGTAACAGCTTTGCTTGCTAGAACGCTAGAACTCCATCTAAACCGAACAATCAACCTAGAGAACCTTTACAAATGACCCAAGAAGCCGTTATTCAAGCATTGCAGAATGGATCGCTAACTTCATACCAAATAGAAGACCTAACTGGCATCCCTAGACTACATATTGTGGCTGCTTGCAAACATCTGCACCACAAGAAAAGAATTACTGTTGAAAAGATTAAGTTGGGTAGGTCATGGGTTTGTAAGTACACCCTAGAGCCACACATGGTTGAGGATAAACCAGTAGAAGAGACTCGTGACCTGCTAACCCCGTTTGACATCAGAAACGCTCGTGGCATCTTTTCTAAGGCTGAGTATGCTTCTATGAACTCACAAGCTAAAAGATTGCTTGGCAAACAAACAACAAACGAAATCACAAATAATCAATTTATTTGAAAAAAACCTATTGACACTTCTTTGTTTTGTGTATAATCCAAATCGTCTGAGTGGCATCAGACGAAAGAAGCGGATTAGTTAACCCCTCAGATACCTGTGGCGGTCTTGTCAGACGGCAAGCTAACTTTTGATTCGCTTCATTCGTTTGCTGTTGCTCTCGCCAAGAGCCAAGACCACCAGAGTTATTTGAGGGGTTTTTGCTTTTGGGGACTGATTGGATTGCAGACCAAAGTTCGTTGCAAATAAAGTAGGACTCAGAACCTAGCCATAAGAGACTGGACACAGGTAGACCGCTCGTAAGGCCGCCGTAACTGTGTTGAGAGGCTACGGGGGAACTGTCCCAAGCCAAGCCCACATGAGTGACCCGAAAGGGATGCAGGAACGGGCAGACAGGACGCTCTGAGGCGTGTAATCCTGCAAGCTATGCAATCAGTAAGGTATAGCCCAATGTATGTCCCAGACTTGTCTGAAACTAGCATAGGTACTCACTAATCTTGTTAACTCAGGATTAGGTGAGTATTTGCCAATTCGAACCCGACTGAACTGAACTAGCATATATAGGGAAAGTACTGATTAACAAATATGGGGAAGTTGTTTATTGTTATGGATCATTTAAAAAAGGATGGACATGGACAACTTTGAGAAGTTTTGGGCAGCATGGCCTAAGTCATTTAGAAAAGGCGGTAAGTCTGCTTGCTTGGTTAAGTGGAAGAAGTTTTACTGTGAAACCTGTGCAGACCAGATTATTAAGCACATAGAGTGGATGAAAACAACCGATGCTTGGCGAAAAGACGATGGTGCTTTCATTCCCGCACCTTTGGTCTATCTGAACCAACAAAGATGGGATGGGGCTGAGATTCCAGAATCCTTTGGGATCAAAGTTGAAGCGCAAATTGATCCTGCCTTGGCAAAGATTGATGCTGACAATAAAAAAGCCACCCCTATGCCCGAACACATACGAGCAAGATTAGCGGAGTTGCGTAAATGATCCACTATCACGGCTTACCAATAACTCCTGCCACAGTAGCAGTCAAAGCAATAGAAGGTGGTCATGCGTTTGTTTCGTTTGCTCATTCTGACCAACTTGCATCAGCTATCGAGGTCTGTCAGTCCTTCGCCATAGACAATGGAGCATTCTCTGCTTGGAGACAAGGTAAACCAATTACTGATTGGCAGCCTTTCTACGATTGGTCACTAGACCTGAAAAAAGTCCCTTCTTGCGACTTTGCAGTCATTCCCGATGTGATTGATGGAAACGAGGCAGACAATGATGCCCTGCTGAAAGACTGCCCATTGCCTAAGTGGTTTGGCGCACCAGTTTGGCATATGCACGAATCCCTTGAAAGACTAGAACAACTGGCAAACACCTATGTTCGGGTCTGCATTGGCAGTTCTGGGGAGTTTTCTACAGTAGGAACATCTCTTTGGTGGGTCAAGATGAGCCAGGCAATGCGGGTTATTTGTGATGACATGGGAAGACCTGCTTGCAAACTGCATGGTTTGAGGATGCTAGACCCTGCAATCTTTACCAAACTACCATTTTCATCAGCCGACAGCACAAATATTGGTAGGAATGTAGGCATTGATGTGCATTGGAAGCATGGCAATTATTTGCCGCCAACCAAGGAAGCACGAGCGCAAATCATGCGTTCTAGGATCGAGGCATTTAATGCCCCTTCGCAATGGAATTTTTATCAACCAATGGAACAGGAAACACTTTTATGATTTTTGCTTTAATTATTTATGCCGTGGCAATGACCTTGGCAAACCTTTTGGTGGCAACCTTTGGCCCATCAATTAGCCCGATAAACGCCTTTTTTCTTATCGGACTTGACCTGACATTGAGAGATTGGCTTCATGTTCGCCTGAAAACTTGGCAAATGGGATGCTTGATTGTCGGTACTGGTGGGTTAACTTATCTGTTAAACCCTGCCGCAGGAATGATTGCAGTAGCTTCTGCCGTTGCGTTCTTGGTTGCCGCTTTAGTTGATTGGGCGGTCTTTATGAGAACGACAGGCTCATGGATTAAACGAGCAAATGTTTCAAATACTGCTGGCGCTGCCGTAGATTCGTTATTGTTCCCAACCATTGCGTTTGGCGCTTTGATGCCTGAAATTGTGGCACTTCAGTTTGTTGCCAAGGTTGCTGGTGGTGCAGTTTGGTCTTATGTCTTAGAAAAGAAACTAAAAAATGTCTCACTTTGAAGCCATGATCCTGTTGGACAAAGTAAAAGATGGAGTCCCCTTTCCGCTTCACCTGATAAACAAAGCATTGGAGTTAACTGGTGATTTGGAGTAGGAGAAACATCGAAGGCCCAAGTGACAGAGTAATTCTCGAGCAAGCAGAAGCCCGAGAACTCTATCGTAATTGGGAAACATCAAAGAATCGTGACCTCATCAGGGCAAGACTTGAAAGAGCCGAAAGAATTTATGGCACTGGCGCAAGAGATCGCATAAGGGCTTTTATGCAACAAATGCAAAATGGGACACTTCTATGAGCTTCATGGTAACTTTTATGGTGGAAGGAACACCAGTACCCAAGGGTCGCCCAAGGTTTGCTAGAAGGGGTAAATTTGTTTCAACTTACAGTCCCAAGACTACTGTTGACTATGAAACCAAGGTAGCAGAGGCAGCGCAACTGGCAATGGGCAGTAGCGAACCCCTAGAAACGCCTGTAGGAGCTTACATTTACATAACCTTACCGATTCCCGCCAGTTACAGTAAAAAACGCAAGCAAGACTGTTTATCAGGATATGAACGCCCAACAAAGAAAAGCGATATTGATAATTATTGCAAAGCAGTATTTGATGGCATGAACGGGATTGTTTTCTTAGATGACAGTCAAGTAGTGTCACTTCACTCTACAAAGGTCTACGGGACTATCGGGATGGTAGAAGTTATGGTCAAAGAGGAGTTAGGGTAATTCCTAATAGAAAAACAGAAAATCATTGATAACATTTAATTTTTAACAGGAGTAAATATGTCCACATGGGAATTTGACACAACAACAGGTGCAGGTAGCGAGATCGTTACTGTCGTTTATGGATACGAATCAGACCAAGATTCGACCTATAACGAGTCAATCGATGAGATTTGGTTTGAAGGTAGGAATGTCATCGGTTTACTGTCTGATGAACAGTTCAAAGAACTAGAAATCGAGGCAGCTATGCGGTTTCAACATCACAAACTTAACTACAAGTTGGAGGATGTATGAAGCTAGATGAACTCGAAAAGATGGCACAACAGACTGCCGCTTATGGGGTTCATCCAAGTGGTGAATTCATTTACTCGTTTTACACCGAGCAACTGCAAGCCTTTGCCAAACTAATAGCAGAGCATGAACGCAAGTGGGTAGGGCTAACCAATGATGAGCTAACAGATTTGTTTTATAACAAAAACTTGGGGCAAGAAAGTGCAGTAGGACAAGCTATTGAATTGCTCAAGGAAAGAAATGCGTAAACGCACTAAACGCAAGGTTTGGGCATTGATTGACCCATGTACTCACGCCATCGTGGGTGCTTCTATCACTCACAGAGACAAACTAGACAAGCTCAGAATGATGGAATACTCAGCCCTAGAAGCAATGACCAAGGGACAAGGGACAATCCATGATTGGAGAACCCTTGTTGACGTTCTAAACCTAAGTGAGACTATGGCTAGACACAATATTGGAAAAGATGAAGTCATGCCTGTTTGCCAAAAAGCACAAGACGCATTACATCAGGCATCCGAACGCTATCAAAAGACAAAGAAGATGGGTTTGTCGGGTGAGGGAATCCAAGCGGTAAGGGATTTAATCCAATATGCAGACCTTCAACAATCAAGCATTTCAAGGTCAGAATTTGAGAAATACATTCAAAAGACCAAAGATTACATCAGATCAAACGGAAACCTAGTGGTTGAAATAACATGACCAAAGACGAAGTTTACAAAATGGCACAAAAGGCTAGGTTTTATGTCGAAAGAAATGAAGTTTATAGCCCATCCAATCAAGCAGATCACGAGTTAACCGAATACTTAGAACGCTTTGCTATCTTAGTTGCTAAACAACAAAGAGAGGAGGATGCGAAACTGGTGGAAAGCATGACCCTAGAGTGGCCCGATCAACCAGAATTTGCCCAAGTAGAAAGAACAACTATTCAAGATTGCGCCAAAATTATCCGACAAAGGGTCGTTACTTATGATTGAACAAAAGAAAGACGCACCAGGCAACCCGCCATATTGGGTATGCACTAACTGCAAATGGGCTTTTCAGGCTTTACAAGAGGCCAACGAGCACAGTAGAAGGTGCGAACAAAAAGATGGCCCAACCTATCGAAAATATGAAGGGTTTATCAAATGAACGAACCTACTAAAGCCATTCAATACCTGATCGACACTGCACCACTGTATGCAAAGGCTAAGTCTGATCGTATGTTCTTAGAGGAATACAGGCGATCAAAACACGCACAACTGAAAAGCCTTGCTGGTACTGAGGTACTGGGAAAACAGGACACATTCGCTTATGCACACCCCGAATATGTAGAAATACTGGAAGGAATCAGGGCAGCCGTGGAAATAGAAGAACGCTATCGTTGGCTAATGACGGCAGCCCAAGCCAAGGTCGAGTGCTGGAGAACCGCCCAATATTCGGCACGTATTGAGCAAAAAGCTACCCAATGAACAACAAGCTAAGCGCAAAGCAAAGGCTACACATCGGGAAGGTCAAACTATTGCCATGCTCAGTGTGTGACGCACCAGGCATAAGTGATGCACATCACATAGAGCAAAAACTACAATATTGCGTGATTGCTTTATGCAGGGATTGCCACAATAGCTGGCATGGCACTAAGGCCATTTGGCGGGTCAAAAAAATGGATGAGTTGTCAGCCCTAGACGTTACCATTCGCAGATTGACGCAGGAAATGCCCCTAGAAGACCATTCAAGCCCCTTTTAAGCCGTTTTTTTGGGTTTGGGTATACCAACTATGCCAGACGTAAAAAAACCCTCCGTAGAGGGCTTTTGGGTTTATCGTTTTCCTGAGAGTATTCGCAGAATTAGGGCAATGCAAGCATAGATCATTTATTCCCCATATATGCAAAAATCTTGATCTTCTATTTCATGCTGGATAAAATTTGCAGCATTGATCGCTTCATCTTCGCTAAAAAGCCAGATAACGTCAATTCTAAGATCGTCCGCAGTGGCTTGAGCAGCTTCATGGTCTCCATGATCGCCTAGATTGCACATAAGCCCGTCATTATTTAAAGCAAAATAGATCATGCTGTTTCATCCTCATAAATGCCTTGAGTGAGTTCCTGAGCTACAAACTCAGCACAAAACCAAAGAACAGCATTCGCAAAACTCTGAAAATGACCTAGTTCTTTGGTCACATAATCGGGATATTCGCCTACTTGTTCCCGATAATCTTCTAAAATTTCATGCAATTCACTGGCAAACTTTTTATAAATTGCCTCTGTTTCCGTGTAGTAGATCATCCCTGAAACACCGCCAGCGCATCCGTGGTTTGCCATATCAGCAAGTGAATTTTGATCGTAGTTATCTTGAAGCCACTGAGTAAAATCGTTTTTCATGTTTCCGCCTATTAAAAACCTTGGGAAATTCCAAGGCCATAAGCCCCTAAGTTAAGGGCTTACAGTCTTAAAATTAAGCGGTTTCAGTGGCTTCTACTGGCTTCACTGAGGGCAAATAGCACCATTCAGGCACTTTGGCGGGTGCAAATTCACGGGTAGGCATAATAACCCCGATAAATGCGTCATCCATCTGAGGGAAAGAGACAATAGAAGATTGACTACCCCGTTGCAAAACCATTGGAATTTGACGTTTTCCATATAGTTCCTCTGAAACATCCATAAAGCGAACGAGTAGATCAGGGTTAAATGTTGAGGGTTTTACATCCTCATCCTTGAAAACCATGGGAATCACTCGATCAGTATCTGGAAAACGTGCATCATGGGCGGAAAAACGGGTAGTCGATTGACTATCAATGCACTCTACTGCAAAGCCCTCAACGGAAAAACTCAGCCACTCGTCACCTTGCTTTTTTGTGCCCTTGAGCTTTGAGAGTGCCTCAGTAGGTAAAACAACATTTTGCTTTGCGTCTGATCTAATGCCATCGATAAGCAAACGGCCTAGAACGTGGCCATCAGTTGCCTCTATATACGTGCCCCGATTGTCCCTGACTACGTTGATACCTTGCAAATAGTATCGAATATCTTTTTTAGCCGCTAAGTGAAGCATGGCACGGATATCTTTGCGCTTGATAGAGAATTTCATGTTGAAGCCTTTTGAATTGAAATGATGCAACATTGCATCGAATAAGCCCAACCCGTGAGCTTACCCGTTGAAATTTTACTTTATGAGCACGTCAAAATAAGCCAGTAAGCCCATGCAAAGCAATAGCCCAATGGCAATAGCGGATATAACGTCTAAAATTGTGTTTTTCATGGATTAGACCTTTCCAAGTGTTGATGTAGTCAATTTAAAGGCTATAGAAGCCCTCTCAGAGCGTGAAAATGATTGACGTAATGCCAGCCAGTCAGTCAGTCGCATTGTGTTGGCCACAAAGTCGCAAATTGTCAGTGTTGGAATGTTGCCCGTGCATTGTGCATAGTGCATCGTGTAGCGCAGGCCATTATCTCTAATTGATCTGCGAATTGTTTTGTAAGTTGTTTTATCCATGTTGACACCTCTTGAGTTGATAAAAGAGAGGAAAATCTTACCCTCTCATATATATAGCAGGGAAGAATCGTGCCAACTCTCGTAAGTTGTTGATTCTATTGACCCCTCCAAAACCCTATAAGTATTTACCCTTAGAATTAAAGTATGCAATAATTAAATAAATCAATTTTCAGGCGAAAAATGGGCAGACCCTCAAACCCTCAAACAAAGTATTTCCAAAGAACACTGTCAGACCCTCAAAGAATGATTCTATTGGCGGCTGGTAAGGGTAATTTGTGTCGGGGTTTTGAGAACGTATTAGACCTATACAGTGAAGCGCACAATAAAGGGTTTAGACCTGGTGACGATCTGAGTATTTTAAATATTAGGTCGGGAACAACTGATAGCCCCAATTCAAGTGAACCAGTAAGGGATGACATAAGGGAATCAATAGGGAATGAATAGGATAGAACACTGATAAACAAAAAGACAAGTACATCGAAAAAGGTGCATCGCCTACTCTCTCACTTAGTTATAAAACATAACGATATGCCACTAAGGGTAAACCCTATGCTGTACAGAGAGGCAGTACTGTAAGGATAACCATGAGGGTAAACCCTATGACTGTATGCATGGCCAGTACTGTACAGATAGACAGTAGGGTAAACGAGTAGGTAGAAACCCTTAGGTAGAAACCCTATGCTGTATGGAAACACAGGGGGGGAGGGGGTAGGTAGTGTTGGTAGATATTTGTGGTACACCCCCTATACCGAAAAAGCTAAAACCATCCAAGGAGGATAAATGGAAGCTCTAAAACGAGGAAGAGGAAGACCAAAGGGTTCAGTAAAGATGACCATACAGAGGTTTGCTGACAACCCACCCGCTATTCTGCCTAAGACAGACCACCAGAGGCTCAAGGAGCTAAAGGAGTTGATGATTAGGAGTGGAGGTAAGGATGTTGCTCAGAAGGTGATTGAGATAGCCCTTAATGATGACCATCCCCATCAATTAGTAGCCCTTAAGATGTGTCTTGATAGGACTCTACCTGTTTCTTTGTTTGAAAAGGACAAGAGTCAGAGAAGTGCCGTAACCATCAATATCACTGGTTTGGGACAAGAACCGACCATAATCGACTCTACTGAACAACCTGAAGATGTAGAGGCAAAGTATGGCTGATCTTAATTTCTCTCTCTTGCCCTGGCAACAGCAAGTCTTTGCTGACAAAACTAGGTTCAAGGTTGTGGCTGCTGGTCGTCGGTGCGGTAAGTC
>Ga0078894_10003250_pt1 | contig 12341 bp, 6 predicted proteins | sample LauGreSu1BDMLBSD_2_FD_67506 | JGI IMG/M metagenome (GOLD analysis project Ga0078894, IMG submission 67506) | Freshwater lake microbial communities from Lake Michigan, USA - Su13.BD.MLB.SD (version 4) (version 4) | ecosystem: Environmental > Aquatic > Freshwater > Lake | place: Lake Michigan, USA...
AGGCGGGGATGCCGGGATCGCGTTGTCCGTAGAGTTTTCCGAGGACCGAGCCGATGGCTGGCCGACCGCCGATGGATTCCACATTGCGGCGATTCCAGCCTGTCAGGCACTGGAATCCGTCGTGAGCACCGTCGCAGCCGACCACGGAGCGAACGACCACCAACCGATCCATGATGGCGGCCAGCTGCGGAAAACATTCGCCGATCTGGATTCCGGGGACGGCGGTATCAATCGGGCTGAATTCCCCGCGAATTTCACGCGGTGCTTCCGTTTTGATTTCCCACATGTCCTGATGCGGGGGGCCCCCGCCGAGGAAAATATTGATAATGGCTTTGCCCTGTCGGGCGTTTCCATTGGGTGTTGCCGCTTCAGCTTTCATCAGCGATGCAAGCGTGGCCGGTGCGGCGGAGCCCATCGCGAAGCCACCGATTTTCATGAAGCCACGACGTGCAATGCCGTCGCAGTAACGGGCGGACTGTCCGAGAATGGTAAGCATATGGAAAACTCCGGCGATCAGGAGGGAACCGGAACACCGGCCACCACAGGGACTGGGGTGAACGGTGGAAATCAGGTGGGAGGCACCAGTGACTGTTATTCAGAGAAATCGACAGTCAGAAGCCCCGGCAATCGGGTTTGATTGCGGAGTTCCCTCAAAATTCTGGACCAAAAGTGTGGCGGAGTCCAGTCTTGAAGCGTTGCAGAGGGCGAAACGGGGGAAATTCCGGGGGAATAAATGCGGGGACAGGTGTTTAGTGGGGAAGCGGGAAAAACAATGTTGTTGGCGGCAGCCTGTTCCCGCGGTGGCTGGTGCTGTAGACTGTCGGGCGGGTCTGCTGAGTGAGATTTGGCTCAATTTTTTCTGTCCTACCACAGCGAAAGGCATTCCATGCGGATTTCAGGGCGATGGCTGGCGGCGTTGGCCGTACTGCTGCAGTTGACGATGACGGGGGCGGTTCAGGCTCAGGACAAATGGGTTTCGCTGTTTGACGGCAAGACTCTGGATGGCTGGGAAAAGGTGGGCAGCGACAAGAGCAACTGGGCGGTGGCGGACGGTGCAATCCAGGGCAGTGGTGATGCGTCGATGCTGGTCTGCACCAAAGGGCCGTACAAGAATTTCCGTTACCGTGCGGAAATCAAAATCAACGACAAGGGGAACAGTGGTCTGTATTTCCGCACGACTCGTAAGCCGGGCTTCACTGACGGTTACGAGGCGCAGATCGACAGTACTCATACCGACCCCATCCGCACGGGGTCCATTTACGGCATGAACCATGTGTACAAGCGACTGGTGGAGCCGGACACGTGGTTTACCTATGACCTTGAGGTGCGTGACGACATCTGGCGTGGCCGCCCGATGACGCGGATTCGGGTGACGGTGGATGGCAACGAGCTGTACGAGTATCTGGATTTTGATCTGACGTTCAAGGAAGGTCATTTTGCCTTTCAGCAGCATGATCCGGGCAGCCGGGTTTCGATCCGCAGGGTGGAAGTGATGGAACTTCCGGAAAAGAAGTGAGCGAATCTGATCTGTCAGGAATCGCAGCGGCGGCATGCGTACCATGCCGCCGGTTTTATTTTCGTTTTTGGCTCTGGAACTTTTGGAACTGCCCTGCCCCATGCCGCTGCTGAGTCTGAAGAATCTGACGTTTACGTATACGAAGCCGACACTGCTTGAGAACATCACGCTGCACATAGAGCGTGGTGAGCGGATTGGTCTGGTGGGGCGCAACGGTGCCGGCAAATCCACTCTGATGAAGCTGATCGCAGGTGTGCTGCGTCCGGACGACGGGGTGATTGAGCTGCAGTCTGAGGCTGTTGTTGCCCGACTGGAGCAGGAGGTGCCATCGGGGGGTGATCGAACGGCGTTTGAGGTTGCTGCAGACGGTTTTGGGACGCTGGGCCCGTCGGTGGCTGCTTATCGCAGTCTGGGTCATGCGATGGCGGCGGGCCATACGCTGACAGCGGCTGAACAGAAAGCGTATGAGCAGGCCAGTACGGCACTGGCGAATGCGGAGTCGTGGTCGGCTGCGGATGATCTGGAAGAGCTGATGCTGGAGATGCAGTTGTCTCCGGACGTGAAATTTGCGGCGTTATCGGCGGGTATGAAGCGGCGGGTGCTGCTGGCGGCAGCGATGATTCGCCGTCCCGATGTGCTGCTGCTGGATGAGCCGACGAACCATCTGGACATTGAGTCAATTGTCTGGCTGCAGGGCTTTCTGAAGCGGTTTGACGGGACGCTGATTTTCGTGACTCACGACCGAGTATTTCTGCAGGAGCTGGCCAGTCGGATCATCGAGGTGGATCGAGGTCGGGTCTTTGACTGGACGTGCAACTATCAGACGTTTCTGGTGCGGCGTGATGCGCTGCTGGCTGCGGAAGCGATCGAGCAGGCTCAGTTTGACAGGAAGCTGGCGGAGGAGGAGGTCTGGATTCGTCAGGGGATCAAGGCCCGCCGGACGCGCAATGAAGGTCGCGTCCGGGCATTGAAGGCGATGCGTGAGGAACGCAGTCAGCGCCGCCAGAAGCTGGGAACGGCAAAGCTGCAATTGCAGGAGGCTGAACGATCGGGTGCCCTGGTGGCTCGGCTGGAGGATGTTTCGCATGCGTTTGGTGAGCGGCAGGTGATTCGAAATTTTTCGACGACGATCTTTCGCGGCGACAAGGTGGGGATCATCGGTCCCAACGGTGCCGGCAAGTCGACTCTGCTGCGGATCCTGCTGGGGGATCTGCAGCCGACATCCGGAAAAGTCCGGTTGGGTACCAATATTTCGGTCGGCTATTTTGATCAGTTGCGGAGCCAGCTTGATGACACGAAGACAGCGCGGGAGAATGTCAGTGATGGCACCGATCATCTGATCATTAACGGTCAGAAGAAGCATGTGATGGGTTTTCTGCAGGACTTTCTGTTCAGTCCGGACCGTGCGCATACGCTGGCGGGATTTCTCAGCGGTGGTGAGCGGAATCGGCTGCTGCTGGCGAAGATGATGTCCAGGCCGTCGAATGTGCTGGTGCTGGACGAGCCGACGAACGATCTGGATGCGGAGACCCTTGAGCTGCTGGAGGACGTGTTACCGGCGTTTGGCGGGACGCTGTTTCTGGTCAGCCATGATCGAGCATTTCTGAACAACGTGGCGACCAGTCTGATTGTATTTGAGGGTGCTGGCCGGCTGGGTGAGTATGACGGCGGTTATGATGACTGGATTCGGGTGCGGGATCAGCGTCTGGAGGCGGCTCAGCGGCAGTCCGAGAAGCCTGCGGGAAAAGCGGCTGCGGGGGCTGTGTCCGGCGGGGCAGCAACGGGCAGTGCAGCGGCACCGGTGATGGGGGCATCGGCTGCAGCGGCACCGAAGCGGCGTCTGAGTTTCAAGGAGCAGCGTGAACTGGAGGATCTGCCGGAGCGGATTGCGCGGCTGGAGCAGCGGCAGAAGGAATTGAATGTGGAAATGTCAGCACCCGGTTTTTTTCAGTCCGGCGGGACGCGGATTGCTGCGGTAACGACAGAACTGGGAAGGGTGAGCGACGAATTGCTGCACTGTTATGAGCGCTGGGAGTTGCTGGAGAGTGGCAGTTGACTGGAGGCGTGGAATTCCAGGAGCATACTCAACATGCGGAGTGTCCTGTCAGGCTGGAGACGCGGGGCGATGGTGATTGTTCGAACTCTGCTGATGGCGGTCTTGATAGTTATGGGATTGCTGGCATTTTTTCAGCGCAGGATCATGTATCCGGCGACTCAGGCTGAGCGACTGCCGGTGGCTGCCTTTCCTGAGACGGTGCGGCAGTTTGCCGAGGCTGCGGATGTGCGACTGCGGTCGGCCGATGGGGCCAAGATTGGAGCGTGGCATCTGCGCTCACAGTCCGGACGAAACAGTCGGCTGATGCTGCTGTTTCACGGCAATGCCGGCCATCGCGGCGGCCGCACCGGCTGGTACCGGCTGGCGGCTGGTCTGCGGTGTGATGTACTGGCGATTGATTATCACGGCTACGGGGATTCTGAGGGCAGTCCGACCGAGCAGCACCTGATCAATGACGCACAGGCAGCCTGGCAGCATGCGACAGGGGCACTGGGATATCGTCCTGAGCAGATCGTGATTACGGGTGAATCACTGGGTGGTGGGGTGGCCGTGCGGCTGGCAGCGGACGTCTGTCGAGGCGGACAGAAGCCGCATGGACTGCTGCTGGTGGCAACCTTTGATTCGATGCTGAATGCGGCCGGGTTTCATTTCCCGTGGCTGCCGGTGGGGCGACTGCTGCTGGATCGTTATCATTCGGATCAGCAGATTGCAGATGTGACGTGTCGGATCGTGCAGTATCACGGGGATCAGGACGTGGTGGTACCTCTGTCGCTGGGGCAGCGGTTGCATCAGCGGGCGCGGGCAGTATCGGTTGATGGAATTCCCAGACAGTTTCGACTGTTGCCCGATTCCGGGCACAACGGTCTGTTGCAGCAGCATGCCGTGACGTTTCGCCGCGAGCTGGGTGAGTTGTTCAGCGAGTGACTTGCGGTCTCGCCGGATTCTGCTGAAATCGGGAGCGTCGTTGGCGGATTTTTGTTGCATTCCGCCGCAGGAGTGTTCCGTGGCAGGAGTGCTGCGTTATGCGTTTGCTGAGTCTTCAGCTGGTTCCCGTGGTGCTTGTCTGTCTGTCGTGGTGCAGTCCGCGGATGCTGGCGGACGAGGTGCAGGTGGTGGTGGGAGGACTGTTGTCATCCGAAGGTGGTGACTGGAAGCCGGAGACGAGTCCTCTGACAGCTCCGTTCGGGGTGGCATTTGATCGTGCAAAGACGATGTGGATTGTGGAGCTGGAGGGGGGGCGAGTGCATCGCCTCGTGGCTGGCGGGCGACTGCAGCATGCTGGTGGTGATGGATCGCGCAGTTATCGGGGGGATGGCGGGCCATTGGCGCAGGCCACCTTTGATGGCATGCACAACTGTGCTGTGCTCCCCAATGATGATCTGCTGATTGCGGACAGCTGGAATCACTGTGTGCGTCGGGTATCGGCGGAGACGCAGGTGATCAGTACGATCGCAGGTACGGGGAAGCAGGGATTCAGTGGAGACGGTGGACCGGCTGTGCAGGCGACCTTTGACTATGTGATGTGCATCACGTTGAATCCTGCGGCCACTGTTCTGCATATTGCGGATCTGAATAATCGTCGTGTGCGGGCACTGGATCTGAAGACGGGGGTGGTGCGGACTGTGGCGGGCAACGGGCAGAAGGGAGTGCCGGCGGATGGCTCAGTTGCTGTGGATGCTCCGCTGATTGATCCGCGAGCTGCGGCGGAGGATTCGGTGGGGCGATTGTATGTGCTGGAGCGTGGTGGTCATGCGCTGCGGGTGGTGCTGGGGGACGGGACAATTCGCACGGTTGCGGGGACCGGGCGTCAGGGATTTGCTGATGGAGGCCCGGCTGAAGCTCAGTTCGGTTCTCCCAAGCATCTGTGTGTGGGGGCGGGGGATCGAATTTACATCGCGGATGATCAGAATGGTGCGATTCGCGTTTATGATCCGAAAACGCAGCGGGTTTCGACGGTGCTGGGGCGGGGGTTCGGAGATTCGAAGATTCGGTTGAAGAATCCGCATGGTGTCACAGTGCACGATGGATGGCTGTATGTTGTGGACATGGGGAACAATCGGATTCTGCGGCTGCGCGAGCCGTGATATGCGGATCGGGCTGGAACGCTGCAGATGACAGAAGTGGGCGCGGGGGTGGGCGATTTGGGTTCGGTTCCTTAGAACCCCGGTGTTTTTGAAGGGTGTGGGGTAACTTGCCCGGGCTGAAGCCCAGGCTACGGTTCTTGTTCTCGGTTTCAGGGATGCGCGGGGTACGGTCTTGTCCGAGGCATCAGGAACGTCGAGGGTGGCACGGTCAGGGGGCGGCTTGTCCTGTGAGGTCAAGGCAGACTGCGGTTCGGCCATTACGGAGCCATGCACGGGTGCCGACGACGATGGGGTGGTTCCACGTTTTGTCATTCAGCAGCGGGATCCGCCCTAGTTCCTGCAGGTTTCCGTCAGTGGCTTTCAGCAGAACCGCGTCCCCGTTTTCGGCAGCGACCAGAATGCAGTCAGATTCAGGCAGCAGAATCGCCTGACCAAAGCCGTAACGTCCGCCCTGCCAGCGTCGTTCACCCGTTTCCGCATCGATGCAGGAGAATACAGCCTGGTTGAACCCATAGACGGCACCTTTGTGAATCAGCGAATCGTTGAATGATGGTCGCAGCCGTTTCGATGTCCAGCGTTCGGTGAATTTCCACTGCCCGTCAGCGAAGGCCACATCGATTCGCTGCATCCCGGCACCGTCTCCCAGAGCAGTCAGCAGGCTGTCCGGGGCCAGTTGCTGCAGATCGACCATCGGTGCGTTCTCCCAGCCCTGCGGTTTGTACTGGAACAGCACTTTGCCGGAAGCTGGTTCGATTCCCCGAATGCCGCTGCCGTCACCAAACAGCAGGCATCGCTGTCCTGCCAGGGTCAGCAGTCTGGGTGTCGTATAGTTCATGCCGCCGGATGCGAGAGACCAAACGAGTTCGCCGGTTTCGGCGTTCAGCGCGACCAGTCCTTTGTCACCGGCTCCGCCGGCGAACACGACCACCAGTCCGTCGACAACAACGGGCGAGCCGGAGAAGCCCCACATTGGTACCGAGGCCTGATACTTGCTGACAAAGTCGTGCTGCCAGAGCAGGCTGCCGTCAGTTTCATTGAGGCAGTTGAACAGGCCTCGTCCACCGATCGCATAGACTTTCCCGCTGTGGACGGCGGGAGTGCTGCGTGGCCCGGCTCCGGAAACCACTTCCACGAAGCGGCTCTTATCAGCGTGGCTCCAGATCAGCTCTCCGGAATCGGCCGAATAACAACTGATGTATTCTGAATCGCTTCGCTGCTCCTGAGTGATCAGTCGGCCGTTGCTGAAGGCGAAGGATGACCATGCCGGGCCGACATCAATCTGCCAGACGATCGCCGGTGGCCTGGTGGTCCAGTCGAGATTTGTGGGTCCGCCGGGTGCACTGCCATCGCCTGCCGGGCCTCGGTACTGCGGCCACTCGGCCGGTGCTGCTTCCGTCGCCGGCGCTGCAGCGGTCGTGGAGGTAGTGGCTGCGGAGGTCGGCAGGGCCGGCAGAGTCTGCTCGTGGACCGGTGACCAGCGCCAGACGAATTCCGGTCGATAATCGCCGATGAAGCCGTTGTTGCGGACCAGTCCGAAACTGAGCCATCCCAGCAGCAGCACAACGGCGGTCAGGCGACTGCGGTTCGTGCGCAACTGCCATGTCGCAAGGCCGGTGGTGGTCAGAAACATCGCCAGAGGTACCCCGTAGATGAACATGGCTGTTCGCAGGGCATCTTCATGCACGCTGACCTGTGCCGCGATGACCGGGCTGGCAATTCCAGTGAAAGCGAGCAGCAGTTTTTCCTGCCAGCGAAGTCGACTGAGCAGCAGGACCCAGCAGGAAAACAGCAGTCCCAGCAGGAACGGGGCCCCCATCATCAGGAAAAATCGCGGGCGATTGGGGATCGATGGAGTGACGGTCAGCAGCATGGCCACCAGCATCAGCAGTGACAGGGTCCACGCAGGCCACAATCGCAGTGGACGGTGAGCTATGGCCGATGGATCGCCGGGATTCGGGTTTTCAACTGGGGCAGTGGCAGCAGACATACAGAGAACAACTTTCGTGGGTGCAACTGGTGAAACCGTCGAGCTTGAGCGGTGAATTTTCGAAACGTGCAGACAGGGTGACGCAATTACAGGCAATCGGGTGAGAATTTCAAGGGGGATTTGTGAGCAGGTTGGGGGTGGTATCAGGCTCGATTGGAGCCCCGTAAGGGGTGGATTCTGGCGGCAGGGTGTCTGTCAGTTGTGCGGGATCTGTCGTTGTGGAATCTGGCAGTGTACAATTCCGCAGTCCAAAGATCCTCGCTGTGCATCTGGAACGCCTGCGGGATGGGACTTTGTCTGACGGTATCCGGCCTTTGATTTTGCTGGGGAATGCATCGGGTGAGAGACCATATTCTGTGCAGTCCGGCAGTGTCTGTTCTGCTGTTGTTTGTGTTTTCAGGTTTTTCTGCGGTGGCTTTGCCGGCTGATCCGCAGCGGCCCAACGTGATTTTTATTCTGGCTGACGATCTGGGCTGGTCTGACACGACGCTTTATGGAAATACGAAGTTTCACCAGACGCCCAATCTGCAGCGATTGGCGGATCGTGGCATGCTGTTTACTCGTGGCTATTCTGCCAGTCCGCTGTGTTCACCGACGCGGTCGGCCATTCTGACGGGCCTCAGCCCTGCGCGCACCGGCATTACGACTCCCAGCGGGCACGTGGCTGAAGTCATTCTGGAGGCGCAGGTGGCTGCGCGAGCGGCTCCGCAGCACAAGGCAGTGATGCCCGTTTCGGTGACGCGATTGAAGTCTGAATATCGCACGCTGGCTGAGGCTCTGCAGGACGCCGGCTATGCGACGGCCCATTTTGGCAAGTGGCATCTGGGGCCAGCTCCGTGGTCTCCGCTGCAGCAGGGTTTCGACACGGATCTGCCGCATCATCCGGGACCGGGGCCCGCCGGCAGTTATGTAGCCCCGTGGAAGTTCGGCAGCTTCACCGAACGAAATCCGGGGGAACACATCGAAGATCGGATGGCTGCCGAGGCGTCAGCGTGGATTGAGCAGCATCGGGATGAGCCATTCTTTCTGAATTACTGGGCCTTCAGTGTCCATGCTCCGTTCAACGCCAAAGCTGATCTGGTGGAAAAGCATCGCCTGCGAGTTGATCCGAACGATCTGCAGCGCTGCCCGACCTATGCGGCCATGCTGGAGAGCTTCGATGATGCCGTGGGAACCCTGCTGGGGACTCTGGATCGTCTGCAGTTGTCTGATCGCACGATCATCGTGTTCACATCGGACAATGGCGGCAACATGTACAATGATGTTGATGGCACGACTCCGACCAGCAATCGCCCACTGCGTGGTGGCAAGGCGACTTTGTTTGAAGGCGGGACTCGGGTACCGACGGTGGTGGTCTGGCCGGGCCTTACAGCGCCGGGCAGTCGCAGTGATGTGCCTGTTCAAAGTGAGGACTACTATCCGACGCTGCTGGATGGGCTGGGTTTGCGACCTGCCAATGGTCAGCGGTTTGACGGCAGCAGTTTTCTGCCGGCGCTCCGCGGTGAAGTCCCGGAACGTCCTCCGCTGTTTCAGTACTTTCCGCACAATCCCGCGGTGCCGGACTGGTTACCTCCGGCTGTCTCAGTGCACCGTGGCGACTGGAAGCTGATTCGCATTTTTCATGGGGGTGACAACGGGGCGCATCGTCTGCTGCTGTTTGATCTGGCGAATGATCCGGGTGAGCAGCGTAATCTGGCAGCCGAGCGACCTGAGCTGGCGGTCGAGCTGGATGGACTGGTCGAGCAGTTTCTGCAGCACACGAAAGCGGTTGTGCCGATTCGCAATCCTGCCTTTGATCCACAGCAGTACGATCCGACTCTGGAAGGGAAATCACAGCCGAAGCGGCAGAAGCCTGCAGCGGGCCGGCAGGCGGCAGCTGCGGGACCAGCGGAGGATGCTGCTGTTTTGCAGGGTTGGAAGCCGCGTGGCTGCACAGCGGAAGTGCAGCAGGGAGTTTTGGTGCTGCGGGGTACGGGGCGAGAGCCGTTTCTGGGGTTTGCTCCGGGCAAACTGGATGGGAAGGCAGTGCTGCGCGTGCGTCTGCGCAGCTCGGGTGGCAGTGGGCGACTGCAGTGGCTGTCTGCTCCGGCGGCCCAGCCTTTGCCGGAGTACGGAGCGGTCAGTTTCAGTGTGCAGGCTGGTGACTGGATGGAGCTGAAGCTGGCCGTGCAATCGCCTGCCGATGCGGGGGGAATTCTGCGTCTGTTCATTCCGGCTCAGGAGACCGCTGTGGAAATCGACTGGCTGGAACTGACGACTTCCGGGAAGACTCGTCGCTGGGACTTTGAGTCTGCCGACTGAGCGAGTGCGGAGGCTCCCGCCGAGCCGCGGGAATCAGCAGCCTGACGAACTGTTCGGCTCAGCAGGAGCTTCGCCCTCCCGAAGGAGGAAACACTGAGGCCGGAAACCCTGTTTTCGGGGGCATTTCCGTTCTGCCTGGACTTCTCTCTCTGTCAACATCACTGGCGATGCAATCTGGAGCTGCGCACCGGATTTCGCGTTGATCCTTAATTCGCGGTGTTGTGGGGTGAGTGTCGCTCACGGGTGTGTGAGTTGCGGGGAGGACATCGCGTTTGCGTTTGTGTACAATGTGCACTGCAGGCTGTGTCTGTGATGGTTGCTGAGCGAACTTCAAGAGGGTTTGGGGATGCGTGTGATGCTGATGACACTGTTGTGTCTTGCGGGTCTGCAGATTCAGGCGACAGCTCAGCAGAGTTGGCCACCGCAGATTGAGGGTGAGCGGCATGTGTACAAGCAGGTCGGTGAGACTCAGTTGAATCTCTGGGTGCTGCGTGGTGAAGCTGCCAGCTCGCCGGCGATTGTGTTTTTCTTCGGTGGTGGCTGGTCTGCGGGGACTCCGGAACAGTTCCTGCCGCAGGCTCGTTATCTGGCAGCGCGCGGGATGACTGCCGTGGTGGCTGACTATCGCGTGGCTGCTCGTCAGCAGGTCCGTGCTGTGTCGTGTGTGGAGGACGCAAAGTCAGCGGTGCGCTGGCTGCGCAGCCATGCTGCTGAATTGGGGATTGATCCGCAGCGAATTTGTGCTGCGGGTGGATCGGCGGGCGGTCATATCGCCTGCTGTACGGCACTGATTGAGGGGCTGGATGCGGCGGGTGAAGACGTGGCAATCAGTTCCGTACCGAATGCGTTGGCGCTGTTCAATCCCGCAGTGATGCTGGCACCGCTGCCAGGGGCTGAATTGTCTGAGTCGGAGATGCAGAAGCTGCAGTCACTGGCTTCTCGAACAGGTGTGGATCCCGCGCTGATTTCACCAATTCACCATGTTCGCCCCGGGATGCCTCCGACGGTGATTTTCCACGGCAATGCGGACTCGACGGTTTCGATTGCGACGGTGGCCGAATTTGAGAAGCGAATGGTGGCTGCCGGGAATCGGTGTGAGCTGAAGCGTTTTGCTGAAGCGCCGCATGGCTTCTTCAATCTGCGTGAAGGGCGAGGGCGTAATGGGGAACGGCAGCGTGAGTGGCATCTGCGGACGCTGCGGCAGTTGGACGTGTTTCTGACATCGCTGGGCTGGCTGGCGGGTGAGCCGACGCTGCCGGTGGTGGACAATGACAATGTGCATGTGCGTGGTCATCTGCAGCGTGCGTTGACCAGGCTGGCCGGCCAGTCAGAGGCTCGAGTTGCCTTCCTGGGCGGTTCCATCACGGAAATGGAAGGTTATCGACCGCTGGTGGAGAAGTGGCTGACCGAGCGATTTCCGCAGACGAAGTTTTCCTTCATTCGAGCGGGTATTTCATCGACATGTTCGCATACCGGCGCTTTCCGATTTCAGCGTGATGTGGCGGCGCATGGTCCTGTGGATCTGCTGCTGGTCGAATTTGCCGTGAACGACGACCAGGATGCTGGTCACGATGCCGACGGCTGCGTCCGCGGCATGGAGGGTATTCTGCGACAGTTGTGGCGACACAATCCGGAGGCTGGAGCGGTGATGCTGCATTTTGTGAATCCGGCAATGCTGGCCACAGCGCAGGCCGGCGAGATGCAGCTCAGTGCAAAACAGCATGAAGCTGTCGCTCGTCACTACGGCGTCAGTTCGATTGATCTGCCGGCGGAACTGGCTGATCGCATCAAGGACGGGACGATGTCGTGGGAATCGTGGGGCGGGACACATCCGGGGCCGGCCGGCAACCGACACACAGCCGATCTGGTGATCGAGGTTATGCAGGCGGCACTGGCGAGTGCTGGTGGAGCCAATGCTGAGCCGGAGGAAATGCCTGTGCCGGAACCGCTACTGACATCCAGTTTTGCTGAGGGGGGATTTCTGCCGGCGGAGTCGGTGCGTCCGGGAACAGGCTGGCGGCTGGGAATTCCCGACTGGAATGCTCTGCCAGGCAGCAAGCGGGAGCGATTTCTGGGTGAGTCGCTGTATTTCAGTGAGCAGCCCGGCTCGCTGCTGACACTGGAGTTTTCCGGTACGGCGGTGGGCGCCTATGTGCTGGCCGGCCCGGATGCGGGACGACTGGATGTGCGGGTGGATGGTGGGGAGTGGCGGACGGTGGAGCTATACCACAACTACAGTGCGGGGCTGCATTATCCACGAACTGTGATGTTTGACAGTGAGCTGCCGCCGGGGCGGCATGTTGTGGAAGTGCGGGTGTCTGCGGAGCAGCATGAAAAAAGTCGCGGCCATGCTGCTCGCGTGCTGCAGTTTGTTGTGAACGGAGCGGCGGTTTCGGC
>Ga0078894_10003251_pt1 | contig 12336 bp, 9 predicted proteins | sample LauGreSu1BDMLBSD_2_FD_67506 | JGI IMG/M metagenome (GOLD analysis project Ga0078894, IMG submission 67506) | Freshwater lake microbial communities from Lake Michigan, USA - Su13.BD.MLB.SD (version 4) (version 4) | ecosystem: Environmental > Aquatic > Freshwater > Lake | place: Lake Michigan, USA...
AGCATCTCTGGAACAGGACTGCATACTGGTATCATGGTAGACATGGTATTGAAACCTGCCAATCCGGGATTTGGCATCCAGTTCAAAAGAGTTGACTTGCCCAACGAGCCCGTTGTTAGAGCCGACTGTGACCTTGTTACAGATACATCAAGGGGAACTACACTTGAAGACCATGGAGCAAAAATAAGTACCGTTGAACACATCCTAGCTGCATTGGTTGGGATGGGCGTTGACAATTGTCTGATTGAAATAAATGGCCCTGAAATACCAATAATGGATGGCAGTTCACAGCCCTTCATTCAATTAATCGAAAGAGCTGGTGTTGAAGAACAAGAAGCAGCGAAACATTGGTATACGATTGATACAAATATTTCTTACTATCACGAGGAAAAAAGGGTTGAAATGGTAGCCATGCCTGCCATGGAGTATAAGGTTACAACCTTGATCGACTTCAATAGTCCTGTTTTAGGTACACAACATGCAGGAATCAAAAATATCAGTGAATTCAAAAATGAGATTGCCAGTTGCAGAACATTTTGTTTTCTGCATGAACTTGAAACCTTGTTATCCCTCGATTTGATCAAAGGAGGCGATATCAACAATGCCATAGTGGTGGTAGATAAACCAGTTGGTGAAGAAGAAATGGAAAGGCTTGCAAAAATTTTCAAAAAAGATAGGATTGAAGTAGAAAGTGGAGGATACCTCAATAATCTTGAACTGCGTTTTCCAAACGAACCTGCGCGACATAAACTGTTGGATGTGATTGGCGACCTTGCACTCATTGGTTATCCCATCAAGGCACATATCATTGCAAACAGACCCGGGCATTTTTCAAATATTGAATTTGCAAAAGCAATCAAGAATTATATCAAGAAGAATAAACATGTAAAAAACATACCTGTTTATGATCCTACACAAGCACCTGTTTACAACACACAACAGATTGAAAAGAAACTTCCACACAGGTTTCCATTCTTGTTAGTAGATAAGGTGATTGAACTTTCTGATACCCATATTGTAGGTATAAAAAATGTAACGTTCAATGAACCATTCTTTGCGGGCCACTTTCCTGGAAATCCAGTGATGCCTGGCGTGCTACAGATTGAGGCCTTGGCCCAATGTGGAGGGATACTTGCAATCAATGCTTTACCACCAGGTGAGTATGACACCTATTTTGTAAAAATTGATAACTGCAAATTCAAGCAAAAAGTGATACCAGGTGATACCATGATCTTGAAACTTGAACTGGCAGGTCCGATCAGAAGAGGAATCTGTGAAATGAATGGAACAGTTTACGTGGGAAATAAAATAACTACTGAAGCCGTACTGATGGCGCAATTGGTGAAAAGAGAAGACTCAAACCAATAAAATTTAAAAGTATGATCCATCCACACACATATATTCATCACAATGCCCGCATCGCAACCAATGTGAAGATCGACCCCTTTTCAGTCATTCATCAAAATGTAGAAATTGGAGAAGGAACATGGATAGGCAGTAATGTAACAATCATGGAAGGGGCAAGGATTGGAAAAAATTGCAGGGTATTCCCCGGTGCAGTTATTTCTGCAGCACCACAAGATCTGAAGTTTGAAGGTGAAGAAACCATTGTTGAAGTTGGCAATGATACAACCATTAGGGAATTTGTTACAATACACCGCGGTACAAAGGACAGATGGAAGACCACTGTTGGGAACAATTGTCTTATAATGGCATACAGCCACATTGCACATGATTGCATAATTGGTGACAATTGCATCATGAGTAACAATACACAGATGGCTGGGCATGTAACAATGGGCGACTATGCTATTCTTGCTGGAATGTGCGCAGTACATCAATTTGTGAAAATCGGACAACATTCTTTTGTAGCAGGTGGCTCGTTGGTCAGCAAGGATATTCCACCGTACATGAAAGCCGGCAGAACGCCCCTCTCCTATGCAGGTGTAAATTCAGTAGGACTAAAAAGAAAAGGATTTTCAGTTGAAAAAATAAATGAGATACTGGATATATACCGCATCATCTATAACAAAGGATTGAACACAACACAGGCGATTGATTTCATTGAGGAGGAATTTCCAGTAACAGATGAAAGGGATGAGATCGTAACTTTCATTAGGGAAAGTAGTAGGGGAATCATTAAGCGCTTCACAAAAAATTCCATGGATGAAAATAACGGTGACTAATGCCGGTAAACGTTTCAACCGTCAATGGATCTTCAGAAACCTCAACCATGATCTTGAATCAGGTCAGCACTATGCAATAACCGGACACAACGGCTCTGGAAAATCAACCTTGCTACAGGCTATTGCTGGGTCTATTTATTTGAATGAAGGCACCATTAGTTACCATCATGATCAAGAACCTATCACTCCTGAAAATCAGTTCAAACACATTGGTATCTGTGCCCCCTACCTTGAGGTAATTGAAGAAATGACAGCGATAGAGTTTCTCACTTACCATGCAAATTTCAAACCCTTTGTTCAAGGTTTCGATCAGCACAATATTCTCGATGAAATTGGGCTAAGTCAATCAAAAGATAAACAAATAAGATACTTCAGTAGCGGGATGAAACAACGCATTAAATTGGCACAGGCCTTTTTTTCAGATTCATCTATCCTGCTGCTAGATGAGCCTTGTACCAACCTTGACGAGAAAGGAATTTCACTTTATTCTCATTTGATTTCAACACATTGCAGAAACAGGCTTGTAATTATAAGCAGCAATGACAAGCTGGAATATGCCAGTTGCAGCAAGGAAATTCGCATGGGTGTGTAAAAAATGGTAGAACTCAAGGTTTTTTCTTTCTGAACATAGAGGTACCTTTGCAAAAATATTCACAATGGCCCAGGATACACTTGTGTTTGACCTCCTCAAAAAAGAATTGAAAAGACAACGCGAAGGAATCGAATTGATTGCTTCGGAGAACTTCACATCCTTTCAGGTAATGCAGGCAACAGGATCTGTTGCAACCAATAAATACGCAGAAGGATATCCAGGTAAAAGATACTATGGTGGATGCGACGTAGTGGATGAGATCGAAAGCTTGGCGATTGAAAGACTAAAAAAAGTATTTAACGCAAGTTGGGCAAATGTACAACCACACAGTGGTGCACAAGCCAACACCGCGGTATTCCTTGCGTGTCTGAAGCCTGGCGATAAAATATTAGGACTTGATCTAAGCATGGGCGGACACCTAACCCATGGTAGTCCTGCCAACTTTAGTGGTAAAACATACCAGGCATTCTTTTACGGAGTTGACAAGGAATCAGGCTTGATCAACTATGAGCAACTGGAACAAACTGCAAGAGCAGAAAAACCTAAAATGATCATCTGCGGTGCTTCTGCCTACAGCCGTGACTGGGACTATGCAAGAATTCGGAAAGTGGCAGATGAAGTGGGCGCGCTAGTGTTGGCAGATATTGCACATCCAGCAGGATTAATTGCAACCGGGCTCCTAAATGACCCGTTTGATCATTGTCATATTGTTACTTCAACAACCCATAAAACCCTTCGCGGGCCAAGGGGTGGTGTTATCATGATGAGAAACGATTTCGAAAATCCTTTTGGAGTTACAGATCCAAAGGGAAATATAAGATCGATGAGCTCAATGCTAGACCTTGCAGTATTTCCAGGCATGCAGGGCGGACCCTTGGAACATGTAATTGCGGCAAAAGCAGTTGCCTTTGGTGAAATCCTTGATCCATCATTTAAAACCTATCAGGAACAAGTAAAGATCAATGCACAAACAATTGCAAAAGCATTTACCGACAAAGGGTATCATTTGATCAGCGGAGGAACAGACAATCATTTGATGCTGATCGACTTGAGGAACAAAAATATTACTGGTAAAAAAGCCCAAGAAACATTGGATAAGGCGCATATTACATTAAACAAAAACTCAGTGCCTTATGATGATAAAAGTCCATTTGTTACATCTGGTATAAGGATCGGTGTGCCAGCGATCACAACCAGGGGAATGAAAAAAGATCATATGCAAATTGTCGCTGATATGATAGACAAAGTGCTTATCAATGCTGACAACGAACAAATTGTTTCTTCCGTAAGGGAAGAAGTAAAAAATTTCATGCAACAATTCCCATTGTATCCAGAACTTGGATAAATTCATGTTATGATACAACGAATACAAACCTTATGGCTTATACTATCAACAGGAACTGCAGCATTGATCTGGCTGCTTCCTGTTTTTGGAGATGATGCTGGAAACAACTTCTTTACTATTGACGCCAGTCTGTTTCTGATGTTATCAGTGATAGCTTCCGGCTTGGTGTCTTTTGCAACAATATTTTTATTTAAAAAAAGAGGAACCCAAAAACAACTTATCGTACTAAATTTTTGTCTTGCCCTTTCAATCATCTTGCTTGAATATTTTGAAGTGATGAATTTCAAGGCAACAATGGGTATCCTACAAGGTCATTGGCAATTAAGCGCCATTCTTCCTTTTTTCATCATCACATTTCTTGTATTTGCTTACAGGGGAATCAGAAAAGATGAAAAATTACTTGACAGTACAGACAGGCTTAGATAAAAACATTGATGGCAAATTTAACTGACATCAAGTTTCCTGTTAATTTTAGCGATGTGCATTACATAGCACTTACCTATATTTCATCATTTGATGCAGTAAATAAAAAATTAGAAGGTACTGGTCTCAAAGCTGGTCTTATTTTCAATGGGAAACCACTTGTTGCGGTTGGACTCATTGAATACAAGGATTCTGATTTAGGGGCATACAACGAAGTCATAATCGCCATTCCAGTTGTGCCCAAGGGAACGAAGACGGGACTTACAAATTGGATTGATCTATACAGCTCTACCAACAAAAGAAAACTCGGACAGTATATCATACACATTCCCGTTACCTCAAAACTATCCATGGATGCAGGAATTGGCCTTTGGGGGTACCCAAAAACCATCAAAAAAATTGAACATATTTTTCAGAGCAATAAAATAAGTTCAGGCATTTGGAATGATCTTGGAGATGAAAAAATTCTTGCATTCAAGGGAAATATGGGCATAGGCATTCCAATACCCTCAATGAATTTATTGACCTATTCATTCCAAGATGAACAAATGCTCAAAACTACGGTAGACGTTAATAGCAATATGAAATGGAATCCATTTGCAGACATAAGAATTACTGTGAATGAAACAACCGATCCCATTTGTAGAGATATCATAGATCTAGGGATATGCAACAAAAAACCGTTCTTTACAATTGAAGCAAGTAATTTCAAGGCTAAGTTCAATAAAGGAATCAGTTTGCTTGAAGGAGCAAGCCATTGAAAAATCCTGCAACTTTCTCCGCTACTTTTTCCCATCCAGGTTCTAACATGAAACAATGAGCTGCATCCTTGATGATCAACGGTTCAACCTGAAAATGTGCTGCCATTTTTTTAGTTGAAGTTTCTGAAATTAGGTAATCATTATCTGCACCAACAATCATCATAGGTATTGGAGACTTTTTCAATTTGGGCAACCGAAAAAAAGACATTTCAAGAAAAGCAAGAAACGACTCTTCTTGCATGGCTTCGGTAATTGCTTTCATGTTAACTGCTGGATAAGATTCACTGAACATGAGTCTTTTCAAACGCCTTTCATTCTTGATAACAGGAAGCCAGCTCATTTTCAAACATGAAACAATAAAATAAAATGGGTAATCCCACACAAGCTTCGGTATAAGTTTCCATAACCCAGTATTTGGAACAGCACATAGCAAAACCACGCCCTTCACTTTTACAGAGCAATTATTCAGGTAGTGCTGTATTGTAAAGCCCCCCATAGAGTGCCCTATTATAAAGACCTCTCCAGCCAACTCATCAATGATGCTTTTCAAATCCTCAACATAATCTTGGATGCTTATGGTTCGAATATTTTTCTGACTTGAAGAGGTGCCATGGTTTCTAAGACTAATTGAATGAACATTAAATCCTTTTTCAAATAAATAAGGTGCAACATTTTCCTGCCAAACCCAAGCACCCATGCAGGCACCGTGTACCAATAAAACGGAGGCTCGCTGCTTTCCATCAGGATGCAACTGCTTGATATGTTCGAGGCTCATTGCTGATGTGATTTTTGGGGAGCTGTTTTAAAAGTCTTTTTTTGAAGCGATGAAAATCAACTGTGATAGTGTGTCTTGGCGTATTGATCTGGTTGAAATCTGGATGTTTTAATTCAAGGTCAATTTTACGTTCAATATCTGCTGGACGTTCCCACTTACCAGAAAGCTCACGTGCCATAATTTTACTTTGCAATTCTGATCCTGGCCAAATACATCCTAGAGGCTGAAATAATCCAATGAAGTATAGGCTTTTTAGAGTTGGATGCATCATTCGTAACCATAAAGGAACCTCACCTTGAGTATAATCAATGAGCTTTTTTTCGAAGAACGGGTGACTAATGATATATCCTGTACAAGCAACGATGATATCATAATTGCCCCTGCTTCCATCTTTAAAAACAACTTCATTTCCATCAAACCTTTCTATGTCTTTTCTTGGTTTTATTTTACCATGCCTGATCGTGAAGAAGAGATCTTCATTGATGGTTGGATGATGTGAGCCTAAAGGACCATCGGGCTCAGGTAATCCATAATCTTTATTACTTCCATTTCTAAGGAATAGACTTATCGCAGAAATTTTTTGCCATAGTTTTCGTGGCAACCAATGAATTTTAGTGCTGAATACATCTGCTGGTTTCCCCATCATGAACTTAGGTGCGATCCAATATCCACGTCGCCAACTGATATCAACAGAAGACGCCACCCTACTGCTTTCCACAGCCACATCACAAGCAGAATTTCCACCACCTATGACCAGCACACGCTTCCCGGCAAACCGTGAAAATCTTTTAACTTCATGTGAATGAATAAATTCTCCATTGAACACACCAGGATAAGAAGGGATTCGCGGAAGCCAATGATGTCCGTTGCAAACAGCAAGTGCATCAAATATTTTATTTTCCTCCGTTCCACCTTTTTCAGTAGTCACCTCCCATTTCCCATCATCCAGCATTACACAATTCTTTACCAAGGTATTGAACTGAATAAAAGGATATAAATTAAAATGGGTTGCATATGATTTGAAATAATCAGCTAAATGCTTGTGGGATGGATAATCAGGATAATCTAATGGCATAGGATAATCTGCATACTCACTGAGTGTTCTTGAAGAAATGATATGAGTGGTCTCAAACACAGAACTATGACCAACTGACTCACTGAATACCCAATTACCCCCCACTTCTGATCCCAAATCATATACGACCACATCATGGCCTTCATCCAATAAATTCTTGGCTGCAGTGATACCCGAAGGACCTGCGCCAATCACACAAACTCTTTTTTTCATCTTTATTTATTTTGAATCACAACAAATATAGTCAAGCGTTGCTTATTCAGTTTCAATATAATTTAAATTCATCGCCATCAAACAAGCCCTTATCACTAAGTTTAACATGTGGAATAACAAGCAAGGCCATGAATGATAATGACATAAAAGGAGCTGAAAGAGTCGAACCAAGTAGTTTTGCTTTTTCATCAAGCTCAGTATATTTCCTGGCAACTTCATACCCATCGCCATCACTCATTAAACCGGCAATTGGCAAGTTCAACACATCCTCATTGGATCCATTAACGCAGCTAATACCTCCTTTGTTATGGATGATCCGGTTTATTGCTCTCATGAGAGATTCATCGTCAACCCCCACAGCAACAATATTATGTGAATCATGTGCAACAGAAGACGCGATGGCACCTTGCCTCAATCCGAAACCATGCACAAAGGCTTTTGCAATTGGAGCAGGGTTGTATCGGTTTACCACTACTATTTTTAATACATCATTTTCTACATCACTTTCGTAAACATCCCCAACGAACTTGGGAGCCATTTTCTTTTTCAACGTGATCAATTGACCATCGAGACATTCAATAACAGGATGTTCAAATTCAGCATTCGCAATAATCATCAAATCATTAGCGCTAATTTGCTCACAGGAAAAATTATTTAGTAACTCCCCATTCAAAGTGTTTCGATTTATCAAAGAAAGTCCTGCATCAGAAACTTGGATTCCATCAACGTACGTGGCTCGTACCTTAAAATATGTCAAGTCTTCAAGCAAGATAAAATCTGCAGGATCTCCTTCCCTTAACATGCCAATTTCTAATTTATAATGCTCGATTGGGTTGATACAAGCTGCTTTTAAAACATTGAACACATCATATCCTTTCTCAACTGCACGTGAACAAAGATGATTAATATGTCCTAACACCAAACTGTCAGGATGTTTATCATCACTACAAAACATGATTTCATCCGCATTACTTTCAATCAACGGAATAAGTTCATCAAAATTCTTTGCCGCACTACCCTCTCGGATGATGATCTTCATTCCTACGTTTAGCTTCTCCGTAGCTTCCTCTATGGTAAAACATTCATGATCGGTTGAAATACCCCTCTCAACATATTTCTTCAGATCTTCTCCGCGAAGACCAGGTGCATGTCCGTCAACAGGCTTTTGAATGTTATGTGCAGCATTAATTTTTTTTATTACTTCAGGGTCACCCGAAATGGCTCCTGGAAAATTCATCATTTCAGTAAGGTACTTGATATCGTTTTGCTGCAATAATTCAGCTACTTCATCAGCATCCAATACTGCACCAGCTGTTTCAAAAAAAGTTGCAGGCACACAACTTGGTGCACCAAAATTAAATTTGAATGGCACCTTCTTTCCATTATCAATCATGAATCGAACCCCTTTAATACCACATACGTTTGCGATTTCATGTGGATCACTAACTGTACCAACAGTGCCATGAACAACGGCCAGCCTGGCAAATTCAGATGGAACTAACATTGAGCTTTCAATGTGTACGTGAGCATCTATAAATCCTGGTGAGATAAATGGCATCGCAGGATTAACTTCACCTTTATTTGGAATTGAAATGGAGGTGATGACACCGTTTTGGACCATTATTTCGCCTAGAGAAATCACCCTGTTGGATATATCAACAATATTGCCCTGAATTGTATATGAGTCCATCTAAGGGTAAATTACAAAGGAATTCGCGCTTGAACAAGACTTTGACCACTCATGTAAAAACAAACAGAATTATCACATTAAACAATGCAATAATCAGAAAGGATATTAAATTGCAGCAAACAAACAAATATGAAAACAATCAAATTTTTGTCCCTATCAATTTTAGCAATATTTGCCACTGCAATCTCATATGCACAAACTGCAGATGAATTGATCAACAAACATATAGAAGCAATTGGAGGAAAAGAAAACTGGAAAAAAGTGAACTCCATGCGTTCTGAAGCGACCCTCAGCACCCAGGGTATTGACATCCCTGTTGTGATCACACAAGTTCATAATGTAGGCATGAAACAAGAGTTCACTGTGATGGGAATGAGTGGGTATTCAATTATTGGAGTTGATGGTGGTTGGAACTTCAATCCGATGCAGGGTCAGCAAAAGCCAGAGCCTATCACCCAAGATGAGTTGAATATTGGCAAAGAGCAACTCGACTTACAAGGTGAATTTCTTGATTACAAGGAAAAAGGGCATAATGTTGAATTATTGGGTAATGAAGATGTTGATGGAACATCATGCTACAAATTGAAACTTACTAGAAAGAGTGGAAGAGAAGCAACCTATCTGCTAGATCCAAAATCATTTTATATCATTCGTGCCGTTTCTAAGCTTACAGCCAATGGCCAAGAAATTGAATCAACCATTAACTTGAGCAATTACCAAAAACTACCCGCAGGAATTGTTGTTCCATTTACCATGGAAAACACCATGCTCCCAGCACCCATTAACATGAAAAAAATTGAAGTTAATGTAGCGGTTGATCAAAGCATCTTCAAGGTTCAACAATAAATTTCCAACATATTCAAAAACCCGGTTTCATAGCCGGGTTTTTTTTTGAAAAATCCAATGAAATGAAAAAAATAAATGCCAAATTAAAAAGGATAAAATTTATACTTTTCATCCCTTTATCACTACTCAGTATAGGTGTATCGAATGTTGCAATCGCACAAAACGAAATCAATTCCTCCATCTTTGGAACCCTTGAGGCAAGGCAACTTGGACCTGGTACCATGAGTGGAAGGATCAGTGCAATTGAAGGTGTAAATAACGAAGACGGCAAAACACTTTATATCGGAACAGCTGGTGGAGGTGTTTGGAAAACAACAAATGCAGGGGCATCTTTTAAACCCATATTCGATAAATATTGTCAGAGCATCGGAGCAATAGCGATCGACCAAAAAAATCCAAAAACAGTTTATGTTGGTACTGGCGAAAGCAATATGCGCAACTCGGTTTCAATAGGTGATGGCCTTTATAAAACAACAGATGGCGGAAGCAACTGGACAAAGTTGGGTGGACTGGATTCAACAGAACACATTGCCAAAATATCAATTGATCCTGCAAATAGCAATGTTGTATATGTTGCAGCACCTGGTCCACTTTGGAGCGATAGCAAACACAGAGGATTATACAAGTCAATAGATGGTGGTAAAAACTTTGAAAAAATTTTATTCATTTCAGATAAGGCAGGATGCGCAGACATATTCATTGATCCGAATAACAGTCAAATTGTTTTTGCAACCACATGGGAATTCAGGAGAACACCGTATTCTTTTTCATCAGGTGGTGAAGGAAGTGGCGTTTGGAAAAGTCTGGATGGTGGTAAAACATGGAAACAGTTAGAAAAAGGACTTCCCGCAAAACCATACGGAAGAACAGTTATAACAGCTGCCCCATCAGCTCCGAATAATATGATTGCAATCATCGAATCAAAAACAACAGGATTGTATATTTCATCAGATGGTGGTGAAAGCTGGAAGCAACAAAGCGCCTCCTTAAATGTGGTATCAAGACCTTTTTACTTTAGCACCTTGGTGATCGATCCAAAAGATCCAAAAAGGGTTTATCGCCCAGCTTATTCATTTTCATATTCAAACGATGGAGGCTATTCATTTGCAGAGGCAAGTGCAGATGGTGGTTGGGTGCATAGTGATCATCATGCCCTTTGGATCAATCCAAATAATACAAACCAACTCTACCTTGGCACTGATGGTGGAGTATATACAAGCCTAGACAAAGGTGCCACTTGGGTATTTAACCAAAATTTACCTGTAGGACAATTTTATCATGTGGCACATGACATGAAAAAAAATTATAACGTATATGGTGGCTTGCAAGACAATGGAAGTTGGATGGCACCATCATCTGCCCCTGGCGGTGTTGCCAATGGTGATTGGAAACCATTGTTTGGAGGGGATGGATTCTGGGTGCTGCCTGATCCAATAGATGAAAATATCGCCTATGCAGAATCGCAGGGAGGTAATATGGCAAGGGTTGACACAAGGACAATCAAAAATGTCATGATCCAACCAACACAAACCAATCGCGAGGAAGAACTAAGGTGGAATTGGAATACTCCGTTGGCAACAGGACAGGCAAATAAAAAGAACCTGTACACTGGATCACAATATCTTTACAAGTCAACTGATCAGGGAAGAAACTGGACAAGAATTTCAGAAGACCTCACAACAAATGATAAGAAAAAACAAGAACAGGAAAATAGTGGCGGCCTGAGTGCAGACAATACTTCTGCTGAAAATCATACAACCATTTTCACCATCACTGAATCTCCGTTGGATGAAAACATCATTTGGGTTGGAACCGATGATGGGAATCTTCAACTTACAAGAGATGGAGGAAAAACATGGACCAATGCATCCAAAAACGTTTCAAAATCCGGTATACCAACTCAAGCATGGGTAAGCAGTATCGAACCTTCTCATTTCAATAAAGAAATTGCATACGCAACATTTGAAAATCATATGTATGGTGACCATAAAACCTATGCAGCGGTAACCTATGATGGCGGTCTAACATGGAACGCGTTTAAAAGCAATGAATTTTCGGGATTTGCGCATAAAATAATTGAAGACCCGATGAACAACAAGTTATTGTTTCTTGGAACGGAGATGGGACTGTTCTCAACCCTTGATGGAGGCATGAATTGGTTTAGAATGAAATACAATAACATTCCTTGGTTTGCTTTGGTAAGAGATTTGAAAATTCATCCAACAACCAACGACTTGATCATAGCTACACACGGAAGAGGTATCATGATCGTAGATGATATTTCAGCAATGAGAAATTTAACGAAGGAAATTTTTGAGAAAGATGTAAATCTATTTGAAACAGGAAGCATTAACCTTTCCACTGGAAATTTTGGAAATGGTGGTTCCCCAAGTACCGGAGGTTGGGTAGCTTCAAATGCACCTTCATTAA
>Ga0078894_10003253_pt1 | contig 12335 bp, 10 predicted proteins | sample LauGreSu1BDMLBSD_2_FD_67506 | JGI IMG/M metagenome (GOLD analysis project Ga0078894, IMG submission 67506) | Freshwater lake microbial communities from Lake Michigan, USA - Su13.BD.MLB.SD (version 4) (version 4) | ecosystem: Environmental > Aquatic > Freshwater > Lake | place: Lake Michigan...
ACCTCATAGCCAAGGGTTTTCGAGCCCTCCGAGTAGTAGGGCCGCAGGTTGATGTTCACGAAGCCCCAGCCGAAGGTGTTGGCCACTTCCGAGCACAGGCGGTTCACCTGGTCGTAGTTGCCCTTCACCGCCATCAGCGTGGGGTTGTAGATCAGGGTGCCGAGCACCTTGCCGAGCTCCAGGTCGCTCGGGATGAACACGCAGCAATCGAGGCCGGCGTGGGCGGCAATGGCGGCTGTGGAGTTGGCCAGGTTGCCGGTAGAGGCGCAGCTCACCGTGGTGAAACCCAGCTCCCGGGCGCGGGTGAGGGCCACGCTCACCACCCGGTCTTTGAACGAGAGCGTCGGCATGTTGACGCCGTCGTTCTTGATGTAGAGGCTTTTGAGCCCCAGACGCTTGGCCAGATTGCCCGCTTTGAGCAGGGGCGTGAAGCCGGTGCCCACGTCGATCGGCTCGCCCTCGATCGGCAGAAATTCCCGATAGCGCCAGATGGAGGCAGGGCCGGCTTCGATGGTGGCGCGGCTGACGCGGTTTTTGATCGCCTCGTAGTCGTACACGACTTCGAGGGGGCCGAAACAGACGTCTTCGCAGACGTGACGGGCTCCAGCTTCATAGGAGTGGCCGCATTCCTTGCAGCGCAAACCGGTGAAGGTGGAGCGGGAGAGGGTTGCCGTCACGAACACGCCCGGGCAGGTGAGGCGAGGCTAACAGCGCCAGACCAGGACCCTCTAAATACCCGATATTCAAAATCGGGTATTGATGCTTTCCTTCGGAGGCCTTGACCCGGGTCGCTGTCTTCTTAGTCTCGCGAGGTGACCGCCCTTCCCCCGCGCATCCCCGCTGATCGCCTCGCCGGCATGGTGCGCTGGGTGGCTTCGCTGGCCTTGTTGATGGGGATGCTCGTCCTGATTTCCAGGCTCAGCATCGAGCGGCTCTGGTTTGCCCAGTTCGGGGCTGAATCGGTGGTGATGCGCCGCTGGCTGTTGCAGGTGCTGGCTTTCGCTGTGGTCATGGGCCTGGGCGTTCCCCTCCAGCTGCAACAGTTGAATCGCTGCTGGCGTCTCCGTCAGCAGGTGGCCCGGAAAGACTTGCCCCCGTTCCCCCTGGTGGTGCTCGGCCAGAGGAGGCTTCTCCTTGTGCTGGCTGCGTTGCTGTTGCTGCTGGCGGGAGGACTCACCTATCTGATGGTGCAGGCGCGTGACCTGATTGCCGCGCCCTTCAGCGGCCAGGTGATCACGGGAATTCCGGTGTTGGCCGATCTCAGGCCTCTGCTGGTGGTGGCCCTCGCGGCCGGGCTGGTGGTGCCGTTGCTGCTGTGGCCCCTCACCACTCTGCGTATCAGTTTGGCCACGGCGCTGGCCGGCTCGGCCACCGCTCTGGCTCGGGGCTGGAGCCTCTGGTTGCCTGCTCTCCTGGCGGTGCCGTTCAACGAGGTCGACCCGGTTACGGGCTTTGATCTGGGCTTCACCGTGTTGCAGTTGCCGGCCCTAAACCTGTTGGTGAGTGTGGTGATCGCCCAGGCCGTCGTGGGCCTGGCTGGTTGTCTTTGGCTGACGTTTACCGAGGGCACCAGCCTCTCGGAGCTTCGTTTTCCCGGACTCAGCCCACAGCAGCAGTGGGTGCTGCAGCCCCAGTTGGCGGTTCTGGCCCTCATGGCGGCCCTCAGCAATGCCCTCGCGCCCTTCGACCTCATGGTGCAAGGCAGTGGGGTGGCCTCTGGAGCCGGTTTCGTCGATCTCTACGTGCGCCTGCCCCTGCGGCTGTTGCTCAGCGCCTTGCTGCTGTTGACGGCCCTGGGCCTGTTGCTACCGCTGCCCAGGGGTTGGCTGCGCCGGGGAGCCCTGATCCCGCTGGCTCTCACGACCGTTGCGGTGCCGGCCGCCGAGTGGATTGTCGCGCCGCTGGTGCAACGGTTCTGGGTGCAGCCCAGGGAGCTCGCCCTGGAAACGCCCTACCTGCAGCGCTCGATCCTGGCGACACGCCGGGCCTTCGGGCTGGAATCGGTGCAGGAGCTCACCCTGGAACCCCGTCAGCGCCTCACCGCCGCCGATCTGGCCCAGGCTCCCGGCACCTTGGCGAATATCCGCCTCTGGGACAGCAAACCTCTCCTCGAGGCCAACCGTCAGCTGCAGCAACTGCGTCTCTACTACCGCTTTCCTTCCGCCGCGGTGGATCGCTACCCCCTGGGCAGCGATCCGGCCCGCCAGGGTTCCCAGATGGTGTTCATCGCTGCCCGGGAACTCGATACCGGAGCGCTGCCTAAGGACTCTCGTACCTGGTTGAATCGCCACCTGGTGTTCACCCATGGCCATGGGTTCACCGTCAGCCCGGTGAATGCCTTCGGGCCTGACGGCTTGCCGCTCTTTTTTGTTAAAGACCTGGGCCGCAGCGGTAAGGTGCGGGGCATTCCCCAGCTGGGGCTTGGCGATGCCACCGTGCGCCAGGCCCTGCCCGTGGGCCGCCCGCGCCTCTATTTCGGATCGGCGAAGGCCCCCTACGTGATAGCACCGTCCCAGGTGCGGGAGTTCGATTTCCCCGACGGAGAGCTCAACGTCTATTCCCGCTACAGCGGGACGGGTGGCGTCGCCATTCATGGTCCCCTGGAGCGGCTGATGGCCGCGGCCTATTTGCCCGAGCCTCGACTGTTGTTCACGGGCTCCCTGGAACCGGACTCACGGCTGCTACTGCGCCGTCAGGTGAATGAACGGCTGGCGGCCTTAGTGCCGTTCCTGCGCTTTGAGAGCCAGCCCTATCTGGTTACGGCCAGGGTGCCTTCCAGCCCCGGCTACGACCCGCAGCAGCACCAGTACTGGCTGCTCGATGGCTTCACTACCAGCCGCAGCTACCCCTACAGCGACGCCAACCCCTCCGGCATTCGCTACTTCCGCAATCCGGTGAAGGCCGTAGTGGACGCCTACAGCGGCAAGGTGTGGCTCTATGTGAGTGATCCAACCGATCCGATTCTGCGCACCTGGCAGAAGGCATTCCCTGAGCTGTTTCGACCGCTCTCCGCCATGCCGAAGTCGCTGCTGGCCCACATCCAGGTGCCCCAGAGCCAGTTCCAGGTGCAGGCCGAGCGACTGCTGCGCTACCACGTCACCGATGTCCGCACGTTTTACAACGGCGATGACGTTTGGTCCGTTCCGCTGGAGATCTACGGATCTTCCAACACTCCCGTCCGTCCGTATCACGTGACAGTCCAGTTGCCCGGGGAAACCAAACCCGAATTTGTGTTGCTCCTGCCTTTCTCCCCCCTCAAGCGACCGAACATGGTGGGGTGGCTGGCGGCCCGCAACGACCCACCGAATTACGGCCAGCAGTTGTTGGTGCGCTTCCCCCAGCAGCGGCTGCTTCTGGGCCCGCAGCAGATCTCCACGCTGATTGAGCAGGATCCCGCCATCAGCTATCAGTTCGGGCTCTGGAACCGGGCAGGCTCCAGCGTGATCCACGGCAACCTGCTTGTACTGCCCGTGGGACGGGGGCTGTTGTACGTGGAGCCCATCTATCTACAGAGCAAGAACAACAATCTCCCCACCTTGGTGCGGGTGGTGGTGACCGATGGCACCACCTTCGTGATGGAGCGCAATCTGCAGCAGGCCCTGGCGAAGCTGGTCGGCGGCAAGGGGGCAGCCGATGGGCTTGGATCCATGCAGCTTTCCCCTTGATTCCTGGGAACGCAGGGGCCCATGAAAAAGGGCCCTCTAGGGGCCCTGAACTCAACCCGGCGGAGAGCCAGGTTGATCAGACAGCTGTTTTGCTCAAGCAGCCACGGCGGTCTTGGGGTCGAGCTCGCCCTTGGCGTACAGACCGGCGTAGTAGTTGATGTCGCGCTGCTTGATCTTGCTGGCGTTGCCGGCACACCAGAACTGCTGGTAGCGATCCAGGCACACCTGCTTCATGTACTGGCGGGCCGGCTTGTTGAAGTGGCGGGGATCGAAGTTGGCGGGATCCTTGAAGGCCGCTTCGCGAACCGCAGCGGTGAAGGCCAGGCGGTTGTCGGTGTCGATGTTCACCTTCCGCACGCCGTTGCGGATGCCCTCCTGGATTTCTTCCACGGGCACGCCGTAGGTCTCGGGGATGGCACCGCCGAACTTGTTGATCATGTCGAGCCACTCCTGGGGAACCGAGGAGGAGCCGTGCATCACCAGGTGGGTGTTGGGGATGGCCTTGTGGATCTCGGCGATGCGGCTGATGGCCAGCACTTCACCGGTGGGCTTGCGGGTGAACTTGTAGGCGCCGTGGCTGGTGCCGATGGCGATCGCCAGGGCGTCCACCTTGGTTTTGGCTACGAAGTCGGCAGCCTCAGCAGGATCGGTGAGCAGCTGGCTGTGGTCGAGCTTGCCCTCGAAGCCGTGGCCGTCCTCGGCCTCACCCATGCCGGTTTCCAGGGAGCCCAGGCAACCCAGCTCGCCTTCAACGCTCACGCCGATGGCGTGGGCCACATCCACCACTTCCTTGGTGACGGCCACGTTGTATTCGTAGCTGGCAGGGCTCTTAGCGTCAGCCATCAGCGAGCCATCCATCATCACCGAGGTGAAGCCGTTGGCGGCTGCACCGAAGCAGGTGGCGGGGCTGTTGCCGTGGTCCTGGTGCATCACCACCGGGATGTCGGGATAGGTTTCCACGGCAGCCAGGATCAGGTGGCGTAGGAAGTTTTCGCCGGCGTATTGGCGGGCACCGCGGGAGGCCTGCAAAATCACCGGAGAGTCGGTCTCGTAAGCCGCCTCCATGATCGACTGCACCTGCTCCAGGTTGTTCACGTTGAAGGCAGGGATGCCATAGCCGTTTTCAGCGGCATGGTCGAGCAGCAGGCGGAGCGGAACGAGCGCCATGGGAAAACCTCTCGGGGTCGGGCGTTGGGACTGGGCGGGAGTCTAGGGGATGCCCCTGGCCACCAAAAAGCCCCGCTGGAATCTCTCCAGCGGGGCGTCCTTTGGGCACGGGCCCAAGCCGGGATCGATCAGTCGATCAGGCTCTGCTTGCGCAGGGCCAGCACGGCGTAGCCGTTCTGGCGAGCGGCCCGCCGGGCTTCTTCGGCCTGGCGAACGAGTTGTTTGGCGGTGGTGATGGTCATGGCAGTGCCTCCGTTAAAACCCCGATCGGGTGGGTGGATGGCGCGTTGCTTCGGGTCTGATCCCTACTTCCACCTGCAGAGCCGCAGCTCCGAGGCCAACGATGCCTAAACGGTAGCGGTTGTTACTGAATTCTGGTGTGTGCCTGGAGGCGTGAATCCCGAACCGCCCTGGCCGGATCGGGCCCAGTCACAGCAGCGCTGGCTGAGCAGCGCCTCGCCCAGGCCAGGCAGCATCGGTCGCCCTTCGCGCACTGCCGCGCTCCACCAGCCGTGGATCCGTTCCACCGGGGCGATCCTGCCGTCTTCCCAGGTGCGGGTGAAGCTCCAGCGGGGATCGCTGTCGACCGGACGCAACGGCTCGCCAGCTTGAGAGAGCCAGAGGCCGAAGCCGTGCACATAGTCGGACTGGTTGTCCGAACCCAGCACGGCAGTGCCATCACGGCCATAGAGCTCGAGCCAGCAGCCCCTCCCTCGGCGGGTTACTGAGGACAGATTGAGCTGGGCGGGTACGCTGCTCCCCTGGGGCGTCTCCAGGTTGAGTTGCACCAGGGCGATGTCCTCGGCATCGACGCTGGCCAGGCGGCCACTGCCGTCGGCCAGGGGCCGCTGCTGGATGGTGGTGCTGAGCTGGGCCTGCAGGCGACGGCTCGGTCCCACCAACCAATGGAGGGTGTCAAAGGCATGGGTGCCGAGGGCGCCGAGCACTCCCCCGCCCTCGGCGGCCTGGGAATACCAGTTCCAGGGCCGGCTGGTGTCGGCGCGGCTTCCCATCAGCCAGTCGAATTTCACCAGCACCAGCTCCCCGAGGGCGCCACTGGCCACCAGCGCAGCCAGCTGCTGGAACAGGGGGACGGCCCGGTATTCGAAGTCCACCGCCACGGTGAGGCCCCGTTGCAGGGCGAGGCGCTGCAGGTCCTCCACCTGGTCGGCGCAGAGGGCCACGGGCTTTTCCAGCAGCAGATGCTTGCCGGCCTCCAGAGCTTGGCGAGCCAAGGCATAGCGGGGGCCCGGCGGGGTGGCGATCACGATCGCTTCGATACTGGGATCGTCCAGCAGGGCGTTGAAATCGGAGTGTCCGGGGAGCTCGGCCTGACGGCAGGCGGCCTCAAGCCGTTCGGTGCGGGGATGCCACAGAGCCACCGGTTCGGTGCCGGGGCAGCTGCGTAGGGCGGGCAGATGGACCGATTCGCCGAAGCCCAAGCCGGCGATGGCAACCCGGAGTGGAGAGGTCATGGCAGTTGGGTCGTGGCGGCGTCGCACACCTCGGTGATCACGCTGCTGATCAGGCTGTCGCCGGCGGCTGGTTGCCACTCGGCCCCGAACTGGGGCAGGCCGTTGATCGAGGTATCTCGGAACAGATCTTCGCCGCAGGCAATGTCCATCACGTAGAGGTCACTCACGGGACGGGGCTTGTCCTCGCTGACCGCGGGTTGGAAGCGGCTCAACACCGAGACGTTGCCGCCGCGGCTGCGCCGCAGGCTGCCCCCATCCCACCACTGGCGGCCTTCGCTGGTGCTGGGCACTTCATGCCAGTCCACCGGGCCGGCCTGGCTGGCCCCGGGTTGGGTGGTGAGCACGAGGGCTAGCAGCAGCAGGGCCACGAACCGCCGCACAATCGTGGAGAGGAGCTGTTTCACGCGGGGCTGCTCACGCGGACACCGTTGCGCGGCAGCCATGCATCTTCAGCAGGCTGGCCAGGGTGGCCTTGAAGGACGTGCGATCGATGATGGCGTCCACGAAGCCGTGGTCGCGCAGATATTCGGCGGTCTGGAAGCCCTCGGGCAGTTTTTCCCTCAGGGTCTGTTCAATCACCCGCCGACCGGCGAAGCCGATCAGGGCCTTGGGTTCGGCCAGGATCAGATCCCCCAGCATGGCGAAGCTGGCCGTCACGCCCCCGGTGGTGGGGTAGGTGAGCAGGGGCATGTAGAGCAGTTCGGCCTGGCGATGGCGCTCGAGAGCGCCGGAGATCTTGGCCATCTGCATCAGGCTGAGCATGCCCTCCTGCATGCGGGCGCCGCCGGAGGCGCACACGATCAGCACGGGGTAGCGGCGCGCGGTGGCCGTTTCGATCAGGCGGGTGAGCTTCTCGCCCACCACCGAACCCATCGAGCCGCCCATGAAGCGGAAATCCATCACGCCCAGGGCCAGGGGCAGACCGCTGGTGCGGCACAGGCCCGTCACCACCGCATCCTTCAGCCCCGTGCTCTGCTGGCTGTCGCGGATCCGATCGGCGTAGCTGCGGCGATCCTTGAAGGCCAGTGGGTCGGTGGGCGAGAGGGCCGTATCCAGCGGTTCAAAACTGCCGGCATCGGCGATCAGGGCGATCCGCTCCTCACTGTCGATGCGGTTGTGGTGGCCGCATCCCTTGCAGACACTGGCGTTGGCCACGAGGTCTTTGCGGTAGACCACCAGGCCGCAGTCGGGGCATTTGCTCCACAGCCCATCGCCCTCCTCCACGTCCTGGGTGACCCGCACGGTCGGGGCATTTTTCTGGCGATCCGCAAACCAGTCGAACAACGACATGCGATCTCAGGGGCGAGGCGGCCCGTTGGCTGATCCCCATTAAAGGTGTTTCACCACACCAGCCCAAGCCACGGCAGCCAGACGTCGTTGCCCAGCAGCCACACCGCCGCGCCGCCGGCCGCCAGGAAGGGGCCGAAGGGGAAGGGCTGGTGCTTGCCGAGCAGCCCGCTGAGCCGGCCGATACTGCCCACCACGGCACCACCACAGACGGCGAGGTACACCGTGATGCCCAGGCCGGTGAGGCCCAGCCACGCCCCAAGCAGGGCAGCGAGCTTGGCGTCCCCCAGCCCCAGGGCGGGCTTGCCCATGGCTTTCTGGGCCAGGGTGCTCACCGTTTCAAAGCCCACCAGGCCCACCCCCGCAGCCACCAGATGGTGGAACAGCAGCTCCCGGCCCACGGCGCCGCTTTGTTGGAAGCCGATCACTGCCGTCACCGTGAGCCCCAGGACCAGTCCAATGCGGCAAAGGGGTTCGGGCAGCCAGAGGTGGTCGAGGTCGATCAGCACCAGCGGAATCAGCCAGCTCAGGAGCAGCCAGCCAGCACCCACCAGAAGCCAGGCCTGGGGTTGGGGGCCCATGGCGCTGGGCTGGGCCAGCAGGGCTGCCACCCATAGGCCGGAGCAGAGCAGTTCGACGAGGGGGTAGCGGATCGCGATCGGCGCGCCGCAGTGGTTGCAGCGGGCCCGCAGCAGCAACCAGCCCAGAAGGGGCACATTTTCGAACCAACGCAGCCGGCTGCCGCAGTGGGGGCAGTGGCTGGGGGGAAGGACCACCGACTCCTCCCGTGGCAGACGCCAGGCCACCACATTCAGAAAACTGCCCACGCAGGCGCCGATCAGGGCGACCACGAGGGGCAGGCCAGGAGCGCTGGAGAGCAGAAACGGGCTGACGGCGCTCAAGCGGGCCTCAGACGGACGAGGGTTTGCGGGGCAGGCGCAGGCGCCCTGGCCCCCCGTTGCGCTGGCTGCCACGGATCAACTCGATCGGCACGAACTGTTCTTCGGGCAGCAGCACGGGCAGATCAAAGACCAGACGACCGTGGAGGCGGCTGAGCACCACCCCAGAAGGATCGAGGCGGCAAGCCCCCTCCTCTAAAGACTGGGACCACACCCGTCGTGCGGCCTGAATGACTTGGCTGCTGTTGATCCGGTCCAGGCGAAGGGTGGGAGCGGCCTTGCTGGACACCCCCGGAATCAAAAACGAAGGAGAGCCCTTGTCGGCACGAGGTGCCGCCTCCGTGGTCGTTGTGGGTGTGGCGAAGGAGATCGGCCTCACCAGAACGCTGGGCAGCCCCAGACTAGGGGCTGCCGCTGCAATCAGGCCAGATTCTTCTTCTCTTCGATCATGCGGTGAATGATCGGGGTGAGGATCAGCTCCATGGCGAAGCCCATCTTGCCGCCGTCCACCACGATCGAGGTGGGGCTGGACATGAAGGAGTTGTGGATCATGTCGAGCAGGTAGGCAAAGTCGATGCCCCACTTCTCCCGGGCTCCCTTGCGGAAGTGGATGATCACGAACGATTCATCCGGGGTGGGGATATCCCGGATCATGAAAGGGTTGGAGGTGTCCACGGTGGACACCCGTTGGAAGTTGATGTCGGTGCGGCTGAACTGCGGACAGATGTGGTTGATGTAATCCGGCATTCGGCGGAGGATCGTGTCCACGGTGGCCTCGGCTGAGTAGCCACGCTCCTTGTTGTCCCGGGCGATCTTCTGGATCCACTCCAGGTTGACCACGGGCACAACGCCCACCAGCAGGTCGGCCAGGCCGGCCACGTCGTAACCATCACCCTGCACGCCGCCATGCAGGCCTTCGTAGAAGAGCAGGTCGGTGCCGCCGGGGATGGTCTCCCACGGGGTGAACTGGCCGGGTTCGAGGTTGGTACCGAGCCGGGCATTGTGCTCGGCGGCCTCTTCGACAGAGTGCAGGTAGTAGCGCTTCTGGCCGCTACCGGTTTCGCCGTAGGTCTGGAACAGCTCGGCCAGCTTGTCGAACAGGTTGGCCTCGGGGCCGAAGTGGGAGAAGTTCTCGCCTTTGGCCAGGGCGGCGTTCATGGCCTCCTTCATGGGGCCGCGCTCATAGCGGTGGTAGCTGTCGCCCTCCACCACGGCGGGCACGATGCCTTCGCGCTTGAAAATGTGCTCGAAGGCGCGCTTGACGGTGCTGGTCCCAGCGCCGGAGGAGCCGGTGACAGAGACAACCGGGTGACGCTTCGACATGCGCAGGGATCCAGAAAGAGTCCGTGAGTTTGGCAGGTCGCCGGACCGCCCTCTGCCTCAACGGGGCTTCTGAAGGAATTCGGCCACGCTTCCTGGCTGGTGCTCAGGCTTCGAGGGCTGCCAGCAGTTGCTCGCCCATGGCTTTGCAGCCCAACTGGGTGCAGCCTTCAGCCATCAGATCACCGGTGCGGTAGCCAGCGGCGAGCACCCGGTCGACGGCGAGCTCCAGATCGGCGGCGGCGGCCTCTTGGTGCAGGCCGATGCGCAGCATCATGGCGGCGCTGAGCACCATGGCCATGGGGTTGGCCTTGTCCTGCCCTGCAATGTCGGGGGCGGAGCCGTGGATCGGCTCGAAGAGGCCTGGGCCGCTGGAGCCCAGGGAGGCGGAGGGCAGCATGCCGATCGAGCCGCTGAGCATGGCGGCCTCATCGCTGAGGATGTCGCCGAAGAGGTTGCTGGTGAGCAGCACGTCGAACTGGCGCGGGTTGCGCACCAGCTGCATGGCGGCGTTGTCGACGTACATGTGGCTGAGCTCCACCGTCGGGTAGTCGGCCGCCATGGCCGTGACGCGGTCACGCCAGAGCTGGCTCACATCGAGCACGTTGGCCTTGTCCACGCTGCAGAGCCGCCCGCTCCGGGCCACGGCCAATTCGAACGCCACCTTGGCGATGCGGTCGATCTCATCGTCGAAGTAGGCCATGGTGTTGAAGGCCCGCACCCGACCCTCCGCCTCGACGCGCCCCTTGGGGGTTCCGAAATACACCCCGCCGGTGAGCTCGCGCACCACCATCAGGTCGACGCCTTCGATCACCGCGCGCTTGAGGGTGGAGGCGTCGATCAGGGCGGGAAGGATCTTGACCGGGCGCAGGTTGGCGAACAGCCCCAGCCCGGCTCGCAGGCCCAACAGGCCGGTTTCGGGTCGCTGCTCCCGCGGCAGGCTGTCGTATTGGGGTGAGCCGATGGCGGCCAGCAACACCGCATCGCCGGCTTTGCAGGCCTCCAGGGTGCTGTTGGGCAGGGGTTCGCCGGTGGCGTCGATCGCAGCGCCACCCATGGGCTGCTCGTCGTAGACGAGGCCAAAGCCACGGCGGGCGCTGACCGCATCCAACAGTTGGCGGGTCACCGCCGTGATCTCCGGGCCAATGCCGTCGCCGCTCAGCAGGGTGATCCGGTAGCTGGAGGTCATGGGGGCGCTGGTGCTGGCGCGAGGCTAGGGCTTGGCCTGCTTCTCGAGCTGGCGCAGGGCCCGGGCCAGTTCCGGCAGTTTGTTGAAGGCGGCGGAGCAGCGCAGCCAGAGCCGGTTGGGGATGGCCGGGTAGCCGCTCACCACTTCGCCTGCGGCCACCTCACCGTGGATGCCCGATTTGGAGCTGGCGATCGAGCGATCCCCCATCACGGCCTTGTTGGCCAGGCCCACCTGGCCGGCCAGGATCACGCCGTTGCCCAGGCGGGCGCCGCCGGCGATGCCCACCTGGGCCGCCAGGGCGCAGCCCTGGCCGGTGGTCACGCCGTGGCCGATGTGCACCAGGTTGTCGATCTTGGTGCCGGCGCCGATGCGGGTTTCACCCACGGAGGGCCGATCGATGGTGCTGCTGCACCCCACCTCAACCCCTGCCTCGAGGATCACCTGGCCGGTCTGGGGCATCTTGCGCCAGCCCTGGGCGGTGGGCACGAAGCCGAAGCCCTCGCTGCCGATCACGGCGTTGGAGTGCACCACGCAGCCGGGTCCCAGGCGAGAACCGGGGTGGAGCACCGCCCCGGCGTGCAGTTCACAACCCTCGCCGATCTGCACATCGTCGTAGAGCACCACCTGGGGGTGGAGGGTGCAGCTGGCGCCGATCTGTGCGTTGGCACCGATCACCACGTGGGGTCCGATGTGGCTCCCCATACCCACCACGGCGCTGGGATCGACCACGGCGCTGGGGTGGATCCCGGGCGCTGGTCGGTGCCGGGGATGGAGGGCGTCGAGGGCTTCGGCAAAGGCCAGGCGGGGATCGTTGACGGCGACCCAGGCCAGACCCCGCTCGCGGGCCTGCTGCTGCAGCGCCTCTGCCCCGTCGCCGCGGGCCGGGATCAGCACGGCGCTGGCGCCGCTCCCGGCCAGGGCCGTTGCCAGGGCGTTGCCGGGTTCGAGAAAACTCAGTTGGCCGCTGCTGGCCCGATCGAGCGCTTCAGCGCCGCTGATCTCTGGATCGTGGGCCAGGTCGCGGGCGTGGGCCTCAGTCACCTCGTTGAGATGGCTGAGCAGTTCGCTGAAGCGCATTCCAGGGGCACCGGCCTCGCCAGATCGTAGGCCGGGCCTAGGAGCCCGTGATCACCAGCTGGTCGCGGTGCACGACTTCAACGCCGGCCTGGCCCATCAGCTCCCGCAGCTCACGGCTGCTGAGGGTGGCCAGACCCCGCCCCAGCTCCCTGCCGTCGCTGGCCAGCAACCGCACGGCCTCCCGGCGGCCGAAGTCGCCCTCCACCGCCCGCACCCCCACCGCCAGCAGGGAGGCGCCCTGCCGCATCAAGGCCCG
>Ga0078894_10003254_pt1 | contig 12335 bp, 14 predicted proteins | sample LauGreSu1BDMLBSD_2_FD_67506 | JGI IMG/M metagenome (GOLD analysis project Ga0078894, IMG submission 67506) | Freshwater lake microbial communities from Lake Michigan, USA - Su13.BD.MLB.SD (version 4) (version 4) | ecosystem: Environmental > Aquatic > Freshwater > Lake | place: Lake Michigan...
AGCACCAACAGTAGCACCAAGGGCACCAGCACCACCCAAAGCGGCCCCAACGATTGCAAGAGGCCCGCAACAGCCAAGGCGGGAAGGCATGTTAAAGATTGCGGGCATACTCATGTTTTCAGTCCTTTTGTAAGTTCAAAGTAGCGGTTATCTAGCAACGATACAACCCCTTTTCTAGTGGCAAACTTGCGTTGCTCTTTCCAATTAGGGTATCGCTCCATGAACTGACCGGTAAGGGTTTGCCGGGCGGCTTCGTTGGTAAAGATGCTGTCCATGATGACTAGGTCCTTGGATGCTTCTTCCGCCTTTGGAACCTCCTCGTCAAATGGAAGGACCTGACTAAACTTTCCGTCGTAAGGCTTAGGCAGGGGATAGACGACGGAGATTCCGGTAGGCTCTCCTACGTCCAAGGACACAAACAGGTAGTCCTTGCTCATGGCCCAAGCCAGATAATGCCCTAGCGAATCGTCGGCCCACGGGAAGGCTGTTCCTTCCTTATGTTCGTGGGTCTGACGGATGAACGTGACCAGTTTGGTCAGGAGCATTAGGGCGTAGGAACAATGGCAGTCTTGTACTTGTAAATACGGAAGACGGACGCCTTTTGGGTCGCCTGTGTAAAGACGGTTCCGACCGTCACCGTCGTAGCAAACATTCTCATCGACGAACCGTTGCCAGCCCAAGCATCAATCTTGAGGGTTTCGTTCGTCATAACCACCCCGGTAGGGAACAGGTAACGATGCGTTTCGGTGTTTCGGAAGAAGTTGCCGCCGCCACCGGAATCTTGGTAATGATGAAGCGACAGATACTGTCCGGTTAGGTAGGTCTGAGAGCCAAGCCTGATGGCATACTCAAAGTCATAACCGGTTCCCATGCTACTAGCGACTACTTCAAGAATCCAGATTTCGTCGGTAGGCTTTGTGAAAGTCGGAGAAGCGTAGATAGTGTCGTAGTACCCGGCATACGTTGCACTCCAATAGGGAATGGTATGTTCTACGATTCCGGTAAGCACATACGCAGTCTGGTTGTTGACCTTCAGGGACCCGGTAAAATCGACAAATCCCGAGAAGTTAGCCGTACCGTAAGAGTTGATGCTTCCGGAGACATTAAGGTCTTGGTCGATTTGAACGCTACCAGCAATACCTACATCCTGACCAACGATTACGTTGTTTTCGACCATCAAGTTGCCATTGATGTCGACCGTTCCCTGCTTCGTGTAACTGCAAGTTCCGCTGGCAGGAGTCTGCTCTGAAAGAGTAATGTAGGTGAAACTGTTGGCCGTGTAAGAAGCGATGACGTAAGTCCCGGAATAGGCCGCAACCGATGCGGTAATCGAGACGAACTGACCGGCCAGCAACCCGTGGTTCACCGAGTTTACCGTGACGGTAATTCCGTCAACAGAGGTAAAGGCACTACCTGTCACCGCTGTCCCATCATTGGGGCCCATAGCGATGTCTTTTCCGGTAGGGGCGTTGATGGTCGAAGTCGTTACGGAAGCCGTAGCGATTGCGATGTCTCCTGCGAACAGTTCCTGTACGCTTACCTTGCGAAGTTCTGCGGCAGAAGCGTCGTGAATAAGCAAGGTGTCCCCATTGGCAACCGGGTCCGCAATAGGAGTCTGGCTGGTGATGAACTCCGGCAGGGCCGTGGCGTTGTCAATAAGGTCGTTAAGGCGTTGCCCGTTGACCTGCTGGCCATCGGCAAAAGATTCTCCTTTATTTAGAATTGGCATGTTAGTCGTTACTTTGAGTATTCCTTCCGGGGATGATTGCGTCAACCAGAACCCCACGAACAGCCGGTCGCTTGTAGACAGCCTCGAACCGAATACGGATGCCGTATGCGGTCTTTCTCACGGGCACTCTGCGGGTCGCATCTTCTCCTTCGGCGTTTGAGCCGTATTCATCTAGTACGCTCAAGACGTCTGGATTCTGGGTAAGGCACGAAGCCTTGATGGCAGACCCTGTCGGAATCTCTAGGTCGTACTCAAGGCTTCTGAATCGCTTGTCCGTCATTGAGTCAAAAATGTAAGTCCTTGTGTCGCAAAGACCTGCAATCTGATACTGTTGGAAGGAGAGGTCGGATAGTATCTCCGGAAGTGTAAAGGGAAGTACCGGCGTTCCGGTAGAGTTGCCGTACTCATCAAAGTCCAGTTCCTCCATCAAGAAGACGCCTTGCTGGTCGTCTAGGGCAAACAGCCGTCGCTGTGAGCCTTTCTTTGCGACGATAAAGTTCATGACATCAAAGCCAGCCGGGAAAGAGTCAACCGACTCCCAAGCCTTGTTGATGAAGTTGTAGACTAGGACGTGGTTGTTCTTCGTCGCTACGACACTTCCATCCTCCGAGTTAAGCGGGACGGCCAGATAGTACCTGTTACCCCAATACATTCCCACGGCCTTGTCGGAGTGAGTCCGGTTGATACGCTGAATGACGTCGTCAATAGGGGCAGAAAGCGGCTCTGCGGCCGTCAGAAGACGCATGCCTTCCGGGCTGTTGGTAGTCCCGGCCCCGGAAGCCTGAGGGTTCAGGGCGTACACCCCGTTGTCGGAAAGGAAGATGATGCTACCCCCGGCTTGGACTACGCTCCGCTTTGCGGAGCAACCGACGTCAACGGACAGGGACTTGACGTAAGCATCAGCCGCTATGCTGTCCCCAATGTCATAGTTACCGGACCCGACGGAGACATAGAAGATGCTATTACGCATCATGACCACGAACTCGTTAAGGGTCCAAGGGCAGATGCTGACCAACGTGTCGTTGCCGCCATCGTTGATTCTGAACATGTCAGAAAGGCTGAACGACGTCGGGTCTAGGTAATGGCTTACCGCAATAGAGTCGCTTGAGTTCTGAACGATGATTCTGTTGCCGTAGTAGATTCCAAACCTGCTGTTCGGGAACTGGTGTCCGGTCGAAGGAAGTTGAGTGACGGCGAGGGTCGAGTAGTCGAACACCAACGGCCGCTTGTTGTAGCCACGGGTGATGTACACCTTGTCCATAGCCTGAAACACGGAAACGACCGTAGGGTCCGTGATGGTTTCTCCGGCCGGGTAGTTGTATGGCCCGCCCATGGACATCGCATCCGGGTTGTAGATGTAGAGGCTGGTGCCTAGGCAGATTACGATGATTTCCTGACCGCTTGAGTTGATGTAGACTCCGCTGGAGTAGACAGTCTCACCAACAAGCCCGCCCGTGGTCAGACGCTCTAGTCCTTTGCGGACCATCAGCGTACCACGGTCCATGCGGATGTTCTGGGCCCGGGAGACAAACCCGGCCGGAATGGCGATAGGGTTGTCTCGGGAGTTCAGTCCGATGAACGCCTTATCGCCCGCAAATAGCGGGGTAGGAGGCATTACTTGGAAATCTCGTCAAAAATCGACTTGGCCTTGGCGACCTTGCCGGAGTTGGCGTTCTTGAGGCCAGCGTAGAAGCCGCCAGCAAAGCCAAGAACTAGAGAGATAGCGATAGCGATAATCATGATGTTAAGAGGTCCAAGCAGGGACGTAAAACTGAGTTCCACCAATGTTGAACCCAATTACATAGTCGGGGGTATTAGGGTTCCATCCCATAGGTGCAGAAGTAGCGGACGTTTGAAAAATGTCGGTTATGACCGAAGCGGAGTTAATAAACTTAATTCCGTTACCATCAAGCGTTAGACAAGCCGATGCGTCAGGAGTAACACCAATGCCGACTTTGCCAAACTGGTTGATGGAGAAGATTTCAGAGTCAGGAGTTTCGTCACGGACCTCAAATGCGTTACCAGTTCCATTCTGGGTGACGGTAAGGGCGGTCGTAGTGTTGTTGACCGTAATCGTCTGGTTGGACGTAAAGGCGTTGTTCCCGTTAAGGGTAGGAAGCACACGCCAAGCACCGGTTCCATCACGGAAGTTAAGGGAACTGCCACCAGTCGTAATCCAAAGGTCGCCAGCGGTAACAGCCGATGCGGACGTGCCTCCGATGCCTACGTTAAGTCCGGCAAGGCCGCCAACAGCACTAAAGTTGACTTTGCCGCTTACCGTTCCTCCGGTCAGTTTAAGGGAAAGCGGGTCGCTTTCGACGGTAAGACCGCCAAGCCCGCCCATGATGCTAATAGCCATTAGACGAGGGAGTAGGCGATGTGAACGGGAGTGGTAGGACCGGAGGCAACAGCCCTGACGGGCCCGTTGTAGTTTTCGATGCTGATGCTCTGATTAGGCAGAAGCACGATACCGGCAGAACCAGTAGCGGCAAAAACCACGGTAGCGGTATTGGCGGCATGTTGATTCTGGATGATAAGCATCACTCGCCTATCGTAAGAGTTGGGAGTAGCCGCAAGGATTTCACCGGCGGTGGTGCCAACGGTTGCGTTGACGTGCGTAAACGACTTGGTGAAGGGGGTGGAAAATGCGATGTTGGCCATGGTTAGTAAGTCTTAGTCATGATGATTTTGTCGAACTGACCCTGCTGACGCAAGACCTTGTCGAGTTCGAGGTCAAGGATTCCGTTGGCCTTCTGCTCTAGGACTGCGGCACCTTCGACGTTTCCTTCGGAAACCATCCAGTCGGCGGCAGAGCCCCAAGACATGTAGGGGCCGAAAGCGTAAGGAATCGAAACCTTGGCCCACTTGGCCGGGTGGCTCGTAGGATTCTCATTGGCGGCGGCCGTCGAAAGACAGGTGTAAAAGTTAGCCGTATGAGGGCGGCCTAGCACGGGGACATAGGTGCCCGTGTTGGAGCCGCTGTCAAAGTAGATTTGGGACCCGGCGTAGTAGACCGCAGTCGGCGAATAGAGGTCGCCGGTGATAGGGGTCAGTTTGATGCGGTAGCGGTAAAAGCCGGAATCCAGCAATTTCTGGCCTAGGATGACACGCTCGTTCGTACCGTCGCTGTAAAGTTCGTATCCTACGTCAATGCCCCGGGTCGTGACCTGAGGGTTCTTGTTGTAGACGTTCAGGATTTCACCGGCATTAGCCGCCGGAGTAAAGTAAGGGACCTCCGTTACAGGGTCCGTAATGGTCGTAAAAGCCGCCAATCGGACGACATCTGGCCAATTGGACAGTTCCCATACCGAGCGAAGCCGGGCATTGGCGAAGTCTCGAAACTGGGCAAAAGTCTCCGGACGGATGTTGTGACGGTCCTGCCCTGCGTATTGGAGGGCCTCGAACATGATAGTTGAGTAATCGGTGGTCCTCATGGGATTAGATGACCGTCAGCGGTAAAAATGGCACCGTTCACGGTGGCCCGTTTGACACGGTTCCGGACGGCGGTTTCTGGGTTGTCTCGGAAGAACTCCTTGACGAATTGGTCATCGCTCCAGCAATCGTAGCCGAGACGCTGACCCCAGTAATGATAGGCGTCACCCGGGATGGACCCGAGTTTCTCCCCCACGCCCTCGATGCTTCGTGCTTCGTGGGCATTTTGAAAAACAGCAGTCTGCTTGGCCTCAGCGACCGCTTTTACTCTCATAGCGTTAAAGCCCAAACGGAGTTCCCTCTCCACCTCATTTCTGAGATGGGAGGGAATGACGTCGGCCAGACTTTGAACGAAGTCCGACACCTCGGATTAGGAGGCGAAGTCGAAGACGCCGAAGGCCAGCGGGTTGTAGACGCAGAGGCCAGCAACCGCTTCAATCATTCGGGCTTCACCGCCACCGTTGTTCGTCAGTTCCGTGACCTGAGCGACGTTACCGCCGTAGCGGACTTCGACCATGTTGAACGGGATGACGTAACCGTGGGTCGTGCTACCAGCACCGCCCGAGAAGTTCAGGAAGTGCGAGGGGTGCAGACGGAGTTTACCGAAATCGCCCTCGAACACGTCGACCGAGGAGATGTACGCCGAGGCGTTGGCTTCACGGTTGAAGGTGCGGATAGCGGTCTGGGTGTTGGTCGAGCCAGAGGACGGGCTGGTGAAGACGAGGTTCGTGAAGGCTCGCTTGAGGGCGGTGCCAACGAGAGCGTCGTAGTCACGGAACTGGCCGGTCTGGTTGTAGATGCCGGTCAGGACGCCCTGAACGACGGACTCGGTGAGGGCGGCCGTGCCGACCGTGGAACGATTAGCCGTCGGGGTGCAGAAAGCATCCGGAACAGCAAGGGTCGTGTCCTTGGTAGCGATGGGCTGGAGCCACTTGTGGAGGCCACGGGTCAGGTACGGGGTGGAACCACCGGCGTCCAACTGGGCACCGTTGTTCGAGCAGAGCGTCGCTTCCATGTCACGCTTGAGGCCCTGAATCCCCTTGGCGACGTTGTTAGCGAGTTCCGACTTCACGCCAGCGACGGTAGCGATGGACTCCGTGAGAGGAGACACACGCACGGAACGGCGGAAAATCTGGATGTAGTTGCTCAGTTCAGCACGGTACACGTTGGCACCGTCCTTGACGTAGTTCTCGTAGGCGGTGACGTCGGTACCATCGACGACGCCCGTGGTTTTGGGAGTCGGGAGGGAATCGACCTGCCAGCGGAACTGGGTGTTGCCGGGCTTGGAGCCCTTCTTCGCCATGGAGGTGAAGGGGGTATCCTTAGCATCGACAAGGGCGATGAGGTCAGCGAGTTCTTCCCGCTTGCCGCTGGAGAACCCGGGTTCAGTAAGTAGAGCCATAGTAGTAGACTTTAGTTAGGAGTTTTTAGGTGAGGAACTTAGATGCGATGATGTCCGCAAGGTCGTCACGGGACGTAGTTTTCATGAAACGAGCCTTAGCACCGTCGGACTTCGCATCCCTTTCGGAACGCTGGGCCGGGGTAACACCGGGTCTGGGCTGGACAGGGGCTCGCTGTACCGTGTTAGTACGGGAAGCCGATTCTCGGGCTTTGATGCCTCGAAGGTAGTCACCCACGACCACCTTGTAGTCCGGGAAACGCTTGATTTCGGGGAAAGCCTCCAAGAACTTTTCTGCGATTACTCGCTCCTTGGCCGCTTTATCCTTCCACCATGGATACTCCTTCGTAGCAATCTGGTCCATGTGATTGACCTGTTCAAGGTACCGGGCCTGTTTAGGCAGGTGTTCCTCGATGGCATCCATGGCCTTGAGTTTGATACTACGGACATCCTCGGCGGAATAATCAGTCTCATTCCCTTCCTTGTCCTTTACCGTCGCCCCGTCGGGGTTCATCTCGCACCATCGCCGAATCTGTCGAGCCTGTTCCGCTTCCTTTTGGACTAGGTCCATGCTCGTCAGGTAAGAGTAGGGGTTCTTGGGGTCATGGTTCTGGACTGGCTTCTTAGAAGCCTCCTGCCGCAGATTCTCCATTTCCAACCTAAGTCGTTCTACCTCAGCCTCAGCCTCACGCCGTTTGGCGGTCAACTTGTCGATGCGTTTCTTAACTCCTTTGGGGAGGCCACGTTCGGTTTCGCCTTCGTCTTCGGATTCGGCCTGTTCGGCGTCTTCCTCGGATTCGGTTTCACCCTCCGTGGTTTCATTCGTTTCGTCCTGTGAAAGAACCTCTTGTTCACTTTCGGCCGTCGCTTCAAAGTCGGCCGTTTCTTCCTCAGGCTTGTTCTCGGACCCTTCGAGGTCCGTCTTTCCGGGTTCACTCAGGAAAGAGGTGCTAAACTGGTTAGCGATGTCGTCTACGGTCAGCCCAGAGAACTTGGGCGTTGATTCCGGGGTGTTTTGAGCCTGACCCGGGTTGGCGTTTTGGTTTTCCATACGAATAAGTCGTAAGTCTGTGAGCAGGGTTTTGAGGTCCCAGAACCTTACTTACAAAATGGGCCCAGCATCGCTTGATGCAAGGCTCCTTAAACAGTCGGACCATTTCCGGATGGATTAGCCGTTTCTGGCGGCCTATCTTGGTGTTCAAGCACCTGATTCCGGGTTTCGATAAGGATGGTCTTGAAGGTCGACAGGGCGTCGGCCCGGCCAGCATACCAAGCCCGGTCTTCGCCCTTGTTCTCCTTGGAGATGGCCGCCGCTACTTCGGATTCAATCGAAGCGTCGATAAGCATGTGTAATGCTCTCCATAAGGAGTTGTTATGAGGCTCAAAGGCGAACCCGTGGACGATTTCAGGCGGTAGGCTCTGCTTCATTGGCGGCATCAATTTGACCCTGCATCTGGTTTCCGGCCTGTTGTGCAACCGGGGTTACGCCGGTACGGCCAATGACCTTGTTTTCCTGCTGGGATACGGACATCTGGAGGTTCTTGATGTAGTTTTCGACCAACGCACGGAAGTGCGGGTCCTGTTGCATCCTCTGCTGTGCCTGAGGATTCTTGGACATGATGTCTTGGATGAACTGCATCTTGGAACCAGCGGCAGGGTCATTCTCGACGTAGTTGGCTTCCATGCCAAGCATCATCAGTCCGACGTCGCTCTGAATGTCACGATAGACCTTCTGGCTGGCGGCTCCGGCGGGCATGATGAGTTCTTTCGCCTTGTCCGGGTCGATAGCCTCGACGGCGGCTTTTACCAACTTGTTGCGGTCAATGATGCCACCGGCATCAAGAGGCAGGACGAATTGGGTGATGGCCTTGAGTTTCTCGATGACGTAGGCAGAATCAATGTCACGCACGTCGTACTTGACGTGGAAGTCGAACATCGAGGAGATTTCCGACACGTTCTGAGGCAGTTGCATGCCGCAGACACGTTCGACCTCGGTCGGCTCCATGTACTGCAACGTCAGGGAGAAGACCATGTTGAACGTCTCGCTCCAGACGGACAGCCAGTTGTTGACCATCAACTGCTGAGTGACCTGAGTCTTGACCTGAGGCACGTTGGGATGAGACAGGCCAAAGTAGGCGGCATTGTTCATCTCGACCATGGCGATGAGATTGAAAGCGGTCTGCGTCTCTCCACCGGGAGGAGGCATGAAGCGGTAGTCGTCAGGAGACGTCACCGGCAGATGTACGCCCGGTGCGACCCGATTAAGGCCGCCAAGACGCTTCTTGACCATGACCGGAGGCATGGTGACGAAGGCCGTGCGGTCACGGATGGAATCCTTTTGGGCCTTAACTTCCAACTGGTCGATGGCGGCAAGTTCAGGAACACCACGGCAATCCATGATAGGACGACGGGTGCGTTCACGGCGATACACGACAAACGGATACTTGCCGTGTGCATAGCCAAGCAGTTCGTGCTTTGCGAAGCGTTCCGTACCGGCGATGGGGCAGAAGATAGTCTGATAGATGCCCGGAATGTTGTCCTTGTCCAGAAGACGAGAATACGAATAGACGACTTCGATGAGGTTGTCGTTGCGGTTAATCTGATAGTTCAGCAAAGCCGCATTGGGGATGATGTTCGGGTCGTTGTAAGCGTTGTTCATCCCGGCCGTATTGATGGCTTCCTCGACAAACTTCTTGTCCCAACCGTCCATTTCCGCCATGTGACGCAGTTCGAGTTCGGTCATAAACGTGCGGCGGAAGACCACACGGGCGTTCTGAAGGTCGATGGTTTCAGGCGGGAACGAGATTTCATCGAACGGCTTGAGAGCCACGACCTTGGGCAGATTCTTCGAGACATACTGCTCAGGAAGATTTGCGACTCCGGTTTCACGCATCTCACGGATGGCACCAAGGACGTCTTTCACGGCCATGTCCTTCAGGTACATCGTGATGAGGTCGGCGGCATACTGTTCCTTCGCCGGGTCGGCGATGGCGTCCATCAGCCCGGCAAGCGGGCTGGTAGGGTCCTGCTGTGCGGCCATCTGAGCCAGCGAAGCAAGTTCATCGGCACGGACGACCTGATAGCGAGTGCCCATTTCCTGCTCCCAGTAGACATGGGCGGCAGACCAGCCATACTGCTGGGTGTAGTTGGCAAGCAGTTCGGCTTCGTTACGGAGTTCCGGGCGAATCTTGTTTACCAGCCAGTTCATCAGCACGTTGCCACCGGCCGAAGGACCGTTGTCATTGAGTTCCGTGCCGTTGATGCGGATGTTGCATCGGTCGAAAGTCGTCATCAGCGTGGCGACGATTTCGTTGATGGTGTTGTCGACGAGACGAACACGGACGTCGGACGCACCCTCGAAGGGGAACGCCGGGTCGCCGTCAGGACGCATGTCGCTGTGCTTTTTGCCGTCGCCGGACTGTCCTTCCCAGCGGGCAAGGCGGATGTTGTCGTTGTCGATGACTCGGGCCGTGTTGGACCCGTGGTTCAACGAGCGTTGAAACTCATGATACAGGTAGCCTACGTCCGGCTTGCCGGTAGAGTAGACAAACTTGTCTTCGTTATGACTGTCGTGCTTCATTAGTAGATAGGTGTTTGGTAAAGTCGTCCCGGTGGTATCTCCGGTGGTTGCCCTTGGTACGATAGGTGCGTACCTTGCCTTGGTCCGCCATCTTTTCGATGACTTTCCTTCCGAATCCGGTCATGTTCATCGCTTGGGAGCGAGTGAGTAGTGCGGGTGGTTTTAGCATGTCAGTAAGAGCCTCCTCCGTAGGAACGCATGGCGTTGTTGCCCTGATACTCAGGGTCCATGACCATCAGGTAGCGAAGGCAGTCGACCGGGTCTTTGGTGGCCCCCTTGTCGCCGTCCTTGCCCGTCCATTCACGGAGGCAGTAGATTAGGTTCTGGCAATCCTCGGAAACGTAGAGTTTCGGGTGGTTTATCGAAGTAAGCGGCTGGGACTGGTCGTAAGCAAACCCGTCGTTAATCATCGCCACACCTTGTTCAATGCGGATACCAGCGGCCGGGCGAAAGTGCATAGGTGCTTCACCCGAGTCCAGAAGTTCAATAAGTGATACCCCGCCATCGTCCATAGAAGCCTTGGACCCTCCTGCACGGGGGTCGATGAAACGCTCGCAGATTTCTTCGTCTCCTTCGAGTTCACGGACGAGGGTCTTGTAATCTTCGATAGAACGGCCGGAGTTGTTACGTTGTCCAGAGCCCGCTTTACCGTCCGGCGAGGAATCTGGCATCGCCCATTCTCCTTCAGAAAGGTCCGGCCATTCCCGGTAGACGTACATTTCGCCCGTTTCCGAGACACGGAGCCAGAGCATGAACCAGTTGCGGGCTCCGGCTGGGTCGATGACCATGTAGTTTGTCCCTTCTTTCGGGACTTTGTCCGGCGAGATGATGTTTGCGTCCGTGAACCTCGGGAATTGGTTTCCTGCGACGTTGTCTGCCCAGCCGTATGCTCGGATTCGGATTTCATAAGGTTTCTTGCCCTCAAGCATCTTCCGCAACTGCGAGAAGGGGTTGTAGGGGTTGAGTTGAGAGTGGAACCACATCACGGCCGCACTTCGGCCATGGCAACGGCCCTTGTAGGGCATGGTTCCGGCGGGGGCACCGCCTACATGCACTCCGGGCCCGAGAAGTTCGGCTTTTCTGAACTCCGTGAACTTGCATCCGGAGACGTACTCCTTGACGACCGGGCTGTACCCGTGAATCGGAGTGAAAGTGATGGCCAACTTGCCCATACGGGTGACGATACGGTAGCGAAGCGTCTCTACCCAGTCCAAGGGCACAAGTTCGTCGCACCAGATGAAGTCGACCTCGCCGCCTTCGATGACCTCACGCTTCTGTGCGTAGTTCATGAAGAAGCATTGGCTTTTGTTCGGCAGAATGAACGTGCCGTCGGAAAATCCGTTCTTCTGGGTGTACTGGACGTTCGTAATCTTGTTTTTCCGCAGTTCCTTGTACTCGGATGGCAGATACTTGTAGACCACGTTCTGTTGCATCTCGATGGACGACTTGTTGGTCGTGTGGAGGCACCAGACACGGGAGTTCGGCACGTTGATGAGCGTCTGCACGACACGTTTTGCGGCCCATTCGGTCTTGGACGCACGATTGCCGCCTAGGACAAGCAGTTCATTCTGGTCCTTGAGCAGTTGGTCGGCTTCCTTCCAATGCGGAAGGTCGAATCCGTGACGATACGGGTCTAGTTTCTCGGCCAGAATCTTGTCCTCACGCAGGGTAAGGAGTTCAGCCGTCTTTTCAGCCCCGAACTTCTCCGTCAACGACTTGATGTCGTCAACTGACGGTGCGACAAGCACCGGATGAGGAGTCGGGACAAACGTCATGCTATTGGCAGGGCGTTCTTTTTATCGTAGTTCATGGCCGCCTTTGTCATGGACGCACTCTTGGCGGACTTGTAAGCCTTCTTTGGGTCAGTTTCCGTGCCCATCCACATGGCAGTACGGTATGCTTCTCCGGCTGGAGACATGTCCATGGAAGGACGGTCAAGGAAAGACTCTCCATGCCCGCTTTTCAACTCAAAGTCTTGGAATCCATCCGTGACTTTGCGGACATGCTCGATTCCTTGCAGGAAGTTCGGCTGGTAGTTGTCGCCACGGACGGCGGCCATCACCTCATTACGCTTAAAATGGACAGCAAGGCGGTCGTATTCTGACCGGGCGGCCTCATAGGCTCGCTGTTTCGCACCATCAATCGTTGCGTCGCCCGCCGTAGTCACATCAAGGCCCGTGATAGTTTTGCCAGCC
>Ga0078894_10003255_pt1 | contig 12332 bp, 12 predicted proteins | sample LauGreSu1BDMLBSD_2_FD_67506 | JGI IMG/M metagenome (GOLD analysis project Ga0078894, IMG submission 67506) | Freshwater lake microbial communities from Lake Michigan, USA - Su13.BD.MLB.SD (version 4) (version 4) | ecosystem: Environmental > Aquatic > Freshwater > Lake | place: Lake Michigan...
GAGCAGTGGGTTCAACCCCAATTCATTGAGTTACCCGGATGGAACCAAGACTTGACCGGAATGAGTCGGGCCGATCAATTGCCGCAAGCGCTGCTGGACTACGTGGCCTTCATAGAAAAAGCGGTTGGGGTGCCGGTGACCTTGGTTTCTGTGGGTCCGGACCGCGAACAAACCATTTTGCGCGCATGAATGTGCCGCAAGTGACTCGCGTTTGGGCACTTGCAGGGGCATTGCTGCTGACCTTTTTGGGGCTTTCCACGAGCGCGCAACCCATACAGTTGGTGCGGTCCCAGAAAACGACGATCGGACTGGCTTCCGGCATCAATATTTTGGTTGGACAGGTAACGGTGCGGCAGGGAACGGCTACTGTTTCGTGCGATTCGCTATGGTGGGACACTCGCAGCCAGCGTTTTACGGCCCACGGCCAAGTGGTTTACCGCAAAGGGAAAGGCCAAACCGTTCGCTCCCGAAACCTAACCTACGACCAGGTGGTGGCCTATTTCACGGGGAATGTTCGGGCGGAACAAGACCGCATGATCATCCAAACCGAGTCCCTGTCTGTATTGGTGGCCGACGGCACGGCCCGCTGGACCCAGGGGGCCAAGATTCAATTGACCGACGGTTCATTGACCTGCCGCACGGGGGTTTTGAACGGCAAAAGTGGCGTTCATCGGTTTGAAAAATCAGTGGTGCTGCTGCAAAAAGACGCGGAGCTTCGCTCCGATTGGGTGGAGTACGACGACCGTTCGCAATGGGCCTGGATTCGAAGCGCTGGCGAGCTGAAGCGCGATTCCACCCAACTTACGTTCGCCGCCGGTCGCTGGAACTCCGCGCAAGAAGAAGGCTTGTTTTGGGGGCCGGCCGTGGCGCGACAACCGCATTCTACCGTTTCCGGCGACACCCTGGTGATCCGGCAAGAGGGATGGTCCTCAAGCGGCCGTGCGCACCTATTCCGTTGGCAGCGGAACGACAGCTTGGCCTTGCGCGCAGACCGGCTGGACGCCTTGGATCAGCAGTGGTTGGCGGGGCCACGAGCCCAATTTTGGACGCCTGATTTTCAAGCGTCAGCGGATTCCATGGTCTACCATCAAAAGGACTCCACCCTCTTGTTCCTCCGTCAATCCAAGCCGCCTGTCGCATTTTCAGGAGCCTACCAAATTCAGAGCGACACCCTGTACATGGTGTGGCGCAGCGGACGATCCGACAGTTTGTACATGGGCGGAAATCCGTTGATTTCTGGCTGGAACGACTCCAACCAAGTGGATCAAATGGCCGGAAAGCGGGCCCACGGTTTCTTTACGTCCGCCGGTTTGGAACAGGTGATCCTTCGCCGCAATGCCCAAGCCAGATACCACACTTGGGACAAGTCCAAGTATTTAGGGATCAATAGCATTACAGGCCCTGTATTGATTCTTGACTTCAAAGAATCAACCTTAGACCGTGTCCGGGTAAACGGCAGTACGTCCGGAGTTCTGGAACCGTCCGATCCGGAGGATCCGGCGGAACCGTTGCCCGGTTATTTGGACCGTCGGGCCGAACAGCTTTCCAGAACCGAAGCGATATCCGGGCGGAAGTAATTCGGCCCTTTCAAGACTTTACCGTCTTCGCGGTAGATGGGTTTGCCGTCCGGCCCCAACTTGCTCATGTTGCTCGCCTGAATGGCTTGAAACACCTCTTCAATGACCTCCCCCATTCCGTGTACCAGAAGGGTTCCGCACAAAATATACAGCTGATCGCCCAAGGCATCCGCAATTTCAATGGAATTGCCCGCCAGTGCCGCCTCCAAATATTCGTCGTTTTCCTCTGCCAAAAGCCGATGACGCAGGCGAACCGTGGCCTCATCCACAGGGGTTTGCGGATGATCGCCGTTGGGAATCCCAAATGCTTGGTGAAATTCTTCTACCGCGTTTAAATATGCCTTCATGGGGTGTATTTTTGTGCATCCAAGTTAGTTAGCACCATGTCCAATTCCATCACCACCGGTCACTGGATTTTTGCCGCCACCTTCACCCTTCTTTTTTTGGGGGTATTGGCATGGAGTTACCGAAAAGACCGCACCGTGCACCAGCTGCATTTTGGCGGATCGTTTCGAATTTTACTGGGCATCGTTCTATTGCTCTTTGTTGTATTCATTTTCAAACGCGTCGTGTAATGATATCATCTGCCCGTTTTACCTCTTTGTTGGCTTTCGCAGGAGCTTTGGCTCTGGTTTTGGTGACCCGACTGATCCCGCACTGGCCCAATTTTACTGCGGTAGGCGCCTTCGCGCTGGGAAGTGCCGTTTGGTTTGGCGGTTCCCGCTGGAACGGAGTGCTGGCGTTGGCGGGCTTGTACGCTACGGATTTGGTCTTGAACAACACCGTGTACAGCGCCGGCAGCAACGCCTTCTCTTGGGGCTATTCCGGCATGGTTTGGACCTACTCCGCTTGGGCTCTTTTGGTGGCACTGGGAAGCGCATTTAAGGTGCAGCGTTCCTGGGCCCGTTGGACGGGCGGAGCGTTGATTGGTTCCGTGTTGTTTTTCGTATTGACCAATACGGGCAGTTGGTTGGGCGCTCCGTTCTACGAACAAACGTTTGCCGGATGGTTGACGGCTTTGGTGGCCGGCTTGCCTTTTGCCGCCAACTTCGCGCTGAGTACGTGGCTCTTTGGTGCTGCTGCTGCCTTCGTGGTGCGCTGGATTCAATCCGCTGAGCGCGCTCAAGCGTAAAACCCTTGGATCGAATGAACTCCAGCTACTGGGAGCGCACCGCGCTGGAGCAGGAGTGGGATGCAGTCATCGTTGGAGGAGGATTTGTGGGGTGCTGGGCCGCCCTGCACCTGAAACGTAAAAAACCCCATTGGACCGTTGGCGTGTTGGAGCGAGGTGCCTTTGGCGCGGGAGCTTCTACCCGGAATGCCGGTTTTGCGTGTTTTGGATCCCCAACGGAACTTTTGGATGATTTGGCTCTGGAATCGGAGGCGCACGTTTGGGGCCGGGTGGAACGACGTTGGCGCGGTTTATCGCATTGGCGGTCTGCCTTTTCTTCCCAGGATCTCCTTTGGGAACCCCTGGGTGGGCACGAGCTTTTTCAGATTCACGAATCGAACCGAGCGCAGCAAACCCAGGACGCCCTGGCGGGCTTGAACCAAAGCATGAAATCCATCACGGGCCAAAACGAAGTGTTTCGGGTCATGGATCATTTGCCGGGAACGCAATGGCAGTACGGGGTTAAAATTTTAGGAGAGGCGCAGCTACATCCGGGAAAAGCTCTGCTTGTGCTGCAGCAGGCGTGTCAAAGCGCCGGTATTCACCTTTTGTTTGGCGCGGAGGTCGCACCTTTTGATCGATGGGAACGCACAACCGCCGGGTGGCAACTTCCCACCTCGCGGGGAACGGTGGCTGCCGAGCGCGTGGGTTTGTGCACCAACGGTGCAACCTCCGCCCTGTTTCCCGAATGGCCGGTGGTTCCGGCCCGGGGACAGGTGGTGCTGACGCATCCCCTGCCCAGCGTGCCCTACCGGGGGACGTTCCACGCGGACGCCGGCTACCTCTATTTTCGAAACGTTGGGGACCGTTTGCTTTTGGGCGGTGCACGCAATCATTTTCGGGCCCAGGAACAAACCGACGACCGAAACACCACGGAGGAAGTTACGGGGTATTTGGAAGAGTACCTGCGCACCGTTTTGCTACCGGGAACCCAGGTATCCTTGGATCAAACCTGGGCCGGGACCATGGCGTTTGGACCCAACAACGAAAAGGATCCCCTACTCGCGCAGCACGCCCCGGGACTCTGGAGTGCGGTTCGTTTGGGCGGAATGGGCGTAGCCCTCGCTCCCGTATTGGGCGAAGAATTGGCCGTTGGGCTTGATGGGGGAATGAGGATTTAGGCTGGCTGAATGCGGTCAGTGCGATTCCGGTAGGATGAACCCCGGAATTTGACCGGTGGAAACCGAATCCAGGGCAACTCCTTGCACGTTGTACCGAACCAATCGGCCTGGACCTGAGTAGTCCACAATTTTCCCCGAATAATACTCCTTTTTGAGGGCGTCAAAAGCAAGGCTGTAGGAAGCTCCCGTTAAAAAGGGTGCGGTGGGCCAAACCGTCGAACCCAGGGGCATCCGAACCGCGGAACCCGCATAACGATCGGACACAAACACCAAACCGGAGCCGTCGCACAGCAGATGTGCGGGGTGCAACGAGCCGTCTGCGGAGGTGGCGTAAAGCGACGCCGTCAATGCATTTGCGTCAATCCGGTAGAGGCTTCCGGGCGTGCCGTTTGCGGGGGTGATCCAATCCGGCTTTCCTTGGTTGAGCAGCCACCACGTACCGCTGGGGTCTTGCGCAAAAGAATGCGGTTGATCTCCTACCGTGATGGTTTTGATTCGGTTCATTTGGGCGTTCAAAGCCACCACGGTGTTGTTGTCCGCATAGCCTCCGGAACACGCCACCAGCAGAACGTCGCCGTTGGGGGTGTTGGACAAATAAGCCATCCCTTCCGGCCCGGCGTCCACCTGCGCGGTATCTACAACGGTCTTGGTGGTCAGGTCCAGTACATAAATGCGGTTGTCTTGCCAGTCCGACAGCGCCACGCGGTTGTTGGGCAAGGCCTGAAAGTAGCGCGGAAGCCCCAAACCCGTGAAGGTGTGCTCCAGCTGCATGGTTTTGGCGTCCAGTAGCTCAACGGTTCCGGCCAAATTCACGGCAACCAATACGTAGCCCCCCACGCGGACAGCGCTTTGCGCAATGTTCCCCATGACCCGACCGTTCACCGTTTGAAAAACGTCTAGGAACGCATAAGTGGAGTCAGACGCGGTGCGTTTGAAATGCGCAAAAGACAAGGTGCCGGTTCCGGTTTGAAACGGACCTTCGTTCACCACCAAGACCCCGTTGCGGTAGTCTTGGTTCAACGGATTCACGGGATCCGGTTGGCACGATCCAAGAACTATTGTTAACGTGCTAAAAATAAATAATTTAAAATTTTTCATTTGAACTTATAATTTAAATTAATTACGGTGTACCAATGGGGATTGGGGTAGTACGGCAGGTATTCGACGGTTCCCGGAAGGGCGTTTTGAACGTTCAACTGCACGGACCAATGCTTGCTCTGCCATCCGCCCCACAAACGTCCGGTAAACCACCGCGGTGTTTGCTGCGATGCCGCTTGTGCCGTGTATTCCGCCCCTGCGGTCCAGGCACCCTTTCGGTATGCGCCACCCGCATTTCCACGCCAAGGCACGGCAAAGGCTGCGTTGGACAGCGTGTACTGCACTTCCGCCCAACCCATCCATTCGCGTTGATGCGCCGTCCAGCGCAAGCGATTCCACCACTGACTCCAAGAACCGGCATTGACCGGAACCCACTGAATACCAATGGGTTTCCAGACAATGGACTGCGTCAAATGCATCGCTTTGGACTGCCATTCCCAGTGGCCCCAAGGCCTCTTCGGTGTTTTTGAATGGGGAATAAACCCGTGGACCTCCAGGGCCCAACCGGCTTCCGGCAACAGCAGGGGGTTTCCGCCGGGAATCCAGGCCAAATCGTTGAGCGTGGGCCAGCGAAAATGCCGCGCGGCTTGAATTTCTATACCGTTGGACCCTTTCCAACGCATCCCGCCGGAGGCATTTCCCAGCGGGCTGCGCGCAGAAGTTTGGCGCAGGTCCCATCGGGCCCAAGCCAAACCAGGACGCAACCGGCCGGTTCCCTGGAGGGCGCCTTTGACAAAACCGTCCCAAACCCCTAAGGACTGGTGGGACGGGCCCCAGGCTGCCATTTGCGACCACCCCCAGGCCACATGACCGTTGGGATGGGTTCCGGACCATTCCACCCGCATCCCTGCCGTTTGGTGCGAGTCGCGCAAGGCCACCACACGCGCATCAAAGGCTTGAAAGTCCATCCATCCAAACGCTCCCCGGCTCCAATGCCAGTTCTGTCTTTGGTGCTCCCAGCGCACTCCGGCGTGCAAACGTTGGTCCCGTTGCCGATCCCCCAGCCCGTAAGAGGATGCGGCGCTGCGCGGAAGCCCCCGATCCTGCAGAATGCCCTGAAAACCGTACCGAAGGGTGTGCGCTCCCCAACGCCGTTCGCCGCGCCACTCCAATTGCGCGTTCTGAGCGTCTGCACCGGTGCGCATACGGCGCGTGCCCAAGTAATCTTGGTAGGGATACCGGTAGTGGGCCGACGACGCCCAAAATCCCAACGTTCCAGAGTTCGTACGGCATCGGACCGTGGCACCGCCTCCACCCGCCGAATAAGCCTCCAACCCGGCCCAGGAACCCTCCGAGCCCAACCATTGTGCGGACAAATCCACCAATCCGCCCAAATTGCCGGAACCCAAATACTGCCCCCCCAACTGCGTGTGAACGCCCGTTTGGTTGCGGAAAGCGGGATGGATCCAGGAACCGTCGGTCAACCCCAAGGTAGGACTGGTCAGGGCAAACCCCAGCCAATGAAACCCCGTATACACCGCGGGAAGCCCACTCAGGCCCACCAGTTGGGAACCGCCCGGAGTGGTGGTGCGCAGCAAGGCGCCTCGGTGGAGCCAATCGGAAGCAGACCAGCCTTGGGCCGTGGAATCCAGGCCGCGTGCAGGAGCGCGAAAATGAAACGGAAGTGCGTGCACATCAGCAGTCCCCAGCCGAACGGTGTCCGGAGCGGAGACGAGTTGACCGGAGGCCAACAAAAAGCAAAACACAACGGCTAAATACGGCCGTCGTTGGGTACAAATCATGGCAATTCCTTTGGTCCCGAAGGCGCATGGTATGGCAAAAAGCAGGTCTTCTGGCTCGTTCCTCTTCGGGCGCCTTCCCGGAATTTCTTCCAGTGGCTGATTGCCTGAAGATTTGTGGAACTTACAGCTGCGGGCACAGCTCCGGTATTGCACCGGATTCCCTTCTTGCGTTGGAGGCGCACCTCCAAACTTCTTGCGGTGCAAAGATACGGCAGCTCGGGCCGTAATGGAAAAAGCGATTTACTTAAAAAGCGCCAATGCCTCGTTGTGGGCACTTTCCAAGGCCATGGGCCGCACGCCGTAGGAGGCCCCTACCCGGTTGGCAAACGTGAGGAGTTTTTCTGCGGGCATGTTCCCCACCAAGTGGCTTTGCGCGAAAGGACATCCTCCGATGCCGCGTAAGGCGGTGTCAAAGCGCCGTATACCGGCATTCCACGCGGCTTCCAAATGGGCAAAGGCCTGGTCTTCCCGCACGTGCAGGTGCATGCCCAATTGTTCCACCGGAAGATACTCCAGTGCTTGCTCTGCGCGCCTCTGAATGGATTCCGGAGTTCCGGAGCCGATGGTGTCCGAAATGCTCACGGCGTCCGGCTGGATGCGGACCATGTGTTCCAGTGCTTCGTGGATCATGCCGTCGGACAAAACTTCCCCGTAGGGATTGCCGAAGGCCATGGAGAAATACACCACTGCTTTTTTGCCGGCGTCGTGTGCGCTCGCAACCATCCGCTCCAGTTCTACGAGGGCCTGTTGCCGCGAACGCTGGGTGTTTCGCTGCTGAAAAGCTTCGGAAAGAGAATACGGATAGCCCACAGTGTCCACGGCGGGATGCTGCAAAGCGCGCTCCCACCCCACCGGATTGCCCACAATAACCAGCACTTCCGGCTTTTGGTCTGGCCAAACTATTTGGTCCAGCACGGCTGCCGTATCGGCCATTTGGGGAACCGCCCGCGGCGACACAAAACTCCCGGCGTCTAAGACGTCGAATCCCACGTGGGCCAACTCTTGCAAATAGGCTACTTTCTCTTCGGTTGAGAAGAGTCTGTGCCAGCCCTGCATGGCATCCCGTGGGCATTCCACCCAGGTCAGTCGTTCCATGCCCGAATGCAGTCGTGAACCAATTGGGGTCCTTCGTAGATCAATCCCGTGTACACCTGTACCAACGTGGCGCCGGCCTCTTTCTTTTCCCGCGCATCTTTTCCGGACAGCACGCCTCCCACGGCAATGAGGGGGAAGTCCGGCCCTACTGCCCCGCGAAGAATGCGGATAACGTCTGTGGATCGCTGGCGTACGGGAGCACCGCTCAAACCGCCGGCGCCCATTTGCTCAACTTTTAAGGGATCCGTTCCCAAGCCCGAGCGGGACAAGGTGGTGTTGGTGGCGATGATGCCGTCAGCTCCGGCGGAAACAATCAACTGAGCCGTTTCAACCAATTCCTCATCCGTCAGGTCCGGTGCCAGTTTTACCCAAACCGGACGACGAGGCTGGTGGAGATCCCGCTCTTCCAGTACCTCGCGCAACAGCTCCCGGAGCGGCTCCAAAGATTGCAGTGCGCGCAAACCGGGCGTGTTGGGCGAACTGATGTTCACCGTGAAAAAATCGACCACCGGATGCAGCGCACGCAGGGACAATACGTAATCCTGCGCGGCAAGCTCGTTGGGAGTGTCCTTGTTCTTGCCAATGTTTCCACCTACCACCAAACCAGCCGGGCGGTTTTTCAATCGTTGGGCCGCTGCTACAACCCCGTGGTTGTTGAATCCCATGCGGTTGATCAGACCTCGATCTTGGGGCAAGCGGAACAAACGCGGCTGGGGATTGCCCGGTTGGGGCTTGGGCGTCAAGGTTCCTACCTCAACAAATCCAAAACCCAAGGCCCCCAAGGCCGCTACCGCTTCCGCGTCTTTGTCCAGCCCTGCCGCCAAGCCCACCGGGTTGGGAAACGTCAATCCAGACACCACAACAGGCTCTGAATGAGGAGCTTTTCCTGAGAACAATTTCACCACTGCCGGGCCAAAAGGGAGCATGCTGAAAATCCGCAGCGCTGCCATGGTCCAGCGATGGGCGGTTTCCGGAGGCAAACAAAACAAAAGCGGACGAATAAAGCTGCGGTACGCGTTCATGTTCCAAAAATACGGGCGAAATTTGCGCCATGGCGAAACCAGCCCAAAAAACAATCCGAATTGAAAACCGTCGTGCTCGATTTGAATACGAATTGATCGACTCCTTCACGGCGGGGATGGTCTTGATGGGGTCCGAAATAAAATCCATCCGCGAGGGGGCCGCTGGTTTGGTGGATGCTTACTGCCTGATTGTGAACGGTGAGCTCTGGGTCAAGCACCTGCATATTGCCCCGTGGCGGTTGGGCACCCACGCCAACCACTTGGAAACGCGGGATCGGAAATTGCTGCTCAAAAAGAACGAGCTCAAAAAAATAGACCGTGCGCTGAAGGACAAAGGCATCACCGTGGTCCCGCTGCTTCTGCACCTCTCGGAAAAAGGCTTGGCAAAATTGGACATTGCCTTGGCGCGCGGCAAAAAGTTGCACGACAAAAGAGCCAGCTTGAAAGAAAAAGACGCGGACCGAGAGACCAAACGAGCTCACACGGAGTCCTGACCGGTGGCTACGTTTCCCAGCATGGGAACGAACCGAAAAGTCCCCAAATCCTCTCGTTCGAATGATTTGTCGCCCAATCGGGTGATGCGCCACATGCGCTGATCCGCTCCTTCAGGACCCACCGGCAAGATGAGTTTTCCGCCCACCGCCAACTGCGCCAACAAGGCGTTGGGCACGTCTGGAGCGGCGGCCGTTACCAAAATGCCGTCAAAGGGTGCGAAAGCGGGCATGCCCTTGTAGCCATCGCCAAAACGCTGCACCACCGTCGCCCTTAATTCAGAAAGAACCCGTTTGGAAAAATCAAACAATTCTTTTTGGCGTTCGATGCTGTACACGCGGAACCCCATGGCCGCCAAAACGGCTGCTTGGTAACCCGAACCGGTGCCTATTTCCAAAACCTTGGCTCCAGGCGGGAGTTCCAAAGCCTGTGTTTGCACGGCTACCGTGTAGGGTTGGCTGATGGTCTGTGCGGCACGAATGGGAAAGGCCGCGTCCTTGTAGGCAAATGCTTCAAAGCTGGATTCCAAAAAAACGTGCCGGGGCACCTGCATGAGCGCGTCCAATACTTCCTCAGACCGAATGCCCTTTTCGCGCAGAACCTCCATCAGTTGCTTGCGCAAGCCATGATGACGTGGGAAATCTAAAGGATGTGCAGCCAGTTTCACAACCCCAAATTTAGCGCCGCAGGTGCCTTACCTTTGCGGTGCATGGCGAATATATTTCCATTTTTGACGCGCTTGAGCGCTGCCGCAGCACTTTTCGCAATTGGTGCAGGATGCGCTCCAGAGGTAGCCGTAGAGCCCGCGTACGTGCGCATCAACGGAATGGCCCTGGATCCCGTGGAATCCTCGCTGAACGGTTCCCGCAGCAGTAAAATTTCCACGGTTTGGGTTCAGTTGCCCAACGGCACCTTTGCAGGGGCTTTTTCGTTGCCGTGCTCCTTTCCGGTGCTTTTGGACGAGGGCTTCCATACGATAAAGCTCTATCCCGGCGTTAACACGAACGGTATGGCTGCCTTCCGATCCCAGTACGACTTTTACCAGGAGGTATCCGTGGGCGCCAATTTCAAACCGGGCCAAGAAACCGTTTTGAAAAGCCCCGGGGACAGCGTGGTTTGGACCCAATACGACGAAGGAGTTACCGTTTCTGTATTGGAAGATTTTGAGGGAGCTGGATTCGGATTTGAACCGGTTTCCACGTCCGACACCTTTTGGGTTCGTACGTTTCGTTCGGATTTAGTCTTCCCGCCCCCTTCCAACGAGAACAATTCCGCCAGCGGATGGGTTCGACTGGGTCCCGACGGAGCCTGGTTTGAGGTTTGGTCAGCCGACGCCTTTGAATTGCCCAAAGGGGGTAAGAACGTCTACGTGGAGCTCAACTACAAAACCACCGTACCCTTCACGGTGGGCGTTTACGCCTACCGGCCCAGCGGAATCGAGCAAAAACCAACGGCGACCGTTCTTCCCAAAGACGAGTGGAACAAAATCTACATCAACTTGATGACGGAAGTCAGCGGAACGCCAGACGCTGAGTCCTTTAAATTGTTCATCGGCAGCAAAAAGTCCGTGGCGAACGGAAAAACGGATTCCATCTTTTTGGACAACATCAAATTGGTCTACCGTCCATGAGCCCACAAAGCGAGGGGCTGCACCGCCGTGCATTTCGCTTGCGGTTGTACTACCGATGGACCGATGCCGTTGCCGCGGCCTTAGCCTACACTGCCTTGTACGGCTACCGGAAAGCCGTTCTGGAACCGTTGCGCTTTGGGATTCCGCAACTGGAGTGGGAAAGTACTTTTTTTGAAGGCTTACTGGCCACCGTACTCTACTGGGCCTTCATCCACAGACTCTCCGGCATCCACCGCGAGGTCTTGCGTCGGTCCCGTTTGGCCGATTTGGTGCACACCTTTCAGGTGGGAATTCTGGCCTCGCTCCCGCTTTTTGCCGCTCTGATTTTGGACGACGACGTCAAGGACTACCGCCACTACTACTGGAGTTTTGGGGTATACCTGGGCGTGTTTCTGTCCGCTACGGCTTTGGGTCGGTATGCATTGGCGACGGCCACCTATGCGCAAATCAAAAGCGGTAAACTTCGTTTCCCCACCCTGCTCATTGGCTCTCCCAAACGGTTGAAGCCTGTTTTGGATCGGTACCGACTGGCGCAACGTCCCACGGGCAATGCGTTCTCGGGATGGTTGACCGGGTCGCTTCCTGCGGATCCGTCGGACCCCCAACTGGACCTTCCCCTTTTGGGTTCCTGGAACGACGCGCGCTCCGTGGTGGAGCGCTACGGCATTGAAGAGGTCATGATTGCGCTGGACGCAACGGAACACCACTTGCTGGAGAAATTATTGGTGCAAATTGAATCGCTAAACGTTCGCATTCAATGGGTTCCTGATACTTTGTCCATCCTCACGGGCCAGGTTAAGCTGGACGCGCACGGGGTTCCCTTGGTGGACATCCAGCGCAACCCCATTCCGGCATGGCAAGAAGCGGTCAAGCGAATGGTGGATCTGTTGGTATCCGGTACCGCGCTTGCCGTACTGTCCCCGTTTTTGGTTTTTACGGCTTGGCGCGTCAAGCAATCCGGCCCCGGCCCCATCTTCTACTACCAGGAACGGGTAGGGCGCAACGGCAAAACCTTTTGGATTGTAAAATTTCGCTCCATGCGGGTGGATGCTGAAACCAACGGCCCGCAGTTGAGTTCGGACCACGATCCGCGCATTACCCCGTGGGGGCGCATCATGCGCAAATACCGATTGGACGAATTGCCTCAATTTTGGAACGTTTTGCGCGGGGACATGAGCCTGGTGGGTCCCCGCCCGGAGCGCCCCTACTACGCGCAGCAATTGTTGGAACGTGCCCCCCACTACGCGCAATTGCACAAAATCAGACCCGGCATCACCTCGTGGGGAATGGTCCGCTACGGCTACGCCTCCAACCTGGAGGAAATGTTGGAACGGATGGAGTACGATTTGGTGTACTTGGAGAATGCCACGCTGTTTGCGGATCT
>Ga0078894_10003258_pt1 | contig 12325 bp, 7 predicted proteins | sample LauGreSu1BDMLBSD_2_FD_67506 | JGI IMG/M metagenome (GOLD analysis project Ga0078894, IMG submission 67506) | Freshwater lake microbial communities from Lake Michigan, USA - Su13.BD.MLB.SD (version 4) (version 4) | ecosystem: Environmental > Aquatic > Freshwater > Lake | place: Lake Michigan, USA...
CCTCGCCCTCGCCCTCGTCGTCTTCGTCACTAGCGTCTTCCTCGTCTTCGTCACTAACGTATTCCTCGTCTTCGTCACTGGCGTCGTCTTCGTCTTCGTCCTCGCCTTCGTCAATAGCGTATTCGTCTTCGCCCTCGCCCTCGTCGTCCTCGACACTAGCGTCTTCCTCGTCTTCGTCGTCGTCGTCGTCGTCGTGTTGAATCTCATCCAGTTCAATGATTTTATCCATTTTTTCAATCGTAACACCAATCGTAGTATCTACATTCGACAATTTTTCATAACTGTTTCGCATTTTCTTTAATAATCGCCCAATCCGTTTTTTATCCTTCATCAGTTCGGCGACGATTTGCGACTTTGAAAAAGAAGGTTTCGAGAGATTTTCACGAATCATATTATTAATGTGCCGGTATATTTCCTCTAAATATTGTAATTGCTCACGATGTTCTTCAACCATCTTATCAAATAACCCCTTGGCCTTCATATACACGGAAAGCAGGTGTTTATTATAATCCTTATTATGCCGAAGTTCGAGCATTTTTTCCATAATTTTGTGCTTCGATTCTTTTTCACTCGCACGAAAATCGCCTATCGTAAGGTCACGTTGAGCTAATAAATCCGAATCACCATAAGGGTCACGGTCATTTACATTTACATTTACATTTACATTATCGTCGTATTTCATTTCACAAACAGTTATTATTAGGTTAGAATAAAAACACGATATTCATTACGCCGATATTTTCGATAACCGGTTCCACCAGCTACACGGTTTATGCCAGAATTCCGTATAATAAATATCGCCGTTGCACAGAAAAGCAGCAGTGTAACTGTATGAACTCGCAGATGTAACAAGTATATCCGCGATGGTCATACCTATAAAGGTGTCTTCCGTCGTTTCGTTCAGATGTAACATAACATCTACGCCCAATACCGGGTGTTGTTTTATGTTCGCGAATTTACCGGTGTCTCCTTGAGAGAATATATGATATTGTATGCGGTTGTTTGCGTCATATCCGTGGTATGTTTCGCGTATGTGCAAGAGTGATTGAATATAATATTCGTTTGTGTATTCTTCGCCGCCATTTGGGCGCGTATCGTCGCAATTTGGTCGCCGAATATGAACAGCGAGATGATGTGTATACGTGACGGCGGCATCCGACTGAAATATTCGCCCTCTCTCCCGCGCCGGGTTTTTATTCGCCCAATAATGCTCTTTGATTCGCGCCATACTTTTACTTTTCATACAAGTATCGGTATTTTTTTCGATGTAATTAAATACATCATAGAAATCAGGTGTCTCGATATACAGCGTATCTTTTATAGCATCGTCATAATTCACGTAGTATGGCTTCATATTCATAATGTATTCCATCTTCCGAACAAATTCAGGGTCGTTCGTGTAATTATGCGCGATTTTGGTGGGCGGACGATATACGAATATCGCGTCTTCATACTCTTCCGCGTAAATACAACTCCAAATAAATCGCTGATACTGAGCGCCGAAACCATCCTCGAACGGGATTGTCGAAATGTATCGTTTTTTAATGGGGGGCGGGGGCGGCGCTGATACAGTGACCTGCACAGGCGGCGGCGGCGGAGGCGTCGGCAGCGCGACAAACTGACTTTCATCATTTAATTCATACGCGTTTTGCTGGTGGGAAGTATCGTTTCTATCCTTTGTAAGTCGTCCGATATGACGGTTTGTAATCTGATTATAAAATCCAGACAAAAACCCGAGTTCCATCCATTTCATTGCATAATCCATTTCGAAAAACTGATTGGGTGTATCATAATCGCCCACCGTAAGTATCGCGTGAACATCGACGAGAGATGGGCGAAAACTATAATGCGGCCAATAATGACAATTCGCGTATTCGAATCCGTTACCGTTACCGGTTTTATGTTGATGAAGTGCGACCTCGTGTTTCATACGGCGTAATATGCGGTGGCCTTGTATTTTATAGTCATCCACCGTCTCTCCATAGTTACGATTATATAGGATTTGTCGGACATTATATCCCGAGTTTCGAGAGTCGGTCATCATCTGCATTGCTTTCTCGACATAACTACCCGGGGTGTGAAACAGAAAATCGTCCTCCATATGTATCCAATACTCGAGTGTCGGTTGTAACTCTTTCAGCTTACTCCATATAATTTTCATACTACTTCGATGCCCTTTTTCGTTTGGGCACTTCATATAATAATCTATCCAAGGGTATTGCGTCTTCATTACACTTCGGTCGGCTTCGCTCGAGTTATCGTCAACGCAAAACCAGTAATCAACGAGACTGATGTCTGACCACATATTCAATATCGAATGAACTGTTTGTTGAAACAAGTCTAGTCGCTTACAAGTGGTAAATGTGATGATTACGCGCGGTGTTTCGCGGTTTCGTTTCACGGTGTTTTTATCCCGACACAGAAGTGATGGTGATAGTGCCAAATGATATATATCGCCGTTTTTATCGGGCGTCGTTTTCACGACGTGGCACGGAGCAGTGAGCACCCCCCTCACTTTTGCGAAGAGTAGATTCCATGTTTCAATATCATTCTCGCTATAATTATCGTTCTTTGAAGCAATCACCGAGAGAAAATTGTCGACGACATAAAACAACCGCAATATCTCAAAATCGGCGTCTTCTTCGAAAAAATTGCGATAAAATACGAGGTTTGTATATGTCGATATCATATACGGATATGTCATAACATTGTTTCGAAGAATCGTCTTACAACATTCATACCCACTTCGTTTATCAGAAATATAAAAAGCGGATACTGAATTGTTATACTCGATGAGGTCGTCGTATTTATCTACGGAGAGAAACAGCTTATTTTGGGGGCGTTTGTTATAATTCTTGTATTTGTGATAAAGAGCATTCACGAGGACGTGATTTCCATCCGCGCGAAGATTTTCCATCAACGCGGCAATCCCTTCAATTCGTTCTTCGTCATATTCCATCGTTTTTGAATAATATTTGAATGAAGCATATTTATCGCCCTTTTTATCATACAGGTTGCCGAGGCATAAAGCACTATAGTATTTTTCCTGATTCCAGTTATTTTGCGAGAGAACACGAAGATACCACTCAATCGCCTTGTCAATATACGCTGGCCCGGCGTCCATCCAACTTTGAGCACAGTAAAAAGAATATCTCTCGGCGAGAGCACGCCCGCCGCCGCCACCGCCGCCGCCGCCACGTTTTGCATTCTCGCATTCTTCTTGAAACCCGCGTTCTAGCACGGCAGCATCTTTCAAATATTTATTCGGGTCTTGATTGCGACTTCCAATGCGTCCTGACTCTATATAATACTCGCCTTGAATGACAGAAGAGCTTTCCTCTCTATCAATACACGCAATATACTCGTGAAGGACGCCGATATACCGCCAACGCTTACGGTTATTCACGATAAGTGTTCTCGTATACACAAACGATTGCCCGATTTTTAGCTGATATGCGTCGTGGGTAAGTTCGTGCGGCATTCGAAAGTCGCCGTGTATCGAGTCATCCGCGTCGAAAATAAAGAGATAATCGGTTGTATTGAAGGCCATTTGAAGGGCGAGCGTTCGATTGAAGCCGAAGTCACGCCATTCGACTTGCTCGATATGTCCCGGTATATTTCGATGGTTAAAAAACGCCCGAATAAGGTCAATCGTATTATCGGTAGAACCTGTGTCCGATATATAATAAGCATCAAAATCGACATAACTACACAGATTTTCGAGTGTTTGTGTAATGATATGCGACTCGTTTTTTACAATCATATTCAAACATATCGTATATGATTTAGACGGTTTGCGTTTTATGTCGAAGACGAAGCCGTGCTCGAGTTCCGTGATTTTCATATCCCCAGGTGGTTATATCATAACAACTTGTTATGTTTAGGTTTGTTTAGTTTTTGTTGATATAACTTTTTATTCATATATCAATAATATAACAACAATAATATAACAACAATAATATAACAATAATATACAATAATACTAATGTCGTTTACGCGATTTCGGGACGACCCAGCCCGTGTTAAAAAACAATTGCAACAATCGACAGATGTTGGCCGTTACTGTTTGAATGTGCCAGGTCCAGGCGATAAGCCTCTCTATTACGAAGACCCATATGTTCGAGCACAGTTTTGGGCGGGAAATATTATGACGAATTCGGTGGATGTAGAAGCAGAATTATTCGGTCTATCACGCCGTCTGAACCGTGATTCGGTCGATAATTATCACCACGATGAGCGTGCTTCCACGGCAACGCGAACCAACGAGATGATACGCTGTCCAGTTCGCGGTGGGAGCTCGGTGGAACAAACACGCGCGACTCATCCTGCTTGGGTGTTGCGGGATGTTGAACAAGATAACTGGAAAATGCTTCACTTTGACCCTCAAGAACACGTGTTTATGCCGTTTTTTAACAACCTGAATACGCGTGTTATCGAAAAAGACCGGTTTGTCCCACAGAGCACGGTTCCGGGTATTTCAGACGACACCTATTTCTCAGTTCATCCATCACATCGCAATCCTGAATTGGAAGGAATGGCGGGCGGAATTCGGAATACGGAGCGCGGTTTAGGCAGCGGCGACAACGGCAGCGGCAGCGGCAGTGGCATACAATCCGTCGGCGATATGCGTCAGTTTAGCGGAACAAACGCCCTGTTTTCGTGATATTATATGTATTAGAATAGTATTAGAATAATATATATAATAATACCAGTAACATATACATATAAAAATACGCTGATAGATGGCTGAATTTGCATTTCTATTAGGAATTCTTGGGTCAGCTTATATTGCTTCGAACAATAAGAATCAACCAAAAATAAACGAAGGATACCGTAACCCCAACGCAAATAACGCGAGATACTTGCCGAATATGAGTATTCCTGTGACAAATTATCCAGTGGTTCGCCCGAATACCGGAACGAATGTGAGCGAATATAAAAACCCGAATACTCCGACCGACCGATACTACGCGAGTAATGTCGATTATGACAAAATGTCGGCAGGTGTTGCTGGTGGTGTTGGTGGTGTAGGCATACTTCGCGGGATTGCCGAACGCTCACGAGACAATTCGAACGACAAGAAGGATATTATCAAGTCGAATACTACTACTACGGGAGTTATCGGCGATGGTTTAGATACACAGTTCGGCGATAATTATAGCAAGGACGGGTTTCAGTCTCTCACGGGGGCACGGATTGACCCACAGGCATTTACGCATAACAATATGGAACCGTATTATGGTGCGAAGATACGCGGTTTGACGACGAATGCAAATATGCACGAGAATGTCCTTGATAATAAAGTGGGTGGCGGGTCGCAATTCTTCTCGAAGACGGAACAAGCCCCGTTATTTCGCCCGCAGGAAAATATGCATCACCCTAGCGGTATGCCCAACCAGAATGATTTTTATCAGTCGCGTGTTCTTCCAAGTATGAAAATCGCGAATGTGAAGCCGTGGGAGGAAGTGCGTGTCGGCCCCGGCTTAGACCAAGGATATAGCGCTCAAGGAACACTCGGATTTAATTCAGGAATGGAAGCTCGAGAGAAATGGATTGACCGTGGTGTCGATGAAATGCGTGTAAAGACGAACCCGAAACTGTCGTATTCTCTCGAAGGACACCAAGGACCCGCCGCGCATTACATCCAATCCGCGCCGACTACGGCGACTTTAGGACGAATGGAGAAGCATCTACCTGATACATTCTTCGTGAATACACCTGACCGATGGTTCACAACGACCGGTGCTGAGAAGGGAGAGACACAACGAGCGATTGAGATGGATAGAGAGAGCAACCGTCAGACCACGACGACGGAGTATTTCGGTGCGACTGCTCCGGCGGATGGTGGTGCCGCGATGTATGCTCCGAAGAACTTCGAGGATACACGCCGCCAGGTCTATGACGGTAAGCCAATGATTAACCCTTACGCTGCTGAGAAAAATACCGCGACCGAGGCGGATTTTGGGCGTATGAGCTATAAATTCACGCATAATAACCGGACTACGGTTCGTCCAAACGAGATGGGTGGAATTCACGGAGCACTTAAAGCGGTTGTTGCTCCATTGCTCGATGTCCTGAAACCATCTCGTAAAGAGAATGTTGTTGGGAACGCCCGACTTTACGAGAATGCGAGGATGCCTGTTCCTGCCGTGGTGACGGCGACATTTAATCCGGCAGACCGTGCTCCCACCACGATTAAGGAAACAACGGTCGGTCTGGTTGGATATGACCACCTCAATGTGGAACGCCAAGCAGCGGCAGGTTATCTAATCGCACAGAATACGCCAGAGGAAACCGAACGAGCAACGACGAGCACCGATTATTTAGGAACGGCGGGTGGTTCGGCGACACGAATGGGCAACGGATTATACAATGCTGCATATAACCAGCGCAATAATGTGAATAAGACCTATAAGAATATTACGAACCACGGGTCAATGTCGCTGTTTAATTCAAATACGAATATGACAATCGACCGGTTAGACGCCGACCGTTCGAACCATCGCGAGATGGTGATGACGAATGCACCGTCGTCTATTCCAAGTATCGATATTTACGGGAAGATGACAATGCCGCAGAGTTACGATGAGGGTAAGCTGAACGAGAGAATTCAACCAGATATTCTGAACGCCTTTAGACAGAACCCATATACACATAGTCTACAGACATATTAAGCCTAAGGTGACAAAGATATTTTATAACATTATAATAGTTATAATATTATATTTATAATGAACATCCGTGAATTATTCCAAGATAAATACACTGTGATATTCTTACTCGTCATTGTGTTATTGCTCAGTGTTTGGGTGTCACGAACATATCGAAATGGCGGATTTAGTTCTTGGATTGCACCGTCAGAGGGGTATGGCACGGGGGTGATTGAAGGGCTGGTGGCGGCTGACCATAGTAAGTTAAATTATTTGGGTGAAGTCCGAACACAGACAAGTCACGCTCCGTCAAATACACAGGGTTCGCGAAGTGATGGGTCACTGATAATAAATCAATGCTCCTATGTAAAAAACACGCATACTATGTTTCGGTTCTTGTTCACGACAACTGCGCCATTACGTGGTCGTATCGGTGAAGGAAATGGCGACGACGCCGCGAAGGTAATAACGATTAAAGTTCCTACTTATTATATTCAGAATACAGACGCCACGGGAATGAAAGCAGTTATGCGAGCATATACAGGGGCTTTGCCCGCGACGGTCGGAACATCTGCCGGAACAGGTAGCGATTTGGATACTGCCGAGAATAATCGCGGGTTAGTTGTCAGTGTTCCTGCTTCAGGAGCGCCCGATGATGGTTATTGCGTTATTCGTTATACGATACAGACAACCACCCCGATGGTTGATGGAAAATATGCATTGGAACTCTCTGGATTGAAATGGAAGGATGCTGAAATCAACCCCGAGTCCGGAAGTGTCACTGCTCCGGTCGATGGTATGGCGAATGTTTCACTCTCTAGCAGTGCTGAACCGTCGAGTGTTTCGCCAATATTGGTTTTTGTGAATTTATGGCCAACCGCCGCTGCCGATGCATCGAAACGATTGCGTATTTTTGATACGACGGCATATGCCGGATTACCTGGATATATTGGATGCCGTAAAATATCTACAGAAAATCCCCAATTATCGCCGAATTATACCGGGTCAGCAACTGCATTCTCGATGACAATAATGCTGACAAATGCTTTAGTTAGTGGCGATATTTTTCTTATTCAAGTGCCGTATGTCACCCGAACTGCAAATGTCGACCTTGGTATTTCATTTACTTGGACGAACCCGGCAACACAATTACAAAGCACATTATCTACGATAACTGATGCTGGTGTTTTTACCTCCGATAATAATTCGTATGGAAGCAGTCAAAATGGTGTTACTTTTACGGTGGGTGGTGCTTTGCCCCCCGGAACGCCGATACGTATTTCGATTGCCGGTCTTCAAACACCAGCATCTAAGACATCGGTCACACAGGCTAAAATCCGAACCTATAAAGGAAACCCTCCCCCAAGCCTATCAGGAACATTCAACGCGGTTGGTGGCGTTCTTGACCAAGGCGAGTTTAATCTTCCTGCGATTGAAGCTCGGTCTTCTACTACTGTCTCTTCCGGTTCAGCTGGCGCTACATCCTCCGGCACTGCCAGTGATGGAACCACCTATGTCACCAGTGCAGCATCATCCGTCCTGATTTCCGATGTGAAACGCCAGATGAACTGGGCAATTGAAGCACAAAAAGAGTATGAAAGTGCGTATCGTGCTCTTCGTGCAGCTACCACCGAGACTGCAAAAACAGAAGCCCAGCTGAAATACGATGTCGTACTCGCACGACGAAACCGCCTTATTGCTAGCCACCCCGACTCTTGGTATGATGGTGCCAACTGGCGGTATGGCGATGACGGATATGTGCGTAAGTGCGTCGAACCCTCCAATCTCTCGAGTAATGAAGGCAATTGCCAGAATATTTATCGATTAGACGCAAGCGGCAATGTAGTGAAATCAGCGGACGGAAACAATATTCTTCTTATGCGTAAATGCCCGTGGAAGTGTAACAACCCAGGCCAGACCGGTTCAGACTCTTGCCGTATTGACGCGGATTGCGTTAAGGTGATTCGTTGGGCGGTATATTTACCGGACGGAACACAAATCGAAAAGAATTTACTGGCAACCACTCGTTCGAGTTATGATGACATCGCGAGAGAAACGAGTTCGTCATCTCTCAGCGATGACGATATTTACCGGCGCGGGATTACTCGCAACTTTCGTGGATATGGTCGTAGAGGGCAAGGGCAAGGGCAAGGGCAAGGGCAAGGGCAAGGGCAAGGACAGAGCCCTGGGCTCTTTGGCTCAATCCGCGATGCTGCCGGAAATATTATACGAGGAATCGGTAGTTGGATTGACCCGAACGACCCGGCAGGAAACCAAAGGACAGACAGGCGTAATGCTTATTATTATGAAGATGGGTCGCCGGCAGCAACCGCGTATCTTGGAATGTATAACGGACAAGGATACGACGAGGAATCACCATTCTATGCCGCGTCCAAACCGACGAATTATTATTACACTACGAATTATTACTATACAGACGGGGAAGCGGCCGGTGGCGGCGATGACATCGATAATGGAGGCGCAAAACCTTCAGTAAAACCGTATGAACAATCGATTAATTTCTAGGACGGAAATGGAGTTAAATAATAGAGTGTCATTATTATTAGTATTTACAACAATAATGACTAGCACCGAACCAGAATTACACGACATCCATAAAAATATTCATAATAAATTAGACATTTTCATCAAGAACCGAAAAATCCCGAATATTATATTTTATGGTCCTCACGGTTCAGGTAAAACTGTTATATTAAACCGATTTATTCACTCCATATACGATGGTGATAAATCCGCCATAAAAAACTATGTTATGCGGGCGAATTGTGCCCACGGAAAGGGTATTCGTTTCATCCGCGAAGAGTTGAAGTTTTTTGCAAAAACGAATATTGACCTGAAAGAAGGCGCGATTTTCAAATCCGTCATTCTTACGAATGCTGACAAACTAACAATCGACGCTCAATCGGCATTACGACGATGTATCGAATTATTCTGTTCATCGACGCGTTTTTTTATTGTCGTTGAAAATAAGGATAGTCTGCTGAAACCCATTCTCTCGCGCTTTTGCGATATCTATATTCCGCCTCCTATTCCCGCCGAGGCGGGGGGTGCTGCCACGGCGTCGTGTGGCGTAAATCTTCATACTTACCTCGCCGATAAGGCGTGTGACACTTATAAAATTATGAAGTCGAGAGAAATGGCATTAAAGGATTTGATAATCATACACCCTAGTCTCTTACGGCAGGACGCAGCAGAAGACACCGCGGCTATATCTGCCCAACCACCCTCGTGTAAAGATTACGAAAAAATAATCGATTTATCTGTTTCATTATACGAACAGGGATATTGCGGACTTGATATTATCGATTTCATTCATACCCACCCGGAATTCAATGACCTGCGACGATACGAACTACTCATTATGTTTGACAAGGTGCGGAAAGAGTTTAGAAACGAGAAACTCCTACTATTATATTTTCTTCACTTTATTGTATTTCGTTGTAATCTGAGTTTAGAAAATATTTCATTTATGTAAAGTCGTCGGTATCACAGTTTCGCGATGGATGATTATTCGGTTACTTCACTTTACGAATCTAAAAACGAGTGGGCGTCTCGTCTCGTGAATATTTTGACGCCACTTATTCAAGAGGGCATTCGTTCTATATTCGATGAAGCGGTGAAGCTGTGTGTCGGGAATAAAGAACAGGACAAATACTTGATGACATTTCAGAACCTTCTCTCGAGAGTTCCCAAATGGAATCCGAATATCATCAAGGATGAGACAGCTCGAATTAAAGAACGAAGCACCTGTGGATATTTAGAAGATTTGATTACCTGTGTTCATATTATTCATTTGAAGTGTATGACGGTTATGCGTGTCGGGAATAAGCAAAAGAAGGTTGATATTAAAATCCCGCAATTATCCGATTTCGTTCATAAGATTTATGTGAATACTGCGCGGAAAGTGTATTCGAATGTGTATATGTTTGAGAGAGGAATTCAGCCGCTTCATACCCAACGTAATAATCGCGAGTTTGAGATTATTGTGAAGGAGTGTATTTACAATACGATACGCGATAATATTCCGGTGGAAGAACTCATTAAGATGTATTTAGAGGATACAATTGAGGATGTGGTAGAAGTGACAGAAAACGAGGAGGTCATTCAACAAGAGCCAATTCTCTCGGAAGACGATGCCAATCTCTCGTCGAGACGCCGTTCGTCGCATCACGGAAGCACGCGTCGAAGACGCCATCGCGACAGAGTGTCGGAGGATGCTGAAGCAGACGCAGGGGGCGTCGCTGGAGCGGGGGATGATACGACATCACCCATCGAACAGCTCGACTTTGTCGGCGAATTGAATGGGTCGTCGTCTTCTTTGGTTGCCGAGGGTGCTGAGTCGTCGTCGTCGTCGTCGACCAGCGGAAGCGGAAGCGGAAGCGGTGGCGTCTCATTTGGAGAGAATGATGTGCGAACATTTGAAACGGACGCAAGCGAGAGAATAAACGAGTATATGACACACGACGATGGGGATGCCGAAAATGAAGACGACACCGGGCGATTGACGATTGGTGATAATATTCGGTTAGACACTCTTGATATCCATACACTTAACAATACACAAGAAATCAATGCTCCTCCGTTATTAGACGATATCGAGGTATTGGCGTAGTGATTATTTAAATTTTGTATTTTATAATATACTATACTATAAATCATAATTAACGATAATATTGTATTGTATATTATGCAAAAAAGTAGACGTGTAAATAGTAAACGCCGTTTTACACGATTGCGTCAAAGAAAAACGAAATATAAGGCGACAAAACGATACATAATGAAAGGTGGGTTAGTAACCGAAGAATTAAAAAAAATGAAAATGACACAACCCTATAGATTTGATAATATGGATCATGTAACCATACTTAGAGAATATTGTTTCGGTTCCGTCCAAAGATGTGAGGAGTGGATGACACTATTGCGTACATGTGACGGTTTAAGGCAAGCAAATAAAATTAAGGTATATATTCTTACAAGTGGAAACAAAATTGGAATTATACGAATGTTACAGTTTATGCTAATAGATAAATATATTGACGATGTGTTATGCACAAATCCGGATTTGATAGTTAATCCTACAAATGAAATAAAACCAGAACACGATTTTCAAGGAAAAAGTAAATATGAAGTAATTGAACAAATCATTGAGGAAGATGGTATCAAACCACCCGCCGTTAAAAAGGATATAATTGGTTATTTACTTGATGATGATGAAGAAAATATGGTGAATAACGAACTATGTCCGTGTGTACAGTTTATAAATGTGAATAGGGTGACAGTTCCGTCAGAGTATGAAGCGTTTAAACAAAACGCAATTTATAATATATGTCGAAACCATTTTGGGTTAGAAGATATAGATGAAAACCCAGAAGAATTTAATTTTACTGAAATAGATATAATTAAGGATATGACTAGTAGGGTTACATCTGAAGCAGTTAAGGTATTATTTTTAGATTTTGATAAAACTTTCTGCTGTGCAAATGGAGCTATACCATTTCAAAACGAAAAATCACTAGGCATTATTGAACAATACGGATATATGACTATTGTGACAGCTAAATATAGATAGTTGTAATAACTAAAGCTATAAATTAAATATTTGATAATATAATAATGTTCGACGGTGAAGAACAAGAAGAGGAAGAATTAAAGAG
>Ga0078894_10003260_pt1 | contig 12321 bp, 10 predicted proteins | sample LauGreSu1BDMLBSD_2_FD_67506 | JGI IMG/M metagenome (GOLD analysis project Ga0078894, IMG submission 67506) | Freshwater lake microbial communities from Lake Michigan, USA - Su13.BD.MLB.SD (version 4) (version 4) | ecosystem: Environmental > Aquatic > Freshwater > Lake | place: Lake Michigan...
CAGTTAATAAATAATCAAAAGAAAACTTTTATACCTGCAGGGGATCAAATTATTGATGTGATTCCTCAAGAGTTTTACGTGGATAACAATGCTAATGTTAAAGAGCCAGTGGGTGTAAACGGAGTTAAAGTAGGTGCTAACTTTTTAATATTGACGGGTGATAGAAATGCCATTAGAAACATTAATCGCTCAGTAGAAAGAAGTGGATTGAAAACAAAGGATTTGGTTTTGCAACCATTGGCATCGGCTAGTGCTGTAATGAGTGATATAGATTTAGAAGCGGGTGTTGCCATTTTGGATATTGGTGGTGGTACAAGTGACCTTGCTGTATTTTATGATGGAATTTTAAAGCATACAGCTGTAATCCCATTTGGGGGTGAAAATATCACACATGATATTCGTTTAGGATTGGGCGTTTTAAAAAGCCAAGCAGAAGCTATGAAGGTTCAATTTGGTAGTGCTTTATCAAATGAAGCAAATGCCAATGCATACATTACGATACCTGGTTTAAAAGGCATGCCTGCAAAAGAAATAAGTGTTAAAAGCTTAGCTGGAATCATTCAAGCTAGAATGAGTGAAATATTAGATTTTGTTACTTACCATTTAAAGCAAGTAGGTTTAGATAGTCGTTTATTAAATGGAGGAATTATTTTAACTGGTGGAGGTTCGCAGTTAAAGCATTTGATTCAATTAACTGAATATACTACAGGATTGAATGCAAGAGTAGGTTTACCAAATGAACACTTGGCACCCAATCATATTGACGAGTTAAAAAAGCCAATGTATTCAACATGTATTGGTTTGATTTTAAAGGGTTACAACGATTATGAACAACATCATAAAGTATTTGAAAATAATTTCAAGAAGATAGAAGTTCCAAAGGAATTGACAATTGATGCTGCAGATATTAATTCAGATACACATGAGATGTCTGTAGTTGGCGAGGATCAAAAAACAGTAATTGAGCCTGGCATTATTGAGGGAAGGAAATTAAAATTCTGGGATCGTTTTAAATCAGATTTGATCGAAATTTTCAGTGAGGATGATGACAAATTGTTGAAATAAAATTACCCACAATATGTTATAAACTAACTGTTTATAAAAAAAGCAAATAGATTAATTTCGATATACTAACTACTAACTAACCCATTTAAATAACAAAAGAATGATTCAATTTGACTTACCCAAGCAAAAATCATCCATCATCAAAGTCTTAGGCGTTGGCGGTGGTGGTAGCAATGCTGTTAATTTCATGTTTCATCAGGATATTGAAGGTGTAGATTTTATCATATGTAATACTGATTCTAAAGCAATTGAACAAAGTCCTGTTCCGAATAAAATTCAATTAGGCCCACATTTGACGCAGGGTTTAGGCGCTGGAGCTGACCCTTCAGTTGGAAAGTTAGCTACAGAAGAATCTTTAGAAGAGATTAAAAAGATACTTGAAGTAAATACTAAAATGGCCTTTATCACTGTCGGAATGGGCGGAGGTACAGGAACAGGCGGCGCGCCAATCATTGCAAAAATTTGTAAGGATTTAGGCATTTTAACTGTGGGAATTGTAACAACTCCTTTTGGTTTTGAAGGCCCACGTCGTCAAAAGCAAGCGCAAGAAGGTATTAATCAACTAAAGCCTTTAGTGGATACTTTGTTAGTGATTTCAAATGACAAATTAAGAGTTCAGTATGGTAATTTGAAAATGAAAGAAGCGTTTACCAAAGCTGATAATGTATTAGCTACTGCTGCTAAATGTATTACTGATGTTATTAATAGCAGAGGTCATATTATTGTTGACTTTGCAGACGTTTGTACTGTCATGAAAAATGGCGGTGTAGCTATTTTGGGTAAGGCCGAAGTGGAAGGTGAAAATAGAGCACAACGAGCTATTGAAGAAGCATTAAATTCTCCATTATTGAATGACAATGATATTAAAGGAGCAAAATGGATTTTATTAAATATCAATAGTGCCGAAGGGGATTTTGAATGTAGCATGGATGAATTAGAAACGATTAGCACTATTTTACGCGAACGTACTGGTGAAAATAGTGATGTGATAATGGGAAGTGGTTATGATGATACATTAGGAGAGAAAATTGGAATCACATTAATAGCTACTGGATTTGAAGGAAAAGATCCATTCAAAAAAGATGAAGAAAAGAAAGCAGAGGCGCCGGTAGAAGATAAAATTGTAATGACGCTATCTTCTGAAACAGAAGCTATCAGTACACCTTCTGATAATACATCAGCATCAGAAATTGTAGATACTTTACAAATAAATACGGAAGTATTGGAAACTATCGAAGAGCCAACAAATGAAATGTTGAATGAAGAAATTCAAGAAGAAATTGTTGAGAATGAGGTAATAAATGAATCTATTGAATTGGATTTAATGCCAACAATCCATTATGAAGATACTTCGTTAGTGACTAATGTTTTTGTTTCAATTCCTGATGAGAGCGATGAAATTGAATTGGAGGAAAGTATCGATCAGGTTGAATTTGATGGTATTGAAGAAAATACAGACGAAGTTTTTGAATTAAATATGGAAGTAACCGAAGTAGAGGATTTTACATCTGCATTTGTTTTAAGTAAACCAACAAATATTTATGCTGAGGTACAAAATGTATCTGCGGCTGAGGTGGTTGAAGAAAACATTGAAGAAGAAATTTTTTCACAAGTTCAAGAAGCTTCACCAGTTCAAGAAACTTCGCCAATTGAAGCAGCTGATCCTGTTGAACATATTGAAACTTCATTCCGAGTTGCAGTTGAGGAAGAGCCTAGTATGCAATTAGTAATGCGTGAAGAAGAATATGCGCCAGCTAATATTGAAACTAGAAGCGCACAACAATATGATATGCCTTTAGATGATTCTGAAGAACAAAGAAGAAAGGTTCGTGAGCGTATTCAAAAGTTAAGAAATTTGTCATTCAACATAGGTAATGGTAATGATCCAAGTGCAGAATTTGATGAAGTACCAGCTTATGTTAGAAGAAATATGGATTTATTTGGAAACACTTTGGCTTCAGTTGAAAACTTTTATAGTAAATACACTGTTGACCAGGATGACAAGAATCAAACACAAATATCAAGCTTGAATTCCTTTTTAGAAGGTAAAAAGCCAGATTAAAAATAGTTCTTGGTTCATTTGATTTAGTTGTAACCCCCGCCTTCAGGCGGGGGTTTTTTTAATTATTGCAAGTTGTGTGAATTCATATTTTTCAAAATTTATGATTTCACACAACTGTCTTTCCCGCCTTCAGGCGGGGGTTTTTATTTAACATGAACTCGCCTTATCTTTGCGTTATGCAAACAGTATTAATTACCGGAGGAACAGGAATGGTAGGGCAAGCCTTAACGAGCTTTTTATTAGCAAGAGGATATCAAGTAATTGTATTATCTAGGTCAGTTAAAAAATCGAATCAACAACACTTGTCTTATGCTGTGTGGGATATTGATAAGCAATTCATTGATTCAAGTGCTATAAATGCTGCGGATATTATTGTGCATTTAGCAGGAGAAAGTGTGGCAAGTAAAAGATGGACTGCTAAAAGAAAACAAGAAATATTATATAGTAGGGTAAAGTCAGGAGCTTTATTAGTTAAAGCATTAAAAGAAAATAAACATAAAGTAAAAACTGTAATTGCTGCTTCTGCTATTGGTTGGTATGGACCTGATACTGAAAATTCATTACAAAACGGGTTTAATGAAACGGATCCATTTGATAATTCTTATTTAGGTAGTACTTGTAAGCAATGGGAAGAAAGTGTGCAAGGCCTAAACGAATTAGGCATTAGATTAGTTACCTTAAGAATTGGAATAGTATTTAATATAAAAGGTGGAGCATTGGCTGAATTTATCAAGCCTGCAAAATTTGGTATGGCGACAATTTTAGGAACAGGTAAGCAAATAGTGAGTTGGATTCATCAGGATGACTTATGTAAAATGATTGTTTTTGCTGCTGAAAACGAATCTGTAAAAGGAGTATACAATGCTGTATCACCTAATCCTATAAACAATAAGGATTTAGTAAATGCCATTGCATCAACAATGCATAAGTTTCATATCACCATGAATGTGCCTGTTTTTGTTTTAAAAATGATGCTAGGGGAAATGAGTATTGAAGTTTTGAAAAGTGCAAATGTTTCTAGCAAAAAAATTCAGACTGCCGGTTTTCACTATGATTATCCTACGGTTGATATTGCTTTAAGACAATTATTATAAAGTTCTTACAAAAAAAATGAGTCCAATTGGACTCATTTTTTTGCTATTTATTTTTTGAATTAGTTTCTGATGGGCTTACCAGAAGTCATTACTGATTGAATTCTTTCTAATGTTTTCTTTTGACCACATAAACTTAAGAAGGCTTCTCTTTCAAGGTCTAATAAATATTGTTCGTTAACCAAGGTAGCCTCACTTAAATCACCACCACACATTACATAAGCTAATTTTTGTGCTACTAATTTATCGTGATCTGTGGCATAACCGCCTCTCCACATAGCATTGATACCCGCATACAAAGCTCCCAGTGCCGATTTACCTAATACCTTAATATCGGTTCTTTGTTGTGCTTGGGTATATCCCGCATTATATAAACTTAATACTTGTTCTTTTGCTTTTGCTATACGACGTGATTGGTTTAAAACAATATGATCATGTCCTTTTCTAAATATACCCATATCCATTGCTTCCTGTGCCGAGGTGGCTACTTTTGCAGTTGCAATATGTAAGAATCTATTTTTTAAAGTAATGGTTTCAGGTTCGTCTACGTGCATTTCATCCGATGCTCTAAGAACAAATTCTTTGGTACCGCCACCGCCTGGAATAACACCAATACCTAATTCAACTAAACCTACATAAGTTTCAGCAGCTGCTGCAATTGTATCGGCATGTAAATTCATTTCACACCCACCACCCAATGTTAATCCATGAGGTGCAATACCTACTGGGATGGAGGAATAACGTACCCTCATCATTGTGTTTTGGAAAGTACGAACTGCCATATCTAATTCCTCATAGTCCTGTTCAATGGCTAACATAAATATCATGCCCACATTAGCACCCGCACTGAATAAATTTCCTTCATTAGCAATTACTAGTCCATTAAATTTATCTTCTGCAATAGCAATGGATTTATTTAGACCATCTAATACTTCGCCACCAATACTGTTCATTTTTGTATTCCAACTAAATCCTGCTACTCCGTCACCGATGTCTACTAAATTGCAAGCAACGTTTTTCCAGATCGTTTTTTCTTTAAGGTCTGATAAAATGATAAATGATTCGGCTCCCGGGATTATTTTATAATCCTGCGTTGCCAGATCATAATAATAACGTTTGCCCTCTTTTACCATATAAAATGAAAACCCTTTGCTATTCATAGTTTCAACCCAAGGTGCAATGGCAACACCAGCAGCTTTCATATCGGCAATTGTTTGACCTAGTCCCAAAGTATCCCAACTTTCAAAAGCCCCAATTTCCCATCCAAAACCCGCTTTAAGGGCATCATCAACTCGGTATAATTCATCACTTATTTCAGGGATTCTAAAGCTTATATAAGAGAACAATGCATGATGAAATTGACGAACAAATTCAGCACCTTTATCCTTGCCTGCATATAATATTTTAATTCTTTCTGCTAAATTTTCGATAGGTTTTGCAGCAGCAATGGAAGCAAACTTTGTTTTATTACGAGGTTCGTATTCGAAGGTTTTTAAATTCAAGGTTAAAATTTCCTTACTGGAAGCGGTTTTAACTTTCTTGAAAAACCCTTGTCCAGTTTTATCACCTAGCCAATTATTTTCCACCATTTTCTCTAACCAAGTTGGTAAAGCAAAAATATTTTTTGCTTCATCGTTTGGACAATTATCTGCTACACCTTTTGCTACTTTAACTAAAGTGTCAATACCCACCACATCGGCTGTTCTGAATGTTGCTGATTTTGGACGACCCATAATTGGTCCAGTTAATGATTCAATTTCATCAATTGTCATTTCCAATTTCTCCATAATATGAACCACACTCATCATGCTGAAAACCCCGACGCGATTAGCTATAAAAGCTGGCGTGTCTTTACACAAAACAGTTGTTTTTCCTAAATAAACATCACCATAATGCATAAAAAAGTCTACCACTGCAGGATCCGTTTTTGGGGTAGGTATAATTTCTAATAGTCTTAAATATCTTGGGGGATTAAAAAAGTGTGTTCCACAAAAATGTTTTTGAAAATCATCACTACGTCCCTCGGCCATTAAATGAATTGGAATGCCTGATGTGTTGGAACTAACTAAAGTTCCTGGCTTCCTATATTTTTCAACCTCATCGTAAATTATTTTTTTAATATCTAATCGTTCCACCACTACTTCAATAATCCAATCGGCATTGTTGATTTTTGAAATATCATCTGTAAAATTTCCAGTTGATACAAATTTCAATGCACTGCTATTATATAAAGGCGAGGGATTTGATTTAACGGAAGCCGTCAAGGAATCATCCACTAATTTGTTGCGCTCTTTTTTATTGTTGGATTCCTCTGCACCTGGAGTGAGTCGATCCAATAATAAAACTTTTACACCAATACCTGCAAAGTGACAAGCTATTCTGGAGCCCATCACACCACTTCCTAAAACCACCACATTTTTAATAGAACGTTGCATAATTAAAGCATTTGTGTAAAATTAGTTAGTTATGCAACTAATTTCAAAAAAATCTTTTTATTTCAGGGGGATTTTTCTTCTTTTTGCCATTGATTGGGTCAAATAACCATTTAACAATACTCGATTGAGGGTTTGCCGGATTGACTTACATTTGTAATATGCAAGTAGACAATAAGTTAATTTCTCATTTAGCACATTTATCAAGGTTGAATGTGGCACCTGAAAAAATGGACAAATTGGTCATTGACATGCAAGATCTTGTTTTATTTGTTGAACAATTAAATGAATTAGATACCACCGGAACCGAGCCTTTGATGCATATGGGTGATGCAGTAAATGTATTAAGAACAGACGAGATAGCAGGTTCAATATCCAGATCAGAAGCACTAATGAATGCACCTGCTTCAGATGGTATATTTTTTAAAGTCCCAAAAGTTATTAATAAACAATAAATTATGTCTTCAGTTATACAATTAAGAGCGATCGAGAAAAGTTATTATATGGCCAATCAAGCTATTCCTGTGTTAAAAGGGATTGATTTAGATATTAACAGAAATGAGTATGTTGCTTTAATGGGCCCTTCAGGTAGTGGTAAGAGTACCTTAATGAATATTTTGGGTTGTTTGGATTCACCTACAAGCGGCATGTATAACTTAAATGGGCATGATGTAAGTAAAATGACAGATGATGAATTAGCTGGAATACGAAATATTGAAATTGGATTTGTATTTCAACAATTTAATTTACTTCCACGTTTATCAGCTGCTGAAAACGTAGCCCTGCCTTTAGTTTATGCAGGTATTTCAAAAAAAGAAAGACTTGATCGAGCGATGGTTGCTTTAGAAAAAGTTGGTTTAGCTGACCGTAGTCACCACAAATCAAATGAATTAAGCGGTGGTCAAATTCAACGTGTGGCCATTGCGCGCGCATTGGTTAACAATCCATCTATTTTATTAGCGGACGAACCTACTGGTAATTTGGATTCAAAAACATCGGTTGAAGTAATGGAGTTGTTTGGTAAAATTCAATCAGCAGGTAATACGGTAGTACTAGTAACACATGAGGAAGATATCGCGCAGTATGCACACAGAGTAGTACGTTTGAGAGATGGATTGATTGAAACTGACACACTAAATAGTAAACATAAGTAATTATACTTGGTATATAAATAGTTAGTAATAAGCCTCCTTATGGGGGCTTTTTTACTTTTCGTTGAACTTTATTTAATTAGTTTTGTTGATAACAATGAGCAAGAAAAATTAAGCCTTATGAAAATTTATACAAAAGCAGGTGACCTCGGTAAAACCTCGTTAATTGGAGGTACAAGGGTACCTAAAAGTCACATTAGAATCGAATCATACGGCACAGTTGATGAGCTAAATTCATTTATAGGATTGTTGAGTGATTTAATAAATGAAACAGATATAAAAGCTATTTTAGGAGAAGTACAAGACCGTTTATTTACGGTTGGATCATCCTTAGCTTGTGATCCTGATAAAGAGCCACATTTAAAAATTCCTGATTTAAAAGAATCGGACATCACTTTTTTAGAGCAAAAAATGGATGAAATGAATTTGGTTTTAGAACCTATGAAATCATTTATTTTACCAGTGGGACATCAAGCAATTTCTACAGCTCACATAGCAAGATGTGTTTGTCGTCGTGCTGAACGCTGGTGCGTTAATTTACAAGAGGAAGAATTATTTGTTGACCCAATGGTCATTCAATACTTAAATAGACTAAGTGACTATTTATTTGTGTTGGCAAGATTTATAGGACATTTAAAAGGGGTAGCTGACCAACCATGGAAGCCTAGAGTATCGTAACCATTTTTATCAGCATACACTTAAATGAATTGTCCGTCTTTCATTTGTAATTTTCTATTGCCCATATTAGCAAGCTGTTCATTATGGGTTACAATTAAAAAGCTTTGATTCATTTCATCACGTAAACGGATAAATAATTCGTGTAAAGCTGCTGCGTTTTCGCTGTCTAAATTTCCAGTGGGTTCATCGGCGAAAATCAAAGCTGGATTATTTAATAAAGCCCTAGCCACTGCAACTCTTTGTTGCTCTCCACCTGATAGGCTATGAGGTTTTTTATTAGACTTATCAGCAAGCCCCATAAAATCTAATAATTCCATTGCTCGGTCTTGTACCTTCTTTTTTGCTGCTTTTGCAATCCAGCCAGGTATGCTAACATTTTCAAGTGCTGTAAATTCAGGTAGCAAATGGTGAAATTGAAATACAAATCCTATGGAGTGGTTTCGATAAGCTGCTAATTCCTTATTGGAAAGTTTTGTGGTATTTTGACCATCAAATATAATTTCTCCTTTGTCGGCCTGCTCAAGGCTACTTACAATGTATAATAAGGTTGATTTTCCTGCTCCTGAGGCGCCTACAATTGAAACGACTTCCCCCTTTTCAAGTTCCAAAGAAACGCCCTTTAATACAGCTACAGCACCATAATTTTTCCATATATCATTGGCAATTAGTAGTTTTTGGGCTTCTTTCATAGTACAAACCTAATAATTCCGGGGCATTTATTGCAAAATTTAAAGATTTGTTTACATCCTGTAGAAAAAACACATTTGGTTATATCATTTATACGGCTACTTTTGCAAAAATAATCCGCTATGTTTTGGACTTTAGAATTAGCCAGCTATTTAGAAGAAGCTCCTTGGCCAGCTTCCAAAGACGAATTAATTGACTACTCAATTAGGAGTGGTGCTCCAATCGAAGTAGTTGAAAATTTGCAAGAGTTAGAAGACGAAGGTGAAGTGTATGAAAGTATCGAAGATATTTGGCCTGACTACCCGAGTCAAGAAGACTTTATGTTTAATGAAGACGAGTATTAATTATTTGGTTGCTTTCGCAGAAAGCTTGTGACAAAATAATTAATATCATATTATGATGAAGAACGAAGCGTTGCTTCGGTAAAATATTATTTGTTATAAAAAAAGAGGATTGCAAAAGCAATCCTCTTTTTTTTATTTGAATTAGCGGTAAGCTTAAAAAGTTATTTTAAAATAAAGCAACATTAAACTTAAGATCAGCACAATTGTGTTGGCAATAAGTACAGGTCTGCTTTTTATTAAATATGCATATGTTAGCCAAACGATACAACTAAAGTTTACGATTAAAATCATTAGTAAACTTAAATCCTTCGCACTATGTAATTGCCATGTTAAGTATACCTGTGGGATAAATGTGATACAACTTAAAAGTGAACCTAAATAACCTATTGCCTCTACTAATTTTGGATTGATTTCCTTGGTGCTCATTTTAATCTAATTTAACGCTATTATTATTTTCTTTGATTTTAATGATTTATGCTACTATCCTTCAGTGATTCCTGCTTTTTGCATAATTAAATCACTTACGCCAGTAGTAGAGTAACCTCCGTCATGGAATAAGTTTTGCATAGTAACCATTTTGGTTAAGTCAGAGAATAAAGTAATACAGTAATTAGCACAATCCTCAGCACTTGCATTTCCTAGTGGAGCAATTGCATTTGCATAATCAAAAAAGTCGCCAAAGCCCTTAATCCCTGTACCGGCGGTTGTTTTAGTTGGAGATTGAGAAACAGTATTTACGCGTACTCTTTTCTTTAAACCATAATGATAACCAAAGCTACGCGCGATGGATTCTAATAATGCTTTAATGTCAGCCATATCAGTATAAAAAGGGTAGGTTCTTTGAGCTGCTGCATAAGTTAGTGCCACAACACTTGCTTCTTCGTTTAAAGCATCCATTTTATAAGCAACGCTTAACATTTTATGAAGTGACATTGCTGAAACATCAACACCTTTTGCATAGTAGTCGTAATTTAATTCAGGGTAGGCAATTTTTTTTCTAATGTTTACACTCATTCCAATAGAGTGCAATACAAAATCAATTTTACCCCCTAATATTTGTTGTGACTCTGTAAATAAGTTAGTTAACTCTTCCACGCTAGTTGCATCAGCTGGTACAATTTTAGAATTTGTTTTCTCAGCTAATCCGTTTATTTCACCCATACGCATAGCGATAGGAGCGTTGGTTAATACAAAACTGGCGCCTTCTTCATGTGCTTTTTCTGCCACTTTCCATGCAATTGAGTTTTGATCCAATGCACCTGTGATAATTCCTCTTTTTCCTTTTAATAAATTATATGCCATGTTATGGTTTTTTAAGCTGGTAAAATGAATATTTTAATGTGGTAAAAATAAATATAATACCTGAGAATAGTTTATAAAAAAAGTTAAATCAGTAAAGTACTATTTTACTGCCATGAGCTCTTTTGCATTGTCGAGCGCCGATTTTGTTGGCGGATCGCCACCAATCATACGGGCAATATGTTGAATGCGTTCATCCTTATTTAGTGCCCTTAAATGTGTTTGAGTGGTATTTTCTATTTGCTCTTTATAAACGTATAAATGAGTATGTCCTTTGGCGGCTATTTGAGGTTGATGCGTGATACATAGAACCTGCCTTGTAGCACCTAAGTTTTGAAGTAATAACCCTACTTGTTTAGCAGGTTCGCCTGAAATACCTGTATCAATTTCATCAAAAATCATAGTTGGTAAATCAACCGATTTCGCCACCAATGACTTTATACATAACATCAATCGGCTCAACTCACCACCACTTGCAACCTTACGAATAGTTTCAAATCGATTGGTATTGTTTGCGTCAAAAAGAATATCAATTTTATCCTGTCCAAATAAGTTAAAAGGAATGGATTCAATGCTAACTTTTATTTTAGCATTTGGCATGCCAACCTGATGCAGTAATTGGTTGACGTTTTTGATAAATGGTTCAGCCTGTTTAGTTCTTTTTTCCGATATCGTTTTAGCGAGTGATTTTAGGGTATTAAAGTGTTCGGCAACTTGCTTTGTTAAAGTTGCAATATGCTCGTCTAAGTTCAATACCGCTTCTAATTCTTTTTCGAGGTTGGATTGAATGGCAAGTAATTCAGCAGTACTTTTAACCTTATGCTTTTTTTGTAAATTATAACCTTGTGAAAGTCTATCTTGAATGGTTACAATTTTATTTTCATCAAAATCAATTTTATCCTGCCAAATGATTAATTCACTTGAGATATCTGATAATTCAATTTGTGCCGCTTTAATACGCAATAATAATTCCTCAAAACTTGGTTGCCATTTAACAATTGATTCAAGGTTATTGCTAATTTGTTTTATTTGTTGAACAATTGGATTATCGGAGCTTTCTAATTGTTGTATGCTTTGATCAATCTGCGATTTTATTTGAACTGCATTTTCCAAAAACTTCAATTCTTTTTCAATCTCTTCTAATTCGTTTTCTTGTAAGTTCAGGGCGATCAATTCCTCCAATAAAAACTTATTATAGCTTTCTGTTTTATCGAAAGCTTCTTTTTTTGCAGTTAACTCATTCAGTTCTTTTTCAGCTGTTTTCCACTGTTGGTAGGCTGTTTGATAAACCAATACTTCCTTTTGTAAATTTGCTAATGCATCAATAACGGTACGTTGAAAATCACTATCCCCTAAAGTTAATGTGTCAAATTGCTGATGTAAATCAACCAACTGGCTGGTAAGTTGTTTTAACTCATTTAGGTTAATGGGCGTATCATTGATAAATGCCCTTGATTTGCCTTGTGCACTAATTTCTCTTCTTATAATAATTTCGTCAGTAAGGTCAATGTC
>Ga0078894_10003261_pt1 | contig 12321 bp, 15 predicted proteins | sample LauGreSu1BDMLBSD_2_FD_67506 | JGI IMG/M metagenome (GOLD analysis project Ga0078894, IMG submission 67506) | Freshwater lake microbial communities from Lake Michigan, USA - Su13.BD.MLB.SD (version 4) (version 4) | ecosystem: Environmental > Aquatic > Freshwater > Lake | place: Lake Michigan...
ATTTACTCTAAATTTTATTTTGAGGAAATTTTACTCCAAATTTTTTCCAAATTTACATATATATTTACTCTAAATTATATTAAAGAAAATATATAATACTAATACATAAAATGAACAACTCTAAAGAACAAATTGTCATAACAGATGAAACGATTATTTCCTATTATAGAGTGAATGATCATCTAGATATTATAACAATGAACCATATCTTGATTGAAATATTAAAAAATCTCTCTTCGGATTTGACAAAAACTATGAATTCAACTATCAATTCAAAAATTCTCTCAGTTGTTTCAAACATAGATACAAATATTTCTTTATTAAAGTCTGAAATATTGTTAAAACTTTATGAAACCAAAAAGGAATACATTAGCGACATAAAAGGTATTATCGAAAGTAATTCTTTATCTAGCAACGATAAAGTTAATACAACAATAGAGAGAACGAATGAACATTTTATTTCAAAACTAACTACTATCTTTAATGATTTGATTCCAAAAAGTCAAGAAAACTGTTATTTACAAATTGATAATTGTATTAAAAATGTTGGAGAGTTGATTACAAAAGATACAAATAAACTGCTTGAGATTACAACCAAAATTGATACTACCGCAAAAGATGATACACTTATTAAAACGTTTATAGAAAATATAGATACACACATTACAAAAATGTTTACAACTGTTCAGCAACCAATTTTTAGTTCTATTCAATCAAGTGAAGAGAGAACTACTTCGGGAATACAACAAATAAAAGAATCTCTTTTATTGAACAATAGCGTTCAGGAAACTGTTAGAAACGAAATGAGAGACTTTTTAAATAAATACAAAAACAACTCTCAATTCAAGGGAAACGTTGCTGAGGTTGAATTACAACACATGCTTCTCTCTATTATGCCATCCGATGAGGTAATAAAAGTATCAAGTGATACCGCAACTTGCGATTTTAGAGTAAATAGAAAGGATCCAAATAAACCTAGTATATTATTTGAAAATAAATATTATAAAAATCGTTCGGCATCTACAGAGGAGGTCAAAAAATTTGAGAGAGATATCCAACTACAAAAAATTCATGGGGTATTTATTTCACAAGAGTCTCCAGTAACATATAAAGACAATTTCCAAATTGATATTATTAATAATTTAATTCATGTTTATATACCTAACGCGAATTATGATGTTGAAAAAATTAAAATTGCAGTAGACATTATTGATAACATTTCTTTGAAACTAAACGCAATGAATAATAATTCAGAAGATGAATACACTATAAGTAAGGAAGATATTGACGACCTTACAGAAGAGTATAAACAGTTTGGAATACAAAAATCACAAATGCTTGATACAATTAAATTAGTGAATAAACAATTAGTAGATAAATTGGAAGAAATACAATTGCCAAAAATCAAAAAGGTATTAATGAAATTAGGAAATATTGAAAATGATAACGATTTCAAGTGCACGTTTTGTAATAATTGGTCTGGGAAAAATAAAGCAAGTTTAGGTGCCCACATAAGAAATTGTAAACTAAATCCCAAAAATAATGAGGTTGTAGAATTAACAAACACTGTATCTGCTCCCCCTCAAATTGAACTTACAATAGAACCACTTGTTGTAACAGAGAAGTCTAAAAAGGCAACCAAGAGAAAATAAATTATTATTTTATTGCCGTCAAACAAAGACCAATAGTTATTAAAATTAAACCAGAAACATTATATACTGATGGCGTTTCACTTTTGAAAACATAAAAAGATAATAAACTTAGAAATATTGTAGGAATAACTTTATTAACCAACGTTATTGTGAATAAACTTAATTTATAAGTAAACATTTTATATGTTATATAAATTAAAGAAGCAGCAACTAATGAACCTGATATAAAGAAGATTTTATTTTTTGTTAAAAAAAATTGCTGCGACGAATAAATTACATAAATGCTTGCTAATATATTTAAGAAAGAAAATAGATAAGACATGACAGTAGTATTCATTAATATATATAAACTTATATAATATATATTAATATTTCACTTTTATAACTCAAAACTCGGTTTATTATTAAAATAAATAATAAAAAAATCTAATACTTGTTCTCTAACAATCTCTCTCCTATACGGATCAACCTCATCATCATTTACACAAAAAAACAACGGTCTTTTTGAATATACCTCATCTAATTTTTCAGATAAGTCTGACATACTATTTTTTAGAAAAACTACTTTCGCTGGGTCATCATTATCCGTAAGGACTGCTCTATTTTTTAAATACATATACATACTAATTGGATAATGAATTTGTTGACAAGGTGTATTCAACCCATATAATTTACACTCATCAAACCCGCGTTTTATTCTAACTTTTGTTGATCTTATCCAATGTATATAATCTGAATACTTTTGATTAAATTCAACTACAAGCGATTTAATTAGAGGAGATGGAACATGTTTATACATTCTATGACTTCCTGGAGGAAACTCTATATTCAGTAAATTATAATTTTTATCTTGAAGTATTTCGTTTTTCTCCATAGCATATTTATCAACGCACGCTTTACCGTCAGGGGTAAAAAAATCTGTATAACTGGTTGGTCTACCTAGAAAGAAATCATCACATAAATATATATAATGTTCAGATAAACCCTTTATATTGACTATTGTGGTCTCTATTGCGTTTGAGTTTGAATTCGGTAAATAATTTTTATTAGGGAATGTTTCTGTCGTATCAACCATTACAATCTTTTTTGTTTCCTTATTTATCCAACTCGGGTATTTTTTGGGATAATCTGTTAAAATAAATATTTTATTCACCCAAGGTGCAAACATATCTATAGAACGCAAACTATATTTTAATTCATGGTTATACGATGACCTCGGATTGTCTGTAACCTCTTCACCCTTCCAAGAATAAACAACGTCAATTGGAAATGGTGTTTTATTATTTGTATTTGTATTTGTATTTATATTCATCATTATCAATAAAATAAAAAATACAATTAGAATTATGTAAATTAAGTAAATTGAGTTCATCGTTTTGTTTTATATTAAATATTTATTATATTTTATATAAAATGTTTTATGTATATTTATTAATTTCAAGCAGTGGTTCATCCTATGTTGGGGCAACAGTTGACTTAAATAGAAGACTCAGGCAACATAATAAAGAAATAAAAGGCGGTGCACACGCTACAGGTATCAAAGTAGAAAAAGGTGAAACATGGGTTAGAGCTGCGCATGTTGCTGGTTTCCCAGACTGGAGTTCTGCACTGCAATTTGAGTGGCGATGGAAACATTTGAGTCGCAAATTGCCTCCAAAATTAGTACCATTAGAGAGAAGAATGATTGCTCTAAAACAACTATTAGCGTTAGATAAATCCACTAAAAATGCGATCCCTTTCTGCGATTGGGAAACTAAACCCGAAGTAAATATTGAAATTGAAGAAGCGCATAAATACTATATTGTTTAAAAAAATTGAAAAGTAATTGTATCTATTATTCAAAGACAATAACACAGTATAATAAAATGGAATCAACTCCTTACACCAATATCAACGTTTGCGAATCAAACCAATTATCAACACAATATGTTATTAATTTTGACATATTTTACGAATACAGAACTTCCGAAGGTTGTTTAGTAGCGAACTGTGCGCACACTTTAAACGAATGGCATAAAAAAAAGTATGGTTCGGTATGCCCATACTCAATATATGATGAAGAAGATGAAACCATTGTGAAGTATCAAAACCAATTTGTAAAATTTGTGTTTAAAGTTTCAAAAAAAAGTTTTACATTGAACTCGTGTGTTGTAGAAGGATACAATGTGTTTGCATCGGTTCAACAAATGGATTATGTCATAAAACCAGAAAATAACGACGAATACAACAATTTTACAAAACTAACAAAAAAAATGTGTGCAAAAATAATCAAAGAAAACAAGGGTTTTAACGACGATTACAATGAAGAGCAGCAGCAGTTGTGCGCAATCGAATACGCAATGGATCATTGATAAATTTTGAAAAAATATTAAAGGTTTAGATTTATTATTCATTATTATTATAATATGCTTGAAGAAGCTTCTAGTCATTCCATAACAGATATTGAAAATAGTATAACAAATTCTCTTATAATTGAACGCGAAGATGATAATACTACCCGTATTTGCAAAGAAGTGTGTAAAACTTTTTGTTTTTGTGTGTTAAGTGTTTTATTTATTGCAGGGTTAGTATTTTTTTTAGTAAAAGTAGTATTACAATAGCACTTTATCAATAGTTATCTCCTTTGCTAATTGTTTAATAATCTTATTTTCATCTACATTTGTGTCTCCATTTACGCCTCCCATTGACTCTAAAACTAATTTGTTATATTTATCCGAATTTTTCGAATAACTATAAACACAATCTGGATGTTTTTCTTTCCAAGATGATAATAATTGAATATTTTTATTTGCTATAATTTGAATTGCTTTTTTTAATTTCTTCTTCTCTTCATTTTCTTTTTCCCATTTGTTCTCGTCTTTCACATACAATGTCTCTCTTTTTAAATCACTACAATGAACCGGGCGTTTAGTAATGTCAAGCGCTTTTAGATGCTTCACAAAAATGTTCGATATTCCGTTAACAAACCCTAAATCACCTACATTTTCTAGGTCTGTTAGTTGTATTTTGAGAGAATCTACAAAATCCATAATATTCATCGCATCCTTACATTGCTCATTCAAAAAGAAATTCAAACAAAATGTCTTATTATTATTGACAATATTGGAATTATTTATAGAACAAATTGGTTGATTATTTTTACACACATCAAGCACCATTTTTTTTAATTCAATGTTTTCTTGTAATAAACTTATGATCATTTCTTTATCCGTCATGTCTTTATCCGTCATGTCTCTATCAGTCGTTGGTTTTTCTTTATTGTCTTTGTTTTCAATTAAATTACACATTTTTTTATGACGCGCCAGACCAGATTTGTGCTTGTATTTTTTACCGCACCCACAAAATTCGTATTTTTCAGAAATTGCTGGAAATTGCTGGTTTTTGTTATCATTTGTTATCAATTCCAGTCTTTTTTTATGTTTACTAGTGGTTAAATGTTCATTGTAGTTGTATAACTTAGACGTATTATAATAACATAAATTACAAACATATTTTTTTGGGTGTTTAGTCTTTTTTTTATTATCATCCATTACCATATAGAGTAAAAAGAATAAATGTCTAAATTATTTTTTTTTAGAATTTTAAAAAATTATCGTCTCATTTCAAAAATTATTTTTTTAGCGACCAGACGCTAAAATTAATTTATCGTGCGGGCGCAAGTTTTTGTTCATGTTGGACCCCCACTTTCCGATTTTGGACATTTTTTTTGTCCATTTTTAAAAAGTGAATTGGAGATTTGGAAAAAAATTCAAAACATCGCCCATCCATTCTTTAAGTTATTCTGGAATATATATTATTTTATAAAAAAATTGAAGAATAATATATTAAATAATTTTTATAATATATTATACGGATATGGATTTGTCAAAACTTACAAAAGCAGAGTTATTAATTAAATGCGATGAATTGGGTATAACAAAATGTAAATCCAAAACTAAAACAGAAATAATAAATATCATTGAAAACAAAATGCAAGCAAATGCATCTGTTGAAAATACTATTGTTGAAAGTAATATTGATATAACTATCTGCGACGATGAGGAGGATGATGATGAAACGTCTGTTAGCGATTTAAGCGTAAGTGATACAAATATTGATGATACTACAATCATTGACGAAATAAAAATAAATTTATCTGGTTATAAATTTATTGATTTATTCTGCGGTATCGGCGGGTTTCATCAAGCACTTAGTAAATTAGGTGCAACTTGCGTATTAGCGTGCGATATAGACAAAGATTGCAGAAAGGTTTATAAGGAAAATTACGGAATGGAACCGGTAAGTGATGTCAAAAAAATTGATGAGAAAACAATGGAGGATTTTGATATTTTGTGTGGAGGTTTTCCTTGTCAGGCATTTAGCAACGGGGGTAAAAAAAAATGTTTTGAGGATGAAAGGGGTCTTTTGTTTGACGAGATCGTTCGCATTGCAAAGCACAAAAAACCAAAATTCATGTTTTTAGAAAATGTAAAACATATTTTGAAGGTTAGCAATGGAGAGGTAATTAATTACATAAAACAAAAAATAGCGGCAATCGGTTATCATCTACAAATATTTCAAATTTCTCCACATAATTATGGAATTCCTCAACAGAGAGAACGTGTGTATTTTGTATGCGTCCGCAATGATATATACAATGGTAAAGAAATAGTATTACCTACATTCAAGGGTAAAATGAATTTTGAAAAGTTTTTAGATAAAAAAGAAGAAATCGAACCAAAATATTTTATTAAAGATGATATACTGAATGTTCTAGAAGGTTGGGATAAAATGATCAAGCAATTTAATGAGGGTGAAAAAATATCCCCGACTATTATGATGAATGACGCTTTTAAAAATTATAGCGAAGCAGAATTCAATGCGTTTCCTTCTTGGAAAAAAGATTACATTACAAAAAATAAACCATTAATCGAAAAATACAGGAGTCAATTTGAAAAATGGTATAAAGAACACTGCGAACTTTTACAAAAGAGAGAGATTTACGGCAAACTAGAGTGGCAAACGGGTCTAATAACAAAAAATGATAGTATCTTTAATCATTTTATTCAAATCAGACAATCAGGTATACGCGTAAAAAAAGGTCGTTATTTTCCGACACTTGTAGCAATTTCTCAAATACCCATTTACGGTAAAGAAAAAAGATATATTACACCAAGAGAATGTGCTCGTCTGCAATCGTTTCCAGAATCATTCAAATTACCAACAGAGGACAAAAAAAGTTATAAACAAATGGGCAATAGTGTAAATGTTAGCAATGTTTTTACAGTAATACAATCTACATTATTAAACTACACATAACAATGCAAATACAAAATACAAAATACAAAATACAAAATACAAATTATATTATTTATTCTTCATGTAATTGAAATTGAGGCGATGAGTTATAAATATTGCCTTTCCATCTAATCTCAACCCTAAAAATTTTTTCTTCGACTTTTAACCTATAAAATAACTTGGCTGTTTCTCGTTCGTCTCCCATTTTACAGTAGTAGTAAGGCAAATGCTCTTCAAAAGATACATTTGCTGTATCAACTGTTTGATTTAATTGAACTAGTTGCTCTCCGTTGAACTCATACACATCATACATTACATTTGAACAAAACAACGACTGAACTAATAAGGAAATAATTTTCATTTTGTGTGTTTCAAGCATTTTTTTTAATTCTATCCAATATGGATTGTCCTTATTTTGGTAATAAAACAACTTGTTTACTTTCTCTCTTTCTAATTTATCGAAACGAGTAAACCCGTTATTTTTCAAGTATTGTTTTTTCAAGTCAGTCAGAAATTTGTCTTCTTCTTTGCCGAGGATTTTTTGGACGCTGTAATTTGTTTTTGTAGCGCATTTGCTCTGCTTAATGGAAAACCCTACAATCTTACCATCATGGAATTCGACGTATATATCACTTTTCGCCTCTAAATTACTAATAGTAGCGTTCAGCGCCTGTATTTTTTGGTGTTTATTTATTTTTCCAGAAATGTAAACCATCGCGATATTTTCAACACAGAAAACAGGAAAATTTTTTAAGGAATCTTTTAGATTGAGTATAAACTTGTTGGTAATTGCTTGTTTAACGCTTATATCCTCAGCGTATTTTTCGAAATCGCCTGCTCCGTTGAAAATAATTGCTGATTCGTAAGTTGTTTTGTCTTGTCTCATAGTTTCTATTTTTCCCATCAATTCATCAAAGTTATCAAAGTCGTTGTATTTGAGCAGTAACGCCGCTATTAGTTCCATGCCGTTGTATTCAACCGATTTTCTTTGTTTTTTTGCTGTCTCCATCTTATTTTACTTTATTTAATATAATTATATTTATTTCTTTTTATTTTTCATAATAAAAAGAAAAGCATTTCAATTTTTTTAATGGGTATTTCTCCTTTTGGTTTTTCTTTGTTTAAATCGGTTTGTTCTAGTTCTTCGTGTTGTTTTTGTTTTTAATCCTTTTTTAACAAACGCTTCAATCATCTCTCTTTGTTGATAAATCATATCTACTATTTCTCTGAAAAAGAAACGAAATTGTTGTCGCATCTTCGGTAGATCATTTACACAAATCCATCTAATTTCTGCCTTTTCAAATATTTTGGTAGTTTTAAAAATATCAACCGGTAAATGCTTTTGTAAAAATCGCTGGTTATTATTATAATAAAACGGTAAATAAGGGTCGTAATCCATCGGAAACAAATGCGTTCTATATGGTTTGCCGTATGTTGGTGCTTTATATTCGACATCATATGTTCCATGTTTGGTTAATAATTTTTTGATGTCTGTTGCTGAACCTAAAAATCCTGTAAATTCTTCACTACCTTCACGAACAGCAGTTTGTAGATAAGATTCTGTATAGTCTGTTCCTCCACCAAAATCAGAAAATCCTGGTGCAGTATCTTCATATTTATTTTCCTTACCAAATAATAAATATAATTTTCCTTTGTAAATAGTAGTTGGTAATATTCCTGCTCCCATATAATAAAAAAATATTATTTATTTTTATTATTTTATAGTTTCATATTATTGTATATTCAAATATATTTGAATAGGTAGAAGTTGGATAAAATGCATTCACTGCTTGAACACTATAAATACCGGGCGGTGCGTTAGTAGGCACTATAAAAGAAATATTACTTGATCCGTAAAATGTAACAGGAATAATTGTATTCCCAAATTTAATAATAGTATAACCAATTCTTGAACCAAAACTGAAATTTTTTCCAAATACATTTACCTGTGTATATTCTCCTGTAGCGGAAATATCTGGAGTAATACTAAGAATAACTGGTGAAAAATCAGGAATAGTATCAACATATTTTTTACAAGAATTTTGTTGTGATACATTATTTGTTGGCATCATTTTGTTATAATAATAAAATAATAAAATAATAAAATTAATAAAATTGAATTTAATTTTTGAAGATAATAATAATATTAATATAACAAAATGGAAAACACAAAAGAAACCCAACCCCTATTACAGCAAATATGTTCTATGAATGAAAAAGAATTACAAGGTTGGTTGAATGATACAATGAATGAAATTGGTAAACATTTTTATAATATCAAACCCTTAAATAGAAAAATATCGAAATCATTGAGAGAAAATTTTTATAAAAATACAAACAATACAATACAACTAAATACAAATTTTGAAGATATAGAAGAATTTGAATACGAAGTAGATGAATTTTCATACTATTTCAAAGTAATTAAAGAAAAAATTGCAAAGGCGAGACTAATGAAGGCAATTTTGCTACAAAAACAAAAAATAAATAATAACTATGATTGTAATATAAAAATATAAAATAGTTTATATAATGTCTAAGTGTACTTTTTCTGAAGGAGATATTATATTCAAAAAAATGAATTGTGCTTTTGACCTTTCAACAAAATTTGAGATTATCAAAATCAAAGAAGAGAAAGGAGGAAACTGGCATGATGGACACGATACAAAATATGTCGGATTATTAAAAAATATGGAGACAGGTGAAACGCATAATTATCATCTTGAGACAGATTGTTTTATGAATAACTACAGAATATGTTTTGCGTGTAAATGTTTTTTAAATTAGATTGGACCATTATCATCTTTTTTGAGTACTAAATTCCCCATTAATTTTTTTTGCGATATTAAATACATAACATACGCAAAACCACCACCAATAAAAGAACCAAAGATCACTTGAAGTATCGTATGATAACTAAAATATACTCGTTGATAAATAATAAATAGAGAGGATAAGAAATACAAAATAAATATAGTTTTATTTTTTAATGCAAACCAAATAAAAATTGCACTATAAAACGAACATTGTGCGTGTCCTGATGGCATGCCATAAATATCAAAAGGCATTTTATTTTTGAATAGAGCTTCATTACCTGTTTTTAAAGAAATTTTGAACAATTTTGGATCATCCGAAGGTCTCGGTTGTTTGAAAATACCTTTTAGTATCATATTCAGAATAGAACTTATAAAAAATCCAATTAAATAATAAAATAACAAATTTTGTTTATTCCACAATAAATATATTGTTATAATAAGTAATATATAAGGTCCGTTATTACCAGTATAAAAAAATATCCGCGTCATATTTTCATTCATTATGTATATAATAAATCTACATAATAAATCTAGTCAATAAATACAATAAATACAATATTAATACTGATACAAACACTCACAAATCAACGTGAAACACCAATCAGAACCATTTAAATTTACAACATTTCCTTTATCATTTACTAATTTTATTCGTAATCTCTCGATATTAACTGGTCCAAAATACACTCTAGTATTCAATTGTAAACCACTACCGTTATCAACCTTAATTTGTCCAGTTAAAGCGCCAGTTGTTGATACTGGTATAATTGCTAATACATCGTTATTTGTTGGTGCTTTAACCCTATAATTAGTGTTATTGTTGTTATTAGCGTTAATTTGGTTAATAGTATATATTTGAGATTGTGTTAAAGTTCTCGGAGCAGTCGGTAAAACTTGTGATGTTGTGCTGTATTCAACGTTTAACTTTCCTGCAATTAATATACCACCGTCAGGACTAAATTGATCATCAAAAATTGCCTGAGACTCTTCTCCTAGCATCAGTGAGTCAATATTAGAGACATTTGGTGCCCCTTGTGTGCAAGTATTCAATAAAGTCGGCGAATAATAAGAAGGTAATTTTAATTTATTGGAATATTCGGCAATTGAAACGATATTGCTATTTATGTGATTTTGGTTATAGTCATCTACTATAAGCATCAAATATTTTGTACCGTTCAAATCTAAAACCGCAGTTGCAACATTCCCAGTTTCAGAAACATACACGTATGCTAGACGAAACCCCATTAACCAACCCAAAGTAGTATTATAATAATTATTATTGTTTGAACAATTTACATTACATAATAATTTTGAAGTTGGATCAAAAAACGTAATTAATGTTTCCGTTGAAACTTGAAAACTCGTATAATTGCTATCAGGTGGGGGAGTATATGTTGCGCCGTATAAAAAGAGACTAATTATTCCATTATAAGAATTATAATAAACCGGATAATTCATTGATGGGTCAGGTCCAGTTGTATATTGAGAGATAAAAGGAGTGTTTGGTGGGGGTCCTAGAAAATCATGAAAACCTGCTTGCACAAACGCCAGATTTAAAAAATTTACAAAATTTATTGCAAGATAATTACCAGATGGCATGGTAATTGGAATATTGTTGCTACCATCAGTTATCCAAAAGCATGTATTATTATAATCTACATCGATTGTGTACCAACTAAACGGTATTTGGTAAGAATATAATCTAATACTTAAAGCATTATTAAGGTTTTCCGATAAGTTTACTGTATATTCTGTAGATGATGTTTCTACACCTGATGAATATTGCCTGTATTGACTATCTATATTTATAAATTTATTAATAGTATTTTTCAAATTTGGGTTTAATGTGTCTTGCGCTACATCAACTTGATAATTATTAGCTACACCAAGTTGTTCTCTATTCATAGGGTTATGGTTATAATCTCCAAAAACTTGAATCTTTTGAACTCGATCTGTTATTTTATCGGTTTGAACCGGGTCATCTTGTTGAAGCACTTCTTGTTGATACCAGTCTTTTGACTGTTTTTCGCCCGCAGGATAAATTGCGTCTGGAGCAAAGGGTAAAGTATCATTACCAAGATATTTGTTATCTGTTTTTTGAGAAAGACCTTTCGCATAAGAAAGTAGTTGACTTTGAATATCAGAAAAAAAATTACTTAATTCTGGATTACTGTTTTTGTATTTATTAATATATGTATTGGTGCTTTTTTTTACAGATGATTCGTTTAAGTCGTTAACACCAGCAATAGCCATTAATTCACTCAAAGAATAATTATTTACATTAGTATCTATTTCATCAATATGTGACGACATATAATTTATATATTTTATATGAATATTGTTTTTAAAGTATTATTATCGTAAAAGTATTTTCAAAAAACTTAAAAAAATGATTTGCTGTATTAGAAATGAACTATCCATATCATATTCAAAAACATTTACATGATAGTGAATATCAAGAACAATACACTCTTTGCTGTTGTATTCCCCTATATTTCTTTAATTGTGGGTTCAAATTAGGATTTTACAAAAATAGGACATATTATAGTCAAGCATTGTGGTGTGGAATTTATAAT
>Ga0078894_10003262_pt1 | contig 12319 bp, 13 predicted proteins | sample LauGreSu1BDMLBSD_2_FD_67506 | JGI IMG/M metagenome (GOLD analysis project Ga0078894, IMG submission 67506) | Freshwater lake microbial communities from Lake Michigan, USA - Su13.BD.MLB.SD (version 4) (version 4) | ecosystem: Environmental > Aquatic > Freshwater > Lake | place: Lake Michigan...
AGGCAGGCCATCTATGGTCTCACCATTGGGCAGTTCATAAATGAAATTGCCAAACCAGCTTTGGTAAAGTGAGGCGGACAGCGCAAAGCCTTCGCCGTTACCACGCAGGGTCAACTCCAAACCCTTGGACGTTTCCTTCTCCAAATCTGGGTCGCCAATCTCATAGGCCTGCGTGCCTGCATGCGGACCGTTGGGGAAGAGCTCTTCTGCCGAAGGCGCACGCTCTGTGTAGGAGCTGTTCAACCCGATCCGCCATCCATCCGCCACTTCATAGGCAGCCCCCAGCGAGCCAGAGATGGCCGTGAAGCGACGCCGCGCCTCTGATGTGCCAAGGATGTCATCCTGTTCTGCATTGGCCACGGCGCGTTCTATCCGGCCCCCTGCCTCGGCCCTTAAAGCGCCCAGATCAAGCGACTGAACTGTGAACAAACCCAAATATTCCGCCTTGATCTTGGGAAGATATTTCTCTTCCCCGATGATGTTGAGCTTGCGCACCAGAGCCTGTGCGCCAATTGCCCCGGTCCAGCCCGCCATTTCTTGCTGGATCAGATCAAGGCGCCCCTCCCAGCCTGAGTGGTAGAAGCTGGTGCCAATGACACCGCCCTCTTCCAACTCGTTATGCTGGTAATCAGCATAGCCTGCGCGCAGACGCACCGCATCGATAAAGCCACTCTTCAGCTTAACCTCTCCGCGCAGATCGACGCGCGTTTGCACCACATCCAGCTTCACTTCATGGGCATGGCTCTCATGGCCTTCCTCGGCGGCTTGATCATCATGGTGAGTGTCATAACGGACTGGAACGCCGTATAGTGAGTCATATCGGCTGACCGAAAGTCCAAGGCTTCCGCCCTCCCCAATATAGGCAGCCCCCCCTGCAATTTCCCAAGTGCGTGCGCTGCTATTGGGCAATTCCCCCTTCAGGTCGGCCAAATCCTGCACCTCGGCCTCGTCACTTGCCATGGCCTCATTGCGCAGATCATCGCTGAGCACATATCCGCCAATCTTCAAATTTCCGGTTTTGGAATAGCTGCCATCCACATGAACGACGAGACGATCCGTCACTGCCAGATCAGCCCGCGCGCTGGCCGATCGCTCCTCAGCCGCGCTGCCATAGGTGGCCACAGCATCAATATGCACCGCTTCAGACGGCACTTTTCGGGGGATACGGCTGTCGATGACATTGACGACACCGCCAATGGCCGAAGAGCCGAACAGCAAAGCCGCCGGACCACGCAGAACCTCGATGCGATCCGCCGTCAATGGGTTGATGACGACCGCATGATCGGCACTGGTGTTTGAAATATCGAAACTGCCAATCCCATCGGACAGAATGCGAACCCGCTCCCCTTGAAAGCCGCGCAGCACAGGGCGCGACGCATTCGGGCCAAAGGATGTGGCGGAGACGCCGGCCTGCCGCGACAGCGTTTCCCCAATGGTCGGTCGGAGATCACGGGCCAATTCTTCGGAAGACACAATGGAGGTTCCCGCCAATATGTCAGCCTGATTGCGGGCGATAATGGCTGTCACCACCAAATCCGCGTCGCCAACATGGTCGCCATGTTCATCCCGCGTCGCTTGTGCAAGGGACGGAGCCGCAGCAATAAGAGCGAAAAGCGAGACATAGCGATTGAACACGGAATAACCCTCCCGAAAGATTGACGAACGACGTATAGATAGAATGTTATACTATATCAAGCCTCGATCCATTTTCTATGCGTGACACCATGCCAAAATGCGGGCATCGAGCGCCCATGACTGACCAAGCTTGGGTGGATGTTTCGGGCGCTGAGGACAGCGCGTTCCTTCTGATCGCCGATCATGCCTCTAATCGCGTGCCGGATGACATTGATCTCGGCATCGATCCGGCGCTGCTCAACGACCATATTGCACTCGATATTGGCGTCGCCCCACTTGGCCGGGCCTTATGTGCAGCCCTCACCTGCCCCGGCATCTTGGGCAATATCTCGCGTCTTGTGGTCGACCTGAACCGGGAAGAAGATGCCCCGCATATCATCCCGACCTCCAGCGACGGACAGGATATCCCCGGAAACACCCTCAGCGATGACACGCGGGCCGCGCGTATCGCGCTCTATTGGGCGCCTTATCACGACCGCGTCACAGCGCAGATTGCGCGGCAGAAACCCCGCCTGCTGATCTCGCTCCACAGCTTCACGCCGCAGCTGGCGACAAGGCCAGAGGAAGCCCGCCCGTGGCAGATTGGTATCCTCTACAATGCGGATGAGCGCGCCGCGCGACAGGCGATTCCGGCGCTAGAAGCTCAAGGCGTTCTGGTCGGGGACCAGCTGCCCTATTCGGGCAAGCTCCTCAACGCGACGATGAACCGCCATGGCGAAGCCAATGGCATCGCCTATCTCGGCATCGAAATGCGCCAGGATCTGATCGGCGATGCTGAGGGCGTGGCGCACTGGTGCGCTGTGCTTGCCCCCATCATTGCGAGCCTCACACTCTAAGCAGGCAGCTGATCACGCAATTCGCGTTTGAGCACTTTGCCAATGGGGCTGCGCGGCAATTCATCGACGACGATCAGGCGATTGAGCCGCTGCGTCTTGCCGACTTGCGCATTGGCCGTCGCCAAGACCTGATCTGGATCGACGCCGGGTTTCAGCACAACAAAGCCAACGGGCGTTTCGCCCCAATCTTCGGAAGGCGCGCCAATGACTGCGCATTCGACAACGCCGTCATCCTTAGCCAGCACCGCTTCCAAATCGCTGGGATAGATGTTGAACCCGCCAGAGATGATCATGTCCTTGGCACGATCCATGAGGGTCAGGAACCCCTCCTCATCAATCCGGCCAATGTCACCATGGCGGTAATATAGATTGCCGTCCTTATCCCACCATTTCATTGCCTCGGTCTCATCGGGGCGGTTGTTATAGCCCGTCATCATCGCAGGCGACCGCCCACAGACTTCTCCGACCGATCCGGCGGGGAGCTCATTGCCCTCTTCATCAATGATTTTGGCCACATGGCCCGGGGCTGGCTGGCCAACCGTGTGCAGCTTGTCCGGATATTTATGCGCTTCAAGCAAGAAGGCGCAGCCGCCCTCTGTCATGCCGTAAATCTCAACCAATCCGCCCGGCCAGCGCTTTAAGATATCGGCCTTGAGTTCGGCGGCAAAGGGCGCGCTGGTGCAATACTTCATGACAAAACTGGTCAGGTCGAACCTGTCAAAATCCGGGTGCGCCATGATCCGGCGATATTGAACCGGGACGAGCATCGTATTGGTCGCCCGTTCCCGCTCCGACAATTGTAGGAAGCCGAGCGTATCAAACTTCTTCATCAGCACCACCTGCCCGCCGGAGCCGAGCGTGGGCAGGAAGCTGGCCATAGTGGTGTTGGAATAAAGCGGGGTGGACAGGATCGTGACCGCTTTCGGCCCATAGGCCGGAAGGCCGCGCTGAATATGCTGCCAGCGCATTTTGTGGCTATGAACAATGCCCTTGGGCAGGCCTGTTGTGCCGCTGGAATAGATGATGTTAAAGCCTGTTTCGGGCGTGATGTCGACGGGATGAGGCGCTGCGCCTACGGAGGCCATCCATTGGCTTAAGGGTGTGCCCCAAGAACCGTCGTCCATCGAGATAGGATGAACATCCCCATAGCTTTGTCCCTGAAGCGACTCGGCGGCCTTTTCATCGAGGAAGAGATGACGCGCGCCCGTATCGACGATCATCGCCGCCATTTGTTCGCCCGTCGCCGTACTGGTGATCAGGCCTGCAATCGCGCCCGCCCGCAAGGTGCCGATCAGGACGGCGACCTGATTGGCGGAATTTAATCCGGCAATGGCGGTTGCACCACCCAGCCCAAGGCCATCCTGCTGCAAACGCGCGGCAATACGATCTGCAAGGTCATCCAGCGTGCGCCAGCTCATCCGTCCATCTGGATCGGCAACGGCGGGATCATCCGGGCGTTCCTGTGCAAAGGCTTTCACAAGGGCGGGCAGCGTCGCGAAATCGCGCGCAAGCAGATCAGATGAGCTCTCCATAATGCACATTGGTTGCGGATGGGGGCATCCCGGTCAAGCCCCGGCCGCACAGCATGGCCAAAGGAACAGGCTGACATCCGACCGCGCCTGCCCCATCAACAGGCGATGAGCGGATCTGTCCTCATCTTTGGCGCGTCAGGCGGCGTCGGCGCAGCTCTTGCCGACGTTAGGGAAGCGCAAGGAAAAGGGCCCGTTTTTCGCTTTTCCCGGCAAGCCGGAGATTTCGACCTGACCGATGAGTCGAGCATTGCCCGCTGCGTCGCCCGCGCGACAGAGGCAGGCCCGCCAGAGCTGTGCATCGTGGCAACCGGCCTCCTCTCCCGCGCCGAGCATCGCCCTGAACGCGCGATTCGGGAACTCAACGCAGATTGGATGGCGGAAAATTTTGCCATCAACACCATTGGCCCCGCACTCATCGCCAAGCATGTCGCCGCCGCCCTGCCGCGGGGACAGCGTTCCGTGCTGGCCCTGCTGTCCGCCCGTGTTGGCAGCATTAGCGACAACCGACTGGGCGGCTGGCACAGCTATCGCGCGTCAAAGGCGGCGCTCAACATGATTGTGAAGGGGGTGGCGCTGGAACTGGCACGCACCCGGCCAGAGGCGATTTGCGTAGCGTTGCACCCCGGCACGGTCGAAACAGGTCTCAGCGCACCTTTTCGATCCGGCGGAGATGAGGGCGTTCATTCCCCCGCTCATGCGGCCAATTGCTTGCTGGATGTCATTGACCGGCTAACCCCTGCCGATAGCGGCAAATGCTTTGCTTGGGATGGGCAGGAAATCCCGGCCTAATCGCGCGATTTGGCCGGATGCACTACTCCTGCTAATCAGCGGCGATGCATAGTCTTCCCATATTTGTGCGCCTGCGCGACCGTCCTGTTATCCTGCTTGGTGATGGGGAGGCAGCGGATGCCAAACGCCGCCTGCTGGAACGGGCGCAGGCGCAGATTATTGGCGAAGACGGGCAAGCCGCCCTTGCCATTGTCGCCATTGAGGATGATGCGGAGGCGGAAGCCGCCATTGCCCGCCTGAAGGCGCGCGGCATATTGGTGAATGCCGTGGATCGCGCGGCGGCTTGCGACTTTACCCTACCGGCCATTGTGGACAGAGACCCTGTCATCATCGCCATTGGTACCGGCGGAGCGTCAGCGGGTCTGGCCAAGGCGTTGCGCCAGCGGCTGGAAACCATGATCCCCGCAGGGCTGGGTGCAGTTGCACGCACGCTTGGCACCTCCAGAACGGCCCTGCGGCAGCGCTGGCCCAATGGTGCCGATCGCCGCCGCGCAATTGATTCTGCCTTTGAAGAAGGTGGCCCGCTTGATCCTTTTGGTGAAGCAGATGAGACCAGCGTCACCCAATGGCTGGAAGGCGCGGGCAGCGGCGCGACAGCGCGATTCCATCATGTGGTTGTGACCTCGAATGATCCGGACGATCTGAGCATTCGAACAGCCCGGCTTTTGGCGCAGGCGGATTTGGTGCTGCATCAGGCCGCTGTTGCCCCAGCCGTCCTCAACCGCGCCAGAGCCGATGCCCAACGGACGCAATGCGAAACAGCGCCTGATATGCCGCCGCCTGGCATGACCGTTTTTGTCGAGTGGCAAGGATGAGCCGCGCAATGGCGCGCTGGATCCGAGGCAAATAGCCTAATCCAACAGGGCGTCGATGGCGCGCGCCATGCTGATATCGCGTTCGGACAAGCCGCCCGCATCATGTGTGGTCAAAAGGATTTCCACCCGGTTCCAGACATTTGACCATTCTGGGTGATGATCTTGCACCTCGGCCAGCAAGGCGACCCGTGTCATAAAGGCAAAGGCTTCTGAAAAATCCTGAAAGAGGAATTGGCGGACAATGGCGTCGCGCCCATCCTCATAATCCCAATCGCCCAGCGCATCGAGCGCGGCGGCGCGTTGTTCAGGAGTGAGTTGTTCGACCATATTTTGCCTCTTTTCAATTCTGTGCCTATGTCGCAGCCATGACAGGTAAAGGTCAACAGGCCCAGAGCACAAAGGCGGTCGACGCATCGCGACAGGCGGCGGCATGAGCGCGCGGCTGTCGGTTGAGGCTCTGTCCTGCCTGCGCGGCGGACGGATTTTATTCAAGGGCGTGAGCTTTGCGCTCCAACCGGGTGAGGCCGTGCTTCTGACCGGGCCGAATGGCGTTGGAAAATCCAGCCTATTGCGCATCATCGCAGGTCTGCTGCCTGCTTTTTCGGGCCATGTTGAAACCAGCGGCGGGATTGCGCTTGCCGATGAACATATGGCGCTCGACCCGCGCCTCCCGCTGGCTGACGCCCTTGCCTATTGGGCGCGCATCGATGGCGGAGGCGACAAAGCCGTGGCCGATGCCCTTGCCGCCTTTGATCTCGCCCGGCTTGCAGAAGTTCCGGTGCGCATGCTTTCCACCGGGCAGCGCCGCCGCGCCACATTGGCACGCGTGCACGCCGCAAACGCCGCGATTTGGTTGCTGGATGAGCCGGGCAATGGTCTGGATGCAGCGTCGCTCGCCTTGCTGGCCGAGGCTATGGCAGCACATCGGGCCAAGGGCGGGATTATTCTGGCCGCCTCTCACCAAATGCTCGACTTGCCCGGCGCACCCAGCCTGACGCTGGAGGCTGCGGCATGAAGGCCTTTTTTGCCATTTTGAAGCGGGACCTCAGGCTCTCTCTTGGCGCGGGCGGCATTGGCCTGCCCATTGCCTTCTTCCTGCTGGTCGCAACGCTGTATCCCTTTGCGGTTGGGCCGGATGGCGCGCTTTTGGCGCGCACCGGGGGCGGTGTCATTTGGGTTGCGGCGTTGCTGGCGGCCTTGCTGCCGATTGACCGTCTCATTGCGCCCGACGCAGAAAGCGGTGTGCTCGATCAATATGCCGTGCGCGGCATTGGGGAGGAAGCGGTCGCCACGGCCAAGATTGCCGCCCATTGGCTGGGCTTTGGCCCACCCCTGATGCTGGCTGCCCTCCCTGCTGCTGCGCTGTTGCGGCTGGATGGGGCAACATTGGCCGCGGTTGAGCTTGGCCTGTTGGTGGGGACGCCGGGGCTGGCGGCCTTGGGCGTGATGGTCGCAAGCCTGACCGCGGGGGTGCGGCGATCCGGCGCGTTGGGCGGCTTATTGATGCTGCCGCTGGCGGTGCCCCTGATCATCTTTGGCGCGGGAAGCATTGGGAATTTTGGCGGAGGGGCGCTGCGTTTTCTGGCAGCATCCTCTTTGCTGCTCGTGGCGATTGCCCCCTTTGCCGCAGGCGCGGGGATCAGGGCGCTGCGCGAATAGCTTAACGCGACCAGCGGGCGAAAATGGCCGTGGGCAGTGTCAGTCCGCGTGTTTCCTCGCGCACGCCCAATTCCCCACATTCCACCTGACCACCCAGATCGGCGAAATGCTGGCGGACAAGTTCGCCAATGGAGAGCGCAGACATGCGCACGGCATAAACGGTGAGGAACAAAAATCGCGAATCGGCGTCCAGCAGCTTTCGGCACTCCGCAATCAGGGGCGGCAGGCCTTCTTCGAGCTTCCAGACTTCGCCTTCCGGCCCACGCCCATATTTGGGCGGGTCCAGAATAATCCCGTCATAGCGCTTGCCCCGGCGTACCTCGCGCGCGGCGAATTTAAGGGCATCGTCGATGATCCAACGGATCGGGCGATCTGCCATGCCGGATAGTGCGGCATTGGCGCGCGCCGCCTCCACCGATTTTTTGGAGGCATCCACATGCGTCACGGCCGCGCCCTTGGCCGCGAGCGCCAGCGTGCCGACGCCGGTATAGCCAAACAGGTTCATCGCGGACGGCGCCTCAAGCCCTGCCAATTGCCCGCGCATCCAGGTCCAGACTGGGGCCATATCTGGGAAGAAGCTTAAATGCCGAAAGGGGGTTGGCTGCATTGTGAAACGCACCTCTTCCCATTGCCCCGTCCAGCCAGCGTGCGGCAATGGATGATCAAAGCGCCATTGGCCGCCGCCATCCTCATCAGACCCGGGCACAAATTCCCCCGCTGCATCCCAATTGGCTTGCGCCGGGGACCAAAGCGCCTGTGGTTCGGGCCGGATGAAACGATGCGGGCCATAACGTTCCAGCTTACGACCATGTCCCGAATCAATCAGGCCATAATCCGCCCAAGCGTCACCAATCAGGGTGATGGGTGTCATACCGCAGGCGTCGCCCGTTCTGCGACATAAGCGGCGACGGCCTCCTTGGTCGCGGGCAAGGTATCATACCGCTCTGCCCGGTCGAACAAATTGCCCACCCGCGTTGGCAGGGCCGGGCGCACGCCCGTTGCCCGTTCCACAGCGTCGGAGAATTTGGCCGGATGGGCCGTTGCAAGCGTCACAACCGGAACATCTGCGGGCAGGCCCGCCGACCGTGCCGCAGCCAACCCAATGGCCGTGTGTGGATCGATGATCTGGCCGGTCCGCTCGGCGGCCCAGCGCATGGCATCGGCCATGGCCGTTGCATCGATGCGCGCGCTGGTGAACAGGTCCTTCGCGCCCGCAATCATCGGGGCGGGGATTTGCATCGCCCGGCTCGATTCGAACCCGGCCATCATCCCGGCAAGGGTTGGACCATCGCGACCCGCCAGATCGAACAAGAGCCGTTCAAAATTAGAGCTGACCTGAATGTCCATGCTGGGCGTTGCCGTCGCGGTGACGGTGCCACAGCTATAGTCGCCTGTGGTCAGAGCACGGTGCAAAATGTCATTCACATTGGTCGCCACAATCAGCCGCTCAATGGGCAGACCCATCCGCTCCGCCACGTAACCTGCAAAGACATCGCCAAAATTGCCCGTGGGGACGGAATAGGCAATGGGCCGGTCTGGCGCACCAAGGCGGACGGCAGTGTAAAAATAATAGACAATCTGGGCCATCAACCGGGCCCAATTGATCGAATTGACGGCCGATAGTGTGAAGCGACCATTAAAGGCGCGGTCGTTGAACAGCGCCTTCACAATCGCTTGAGCATCATCAAAGCTGCCCTTAATCGCGACATTATACACATTGGGGGCCAGCACCGTCGTCATCTGACGCCGCTGCACATCCGAGACGCGGCCCAAGGGATGCAACATGAAGATATCAATCTTCGCACGGCCCGCCACGCCATCAATAGCCGCAGACCCGGTATCGCCCGATGTCGCGCCGATGATGGTCAGATGCGCATCGCGCTTGGCCAAAAATGTCTCAAACAACTGGCCGAGCAGCTGCAAGGCCACATCCTTAAACGCCAGTGTCGGCCCGTGGAACAACTCCATCAGCCAATGCGCTGAATCCAGCTGCACCAAAGGCGTCACCGCATCATGCGAAAAGCGCCCATAAGCAATAGTGCACAGACGTTTGAGCGTCGCATCATCTAGGCTGCCCGCCACAAAGGGACGCATAATGGCAACGGCCGTATCGACATAGGACAGACCTTGAAGGGCGGCGATCTCTTCGCGCGAGAAACATGGCCAATGATCCGGCACATAAAGCCCGCCATCTGACGCAAGGCCAGCCAGCGTGGCGCCTTCAAAATCGAGCGTCGGGGCGCTCCCTCTGGTGCTGATATACCGCATGAGTGCGCGCGTTACCCCTGTTGCCGGGCTGGGGCAAGGTCAGGTGAAGGCCTGCCGCAGCAATTCCAGCCCAACCACGACCATCAACAGGGAGATGATTGTGGCAAAGCGGGCCGGGCTGAGGCGGCGGACGAGCCATACGCCGGCAAAGGTGCTGGCAATGGCGACAGGCATAAAAACGAGCGTGAGCTGCAGGTTCGCCGTCGTAAACTGCCCCAGAGCAAAATAGGCAGGCACCTTCATCCAATTCATAGCCGCAAAGAAAATCGCCGATGTTCCGATAAAGACATTGGGCGGAAAAATTCGGCCCTGCGCCCATATTTGAAACGGGGGGCCGCCCGCATGCGCCACTTGGCTGGTAAAGCCGGAGACCCCGCCCCAAAAAACACCCACCCAATTGGGCAATGTTCCCTTTATAGTCGGGCTGACGCCATAAGCCCCAGCCAATCGATAGCCGCCGAAGATGACGGCGATTGCCCCGACCAGCGCGCGCACCGCATCCACAGGTACAATTGTCGCCAACAGCCAGCCGAGAAAGACGCCAACAACCGCGCCCGGCAGCATGAGTTTTAAGGTGGGCATGTCAAAGGTACGGCGAAACGCCCAAACACCCACCACATCCTGCGCAATCAAAATGGGCAGCAACATTGCAGCCGCAGGGGCCGGATCCATTACAAGGACAAGGATGGGCATGGCGGCCGCCCCCAGCCCGGCAAAGCCACCCTTCGCTATGCCGACGAGAATGACGGCAAGTGCGGCAACACTATAGAAAATGGGATCGCTTGGCAGGGTCAAGATGCAGAGGCGCGGCGGCGCAGGGCCAATCCGTAAATCAGCGCCGCAACACCTGCAAAAAGGAACCACTGCACCGCATAGGCGAGATGATTGTTGGGTACCTCATCGGGGGAAGGCGGCGCACTGGCCTCTAGGCCCGGCGCTGGCGTGTTTGAGACCAGCATGGGCCTCAACGCCGCCTCTTTACCGCCCATACGGCTGAGCAGGCTGGTGTGGCTCGGTTCCGTCGTGATAACGCCCGTCACAGGCCCGCCCAACCAGGAAGGGCGTGTCTTGGGATCCCGCGTGACACCCATATCGACGATGAGGCCCGGGCAGGTCGCGATCCAGCGATAGCCCGAAATGCCCTTGGCCGACCGTCCCGCCTGTGTCTGCCAGCCTGTGACTGACGAACATAGGGCCGAGGATCGGCGAAACAGGGCGATATCCGGAATGGGGACTGCGGTGGGGAAAGCAATGGCGGGCTGGCCAAGATTGGCGCGATAGACGGTCAGTTGCGCTTCCTTTTCGGCCCGCCGATCCAGCTGCCACAGGCCAAGCGCGATCATGGTCGCAATGGCCAGCGCGACGACCAAAGTTGCGAGGATGGGAATGCGCCTCAAGAGACAATCCGCCCTTCATGGGCACGGTTACGATATTCCAGCACCAAGAGCGCACCTTTGGCGAGACGCAGCAACCCCACCACCAGCGCGGCCGTGAGTGGCACCCAAATCAGGATATGGACCCAAAAGGGCGGCTCGGCAGAAAGCTCCAGCATGACCGCCCCGATTGTAACGATCGCGCCGACGATCATGATGAGGAAAGCCGCCGGGCCATCGCCCACATTAAACTGACTAAAGTCGAGCTTGCACTGAGGGCATGCCTCCGAAAAGCGAACGGCGCCCGCGAACAAAGTCGGGGCGCCGCAGCGTGGGCAAAGCCCCCGGATCGACGCCTGGGTCGTATCGGGGGCTTGCCAATCGGTCATGATCAGCCGTGAACCGGTGCGCCCCAACCGCCCCAGACGTATACGACGACAAAGAGGAACAGCCAGACGACATCGACAAAATGCCAATACCAAGCAGCTGCTTCAAAGCCGAAATGCTGGCGTGGGGTAAAATGGCCCTTATAGGCGCGCACAAGGCAGACGATCAGGAAGATCGTACCGACCAGCACGTGGAAGCCGTGAAAGCCCGTCGCCATGTAGAAGGCCGCGCTATAGTTCAGCCCCTTAAAGGCAAAGGGTGCGTGGACATACTCATAGACCTGAACCGAGCTGAACAACAGGCCCAGCAAGACGGTCACCCACAGGCCCTTTTTGAGATTGTCATTGGCACCAACGCCAATAGCACCCCAAAGGCCGCGCATTTCGCCCCCACGTTCATTGTTGATCAGGGCATGATGCGCCCAGGTAACTGTCGTGCCAGAGCACAGCAGGATGAGCGTGTTCAGCAAGGGATAACCAAAGGCGTCGATCACTTCGATGCCCTTGGGCGGCCAAGCGCCAACCACCTGCGTAACAGATGTTGCGCCAGCAACCCGCTCCACAGCGCCGTCAATCAGCTGGATCGGCTCTGGGAAGAGCGAGAAATCAAACCAAGCCCAGAACCAACCAACGAAGAACATCACTTCAGAAGCGATGAACAAAATCATGCCATAGCGCAGGTGCAGCTGCACAACGGGGGTATGATCACCGCTCTGGGCTTCCTTCACCACATCCGACCACCAGGCGTAGAATGTGTAGAGAATGCCGATCCAACCAATGGAGGCCACCAGACCGCCATAAGGCATCTTGTGCATCCACATGACGAGGCCGCCAAAGGCGAGCAGAGAGGCCATCGACCCGAAGAACGGATGGATGCTCGGCGGAAGGATATGATAATCGTGGTTCTTTGCACCTGCCATGGTGATCAACTTTCCCTGTAAAATCGATTGTCGCTTAGCTCTGCTTTTTGCGCTCGTCCACCGGATAGAATGTGTAACTGAGCGTGATTTCTTGAATTTTGCGCGC
>Ga0078894_10003263_pt1 | contig 12319 bp, 5 predicted proteins | sample LauGreSu1BDMLBSD_2_FD_67506 | JGI IMG/M metagenome (GOLD analysis project Ga0078894, IMG submission 67506) | Freshwater lake microbial communities from Lake Michigan, USA - Su13.BD.MLB.SD (version 4) (version 4) | ecosystem: Environmental > Aquatic > Freshwater > Lake | place: Lake Michigan, USA...
TATTTTTAAATTATAATTATTGTCATTTTTTTTTATTTTAATTTTTTATAGTAGAATGTCATTTTGTAGTCCAGGCGCATTTGATAAAAAAATATGTTATTCAAATCGGTCACTGAGATTGATTGCGGTTGCTTATAATCATATTAAACCCAGTGATAAAATTACTCTAAGTGATGATAATAATGAATTATATCATAATATTAAAGAAAAATTAGACAAATTCTTAAAAATAACTTATAGTAGTCATTGGGCTTGGTTAGATATTATCAGATATTTAAATCGTAATCAAAATTATAAAATTTCTAGAGCAATGAAAGAAATAGAAGATACAGAACTTAAACCAGCTCAACCCAGCGAATGGATAAATAATAAAACCGAATGGTTATCTAATTATGATATTCAAAATGTTCTTGGTCAATATGAAAACGATAAAACTTTTAATTATAAATTTCTTGGTGTATTCACTATTGACTTCGGACTAAAAAATAAAGATGGCACTTGTAAATATTATAGCGAGTGTGATATCAATATGAAGAATGTTATTAATTCTGGAAAAAAATATTTTGGGTTCATTACGAATTTATGCAAATATGATGAACCTGGCACTCATTGGACATCAAGTTTTTTTATTCTAGACCCAACTAAAAATAATTATGGCGCTTATTATTATGATAGTGTTAAACGACCTATTCCAAAATTACTGAAACCGGTATTTCTTGATATTCAAAAACAAATGCAACGTATATATCCTAACAAAAAATTTAATATCATGGTTAATAATGTAGCTCATCAAAAAAGCAATACTGAATGTGGTGTTTTTTCAATAGCATTCCAAACAAGATGGTTAATATCATTACGAGATACTGATGTCCAAACTAGTTTTGCCGATATCGTCAATTATAAACAATTTAACGATGATGTTATGATTATGTTAAGAAATAAATTTTATCGTCCTAATATAAGAACCGTTTTAAAAACTCAATGATAGAAGACAATCAAAATAAACTTTATCTTATTTCACTCAAAATGATTAAAGATAAATATAATATTAATTCTTTTTCTATTGATACATTCAATTCAATTTATCAACATTTTAATTCAACCAACAACAATAATCTTTCAACTAACGAAATTAATAAACTTATTCTAAAAAATATCGACGAAAGTTTTAAAAATCCTCCTCTGCCTCAACCAGCCAAAGAACCTCAAGTCACATTACCAGAAGAAGATAACGACATCAATAATAAAATAACCGAATTACGTAATATACGTGCTAATATGATTAATAATTCTTCCGCCGATATCAATAATAATAATAATACTACTCTCAATAATTACAATGATTTCATTCTTAATCCTATTCAATTGAATGGTAATGGTAATGTTAATGGTAATGTTAATGGTAATGTTAATGGTAATGCTAATGGTAATGCTAATGGTAATGCTAATGCTAATGGTAATGCTAATGGTAATGCTAATGGTAATGGTAATGGTAATGGTAATGGTAATGCTAATGGTAATGTTAATGGTAATGTTAATGGTAATGGTAATGGTAATGGTAATGGTAATGGTAATGTTAATGTTAATGCTAATGGTAATTGTAATGCTAATGGTAATGGTAATGGAAAATCATTTATAATAAATACTATTAAAAATGAGATAGCAGTGAATAATAAATATTTAAATCATAATATTTATCCGGCTTATTTGTGTGTTCCTGCTGTTGTCAAAAAATACACGCCTTATATCATATTATTAATAAACGATAATATAAGTAATATAAGTTATACATTTATTCCGGATATTAAAAATGATGTTTGGGACATTTGGAAACCTGTTAATGATAATTATACTAGTGTAGGAATATTAAACTCAAATTGGAATATAAATATTTATGATTTTTCAAATCATCTCTTAAATTTTAATGATTTTTATACAGATATCATTGAAGTTCTTGAAATTTCTTCTACTAATGAATTTAATATCAAAGTTACAAACACTGCTTTATTTGAAATCAAAGACAAAATTAAAATAATTTTAAAAAACAATATTTCATATGATAATGTTATTAATAAAATTGATAGTAATAATATTATTACAATAAACAAAAATAATTTAAAATTAGAAGATTTTATTAATAGCAAGGTTTTTAATTATAAATTTCAGATGTCACTTATTTTTAAATATTTTCCTAAATAATAAGTGATACCAATATACAAATAAATATAAATATTATTATTGATAACAATTCGAGTTTGTATTGTAATTTTATTTTTTCATTTTCTCCCAATTCTATTGCAGGAGGTTCTTTTCCTAAAATATTTATAGTCATTAAATACATCAAATATCCAAATAATAACATCAATACAACGTGAATTAATATTGCAAACGAGTTATTATGCATATTTAGATAATTGAATAATATTCGCATTTTGAATGCATCGATATTTATTAATCCTATTACAATTAATAATATAAATATATACCAAGTTATATAATATTTAATAGCAGTCGTTATATCTCTTATTGTATTAGTTTTGATAAGAAAATAACAAACATATAAACTACACAAACGTATGACATAAACAACTACACAAAATATAACTTTATCATTTGTTGTTAATGCTAATTCCTCCTCAGGGTCTAAATTTAAATTTTGTGCCTTCTTATAAAATAAATTCTGGGCCATTTCATATGGCATTTTCTTATTTTTGATGTTGTCTTCGTATGATGATAGCAAATTCTCAAAAACATTCATTCCTTTAGCATCAATAAAACCTTGTGTTGCCATTTTCTTTTCGCTATTGCTATTTAGTTCTCGATTTGCCTTTATTTTTTTTAAATTTGCTGAAATATTATTTAAATCGTCTAGAATAGCTGCCTTTTTTTCAGCCATTTTTTTAATTTCATCATCTATTTTACCACCGCCTCTAATTTTTTTGTTATTATAACCACCTTGTTTCATAGTTGAATTAATGTCTAGAGACTTTTTATATTTATCTAATATATCATCTAATTCGGTTACATACATATTTAAAACTTCTTTATAAGATTCAAAATATTTCTTTATATTTTCAGTAGGATTATCTTTATATTCTCCTAATATGTTTTTGTCATAATATTTTTTTAATCTATCACTAATTATTGGCGCAGATTGAACTATTTTATTGTTAGAAATACTTTCTAATACTTTTCCTATAGGTTTATAGAAATCTTCTGTAGTCTCTATTATTTTATCTATTTTTTTTATTTCGTTAGTTGTTATTATGGTTTTAAAATTTGATATTTTTCGTTGTTGTTCTTCTAATTTATTTTTTAACTTAGCTTTTATTGATTCGTTATTTGCAGCTTTGACCGCAATAATTAAAGATGTTATATCAGAATATTTATCTGCATTTTGATAATCATCATATGTTACAAATCCTTTTTCATCTTTTCCTGAATTATTAATAGTATTTAAACTACTTATGTTATTTTCAATTTCTGAAACAATTGAGCTATATTTATCATTTTCTTTTTCTATTTCAGATTTATTATTTAAAATTCTACGAATTCTTTCTTTTAATTCCAAAGTAGCATTTGTTTGATTTTTATTTTCTAAATCATTATTTTCAGCAGTTAATTTATCAAATTTACCTTTATTATTTTCTATTTTTTTGTTATAATCATCTCTTATTTTTTCCATATCAGTAATATACGTTGGTATTAATGTATAAAAATTGAATGCTATATTTGTTTTATATTCTTCATTGATTTTTTCTATATTTAATGAGTCGTTCTTTAATATAAAATCTATTTTTTTAAATTTATCCTCCAAATCTGTTATTTTTTCATTTGATAATATTTCTAATGATTGTTTTTCAATTTCATCTATTGAAGGTGTTATTGTCGTTGGTTGTGAAGCTGGAGTAGTTGTAGATTCTTCACCTCCATAAATAATTTTATTCGTATCTATCAAATCCTGAATTCTATTTTGTAATTTGTTTTTATGGTCATATTCATATAAACTCGTTAAATATCTAATCGTAGTCTCAAATGTCAATTTGTCATAATAATCATATAATAAATCTAATATTGAAGGATTGTCTAATATTTTTTCGCATCGCGGATTTATGAAATCTTTAATTTTCCTTAAATCAATTTCAATATTTGCTTTAGACAATTCTTTAACTAATTTATCTTCAATTTTCTTCTTATCTAAATAATTATTAATTCTACAAATTATGAAAAATGCAAAGTCTAATATCTTTTTATTTATTCTATTTTGAAGTCCTAATAAATAATATTTAACCAATTTTACATAAACATTTATAGATTTCTCATTTTCTTTTGATGCAAAATAAAATATATTTTCTTCTATATTATCATTGTCATTATCATTATCATTACCATTACCATTATCATTACCATTATCACACAAATAGCTATTAAAATCTATAATAGGTAATGTTGATAAAAATTTAGTGTTATTAATTGAATTGACATAATCCAAAATAGATTTGTTTAAAATGAATTTGGTGTTTAGTTCTGTTATATTACGCGGTTTATATCGTTCTTGTAGTATTTTTAGTAAGTCTCGATGGTTTTTTAAAAGTTTTATTGATGTCTTTTCTTGTTTTCTTGTCATTCGCATTTTGATATTAGTCAAATCGGTAAAAGAATAAATATCTAATGTTGGCAAAGTATTATCATATTTATTACCGTTTATTATAAATGTTTTTGTAAGTTTATTTAAAATATTTATGTAAGAAAAAGTTAAGAAATTATCATAACCTTCTATATAATTATTATCGGATTGTGAATAATTATAAATAAACGATAATATATATTCGTTTTTCTTTTTATTTTTAGGTATTGCATCTATCTTTTCGAGATTTAAGTTCTTTTTCAAAAAAGCTATAAATTTATTTTTGTTTTGATGTAAAAAGAAATGTTCCAGTTTATTATAAATATTCGCATAATTTTCAATTATATTCAATTTTAAACTATCGTTAACTATCGTTATTTTAATATTAACAGAAGATTTATTCGCCAATTCTCTAAAATTATTATAAATATAAATCATAAATATATAGAAAATTATTTCATCCGTATCATAATAATTCAACAATAATACATCACTATCATATAATATATCTAATAATTCCTGCAAATCATTAAAAAACCTCTTAAAATTTTTATTATTATTTTGTTTTATATTATAAATAATCAAATATAATAAATAAACAATATATGAACTATCATTATCAAAAATTTCTAATAATTCATTCTTAATATCATTATTATCACCAATCTTATAATAATATTCATATATATCTTTAATTTCTAATGATGCTGCCAATTGTTTATTTCCTCCTAATAAATATTTATTTTCGTTATTTAATATATCAATAAACTTTAATAAATAGGTTTTTTCATTGCTATGACTTAAGTATAATGATATATTGTATGTAGTTTTATCTATACGTAATAATAAAATATAAATTAAAAATATATACGATATATTAATATCTATATACTCATAAAATATTTTTCTAATATTTAGATCATAAAAGTTTAAATAAATGATATACTCATAAGTATAATATACTAATTTTATTATATTTAACAACTCTGCAAATAATATACCTGATTTATTGCTAATTAAATTAGTATGAATGATTTTAAGAACATTAAATATTAATTTCATATCATTTAATAAAATATATAAATATATATTTAATAGTAAATTATTCATATCTTCAATTAAATATGGTACTAATACATTATTGTGTTGATGATGTATAAACATAGAAAATGTATCATTATATAAATAATTATCTGTCGAAATTTGATTACTATTATGTTTATTTAAATTCGATAAACATAATATAAAGTAATCTAATACACGTTTTAGTTCTATTGGGTAGTTGTGATTAGTAACAAAAAAATTGTTTATTATTTGTGTTATAAAACTAATATTACTTTGTGAATTAACTGAATTAGTATTATTTGCACATCGATATAATAATAATATTAAATATTCAAATATATAACTTATATTATGATTATTTTTATTAATATGTCTAGTACATATTTCAAATAGATTATTTACATAATCACTTTCATAGCTAGTTAAAGATTTAAGCGATATATCATTTATATATGGTTCTGGGGTTGTTGTAATACGCGGGTATAATATAGTAGGTCCTAATACTTCTCTTAAAAGTGTTATGTCTATATCAGATATATTATTTGTTTCTAATGAAGAAGAATGACCTAATAATGACATATCACCTGTAAAAATAGGCGATTGAAAACGCGGTTCTAATAATTCTGGCGACACTATGCTGCTATATGATGGTGGTAATCCCAATTGTGATACTGGTACAGGTAGTAATAGCGGTTGCGATACTGGTGGCGATACTGGTGGTGGAACTGGTGGCGATACTGGTGGTGGAACTGGTGGTGATACTGGTGGTGATACTGGTGGTGGAACTGGTGGTGATACTGGTGGTAATACTGGTGGCGATACTGGTGGTGATACTGGTGGTAATACTGGTGGCGATACTGGTGGTGATGATGTTCCTATTGTTGTTGTTTCTATTGATGATACTAATGGTTGTAGTGGTTGTGGCAGTCGTTCGTGATCTTTATCTTGTAAAAAATCATAATCAAGCTGATAATTTAAAAAATTTTTTACATATGATTTAAATTTTGAAAATATATTATCGTCAATTTTTTTATTAAAGTATAAAAGATATTTATAAAAACTAAAAATTTTTATAAATAAGAAATTGTATGCATCTTCTTTTATTCCTTTAATATTAAATCCATTAGCTTCATCCTTTATTTTATTAACTATTAATTTTATATCATTATCTATTTCTGTATTAATTTCATATAAATGTACTTTTTCTGTTTCTCCTAATATTTCTAACAAATATGCATTTTGTTTTTCTGTATAATAACCGTTTTCTATATATGCTTTTCCGTGTTTAGTTAAATTTTTAGAAAATCTAACTAAACACTGGTTATATAATAATTTTAATTTTTTTGCATTATTATTATAAGTCAATTCTAATTTTTGTTTTTTATCATTAATTTCTCTTTTTATTTTAATATCGTTTTCTTTAATTTTAGAGCATAACGTCAAAAGTTTAGTACAATCTGTATTAAATTTTTTTATTTTAATTTTTAATTTAGTTTCATCTATATTTTTATCTATTTCAGTTAATAAAAGCTCAAAATCAGCGTATAATTTCTTATAATCTGTATATAATTTATCAAAATCTGAAAGTTGGCTATTTAAAGCTTTATTATCATTGTCTTCTGGTTCTTCGACTGTATCTTTTTCCTTCAATATATTATTATATATTGAAGCTGAAGAAGATGCTCTAATAGCTTGTATATATATGGTTTGTTTATCATTATAGGATTTTGTTTTATTTTTTAATTCTAATTCTATTTCTTTAATTTTTCCTAATAGCTTTTTTATTTCATCATCAATTTCTGTTATTATACTATTACGTGTTTGTACAGTCAATTCATTATGTTTTTTTAGTTTATCCATTGATGTTATAAAAGCAGTTTTTATAGAAGTGGTCCCTCCATTAATAGGTAATGTGTCTAAAGAAAGTGATTCAATACTAGCAACATTTATTTGGTATTTTTCATTTCTTTTATTTTGTAATTCTTGTTTTTGGATTGTTAATTGATTGTTTAATATATCTATTTCTATTTTTAATGTATTTAATTCAGTTTCTAATTTTTGTATAGATTGTTCTGCTACTGCTACTGCTACTGCCGCTACTCCTGCTGCTACTGGTGCTCCTGGTGCTGCTGCTCCTGGTGCCGCTGCTCCTGGTGCTGCTACTACTGGTGCTCCTGGTGCTGCTACTGCTGCTGGTCCTGCTGCTACTTCTGGTGCTTTTTTTTCATCTTCTTCTCGTTTTTTTCTATCTGCTATTTTTTTTACAGCTTCTTTATATAAATCATCTTGAATGATTTTTAAACTTTGATTATAGCAATTTTTAACTTTTGTAAAGGTATTATCTACCTCTATTTGATATTTTGCGAATTTTTTAGATGAATTACTTTTATTTGCTTCTTTTAGTATTTTTAATCTCTCTTCGTTGAATGCTTTTGCTCGTTCTTCTTCGCGTTTTCTTCTCTCTTCAGGAGTTTCAGTTTTTGGTTCATCTTTTAAATATTTCTTTTTTTGTTCATCAGTTAATGATGGAGCATCTGAAATAAGGGTTTTAGATGCAGATATAGAAAATTCACCACTATCTAAATAATTAGTTTGTAAAAGCTCTGGTATTAAAACATCTGATACGAATTTAGGTGTTAATGTTTGGTCACCACTATTTACAGAACTAGTTTCTATAAGTGATGATATACTTGAAGCTATATTTTTAACAGCATCTTCATTAGATTGTAAAAGGGTTTTTATACTATTAACAGTTCTCAAATATTCTCTTGCTAAATCGTTACCACTACCACTATAAGTTCCATCAGCATTACCATAAAAAAATATATTCAACTCCTCTAATCTCGAAGCATATTCAGGAGTTAATTCTTTATGTTCTTTTTCAAACTGGTCTTTAACCCGTGATAATTCTAAAAATTCTTTATATTTATTTACAATTGCATTATCACCATATACTTTAGGATAATGGCTTTGTAAATAATGTGTGATAATTTCGGATATATATAAATCTCGATTATTATCATCCATAATATTATTTTAGTATCTTAATTAAGAATAACAATTAAAATTTAGTGGCAATTACACTAGTTAAACACCAAATAACAAATGAAAAATTACTTATTGAATTGTATATATCATTTTTGAGTGAATAATCAAAACTAATATTCAAATCTGGTTGTTCTGCTAATTTCTTATCCATTGATAATATAAATGGAATTGTCATTAAAATACAAATAATGAAAATATGAAAAATTAAACGATTGAACCCGTTAATATGAATATAGAAATAATATAACATATTAGGAATACTAATTAAAGAAATGTTTGTGAATAGTTCAATAATCGGATAATAATAAATAACATTAACTAATGCAACTATGAATATGAAAAATAATATATATATAACACAATAAAATATGAATGCATATCTAAAATTATTAATCAAATTAGCATTTAGACACCAATTGATTAAAGATAATGTTATTAGTCGAATTGCTAAAGTGACGCCTATAAATACTCCTCGGTCTATTAAGTTGATTTCAACTCTCTCGGGACTTATACTTGGAACACTCTTAAATCCCTCATAAACCGCTCTGAGTTTGTTTATATCAATTGCTGGTATTGGTCTATTATCAGTAGTAGGAACACTTCCATTTTCTTTGATGATATCTTCGATATTGGTTTTTGGAGTTGAAGCTAAAAGAGGTGCAACTTCATGAACTTGATTTAAAAAAGTTCTCATAGGTGCAACAGGTTTATCGATATAATAATCTTTACCTCCAGTTTTCTTATAATTTTGAATTACATCAAATAATTTATTGTATTTATTATTGTCAATCAATAATTTCAAATTTTCAACAACCTTCTTTCGGTCTGTTTGTGATAAAACACTCAGACCTTTAGATATCTTAGCTATTTTTTCTTGTAAATCAGCATGATAAACTCTTGCATCTCTTAGGGTATATAAGAATTTGGTTAATGTTTCAGGGTCTTTCAAACCATTTACAAATTTTACATAAAAATTATAACGTTTTGAATTAAATTGTCTGACAAATGAATCAGGAATTATTAAAGACCCTAAATTAAAAACTGGTACATTTGGATTTCTAATATTAGCCAAATCTCTGAAACCATATAATAATTCTGCCATTTCTATTATAATGTTTCATTATTTATGTATATGAACCATATACTACCTATAATTATTAATGTTAATACAATACCCAATAATAAGTATGTATATAAATAATAATAATTCAAAAATATAAATCGTAGAATAAAAACACATATCAATATTATTATTACTATTATTGATATGAAAATAGGATAAATATTATAACGATTATAAATCTTTTTGTTAGTGTTCAATTTATCCAACAAAGCATTGAATTCGATATCTTGCGTTTTTGCTCCCATCGTTTGATAATAACTCAATAATAGGTTATTTAAGGGAATATAATTTGTATCGAAATATTTGAATATTGTCTGTTCTTTCAAATCTTCTTTATTGCCTATGAAATAATAATTAATTGTATTATCTTTACAATTCTCAGCTGCCATATTAATTATATATTAAGATTTTATAAATAATGTTTCTCCTAAAAACACAAATAAAATAACCACCAAAACAGGAAAATTATATGTAACTGCGTCTGTATTACTTTGCATTGTCAATAATTGTTTCGTATTCATATTATTATATTTATTACTATAGTTACAATTTATTGATAATAATTGTCGTAATTCGTTAAGGTCTATTTCATCTATGTCTTCCGTATTATAAAATTTATAATTTGATATTATTGAATTTGTAACTGCTTGCATTGATAAATCCATTTCACTATTTACATTATTTTTCAATAAATACAAACAAATATTGAAAAAATATTTGCAATAATTGCTTATTTTTATAATTTCAGTTTTATTTATTGTATTCCTTACTGTTGCACTATTCGTTGTTATATTAACAGTAAAATTTTTAGTTATATAATCCAAAATGAACTGTTCTTTTGAATTTTTATTTAAAGTAGTTGGCATACACAAAGATTTATCTATTTTTGTTTCTATCGTATATTTAATTTTATTAATAAACAATGTATATAATTTGACTATAAATTTTACTATATTTATATTATTTTTATAAATATTACTTAATCGTGTAGTATTCGTTCGATTAATCTGAGTTTTTATTTTATTCAATTTGATATTTAAATTATCATCACTACTAATATCTGCTAAACTAGACTTACTTACATTCGAATAAACAACATATTCTATAATATCTATTAACCGTTCTTCATCATAATTATAAATATTATATAATAATATCAAATAACCATAATAATTATCATTAGTATCAAGATTATTAATAAACTTAGTATCACTAATATAAGTCGTTATATCGGTTCCTAAATTAAAAGTATTAAACACAGTAGAAACATATGAAATAAATTTATTGGTATTAGGATTAACAACACATATCGCATCACCTCCTTTATATATTGCTTTGCATAAATCTTGATTATCAAAATTATTACTCATCGAGGTTAAAGTATTTAGAAGAATAATCATAATCATATTTATAAAAATTACATTATTATTATCAGAAATACCTGACATTACTTTAAAAGGAAAAGTAATTATAGAATTATCTGTAGAAGTATAATAATTATCTGATTTTGTGAATGTAATTGCTGGAGTTACTTTTATTCCACCTGAAATATTTTCTGCAAATTTAATACGAATATTAGAATATGTAACACCGACATTAGTGATAAAAGAATATTCATTATTTGAGTCGTCAGTTATTGTTGTTGGCATTTCAATATAATTTTCAACAATATCAACATTGGGCGGATTAGGTGATATATATATAGTTTTAGGAGTAGCAGCTGAAATCATAAATTCAATATAATCAGAACCTGATAATTTAGGTAATCGATATAATTCTTCTATATTTATGGTATTAAGCTCATTTTTAATAAAATTGTTAAAATTTGTATCAATATTCATATTAACAATAGTATCACTATTTATACTTTTGATGTCAGTATCGATATCTGAAACAATTTGAGCATTATTTCTAAAATTAAGTTTCTGAATATTTGAATAATTATTATATATTTCACGAAGTAAATTATAATATTTAAGTTTAAGTTTTTTAACATCCCTAAAATTCAAAACTTCTAATCTATCTATGAATTTGTAATATTGATATGATTTGTAATATATATATAAATTTGAATATCTATGATAATCTGAACGAACGGTAATTTTCAAATTATTTTTATAGGTAAAATATAAATTATCCACTGGAAATTTATTAATACTTGTGCTCGTAAATTTATCAATATTTTTATAAAAAAATTTAAATATTTCTATATTTGTTTGTGTCGGCGCATTATTACCATTGAAATAAACGGTATAATCACTTTTAATTTTATTTTTGTCATTGACATTAATCTCTGGTAAATTTCTGATATTAGTATCAATTTCTGCTAATTTTTCTATGATATTATCAGAGCTCAAATTTCTTATTTGACTGTTTATTGTAGGTCTTGTGATAATAATATCATTTTCAATTTTATTATAAGTCTTATGGGAGTTTGTAAGAATATTATAAAAATT
>Ga0078894_10003267_pt1 | contig 12312 bp, 8 predicted proteins | sample LauGreSu1BDMLBSD_2_FD_67506 | JGI IMG/M metagenome (GOLD analysis project Ga0078894, IMG submission 67506) | Freshwater lake microbial communities from Lake Michigan, USA - Su13.BD.MLB.SD (version 4) (version 4) | ecosystem: Environmental > Aquatic > Freshwater > Lake | place: Lake Michigan, USA...
GTTATAATGAACGGATACTGCGTTTTTGTAATCGCGGTTGGTCATAAAGAGGTTTTGGCCGTATCCAGTTCGTAAAAAGAACGCCATGTTAATGCGCCCTGGCGTGTATTGTCTCGGATTTTCCGATAAACCGTATACACGTGTTTCTTTGGGATGACGAACACGGTCTAAATCAACATCAAAACCATTTTTAACGGTGGCCGTTTTTTGCCATTGGTATTTGAAGTTAAAGCCACCTAGCGATGAACTGTTTAAGTGAAATCCATATTGCAAACGCTTGCGGTACAAAAGCGAAGTTTCTGTAATTAAATCGTTTTGTGCTAGAGCATGTTCACTAACTAGCCATAAAACTAACACACATAATTTGGCAACAACACGCATGCGTTTATATTTGAAGTGTCAAAAGTAATAAAAACAATGCATACTTCAGAGGTAATTTATTTGGGTAATTTACGAACCACCGCTAAGCATATGGCAAGTGGAAACAGTATAATAACGGATGCTCCGGTTGATAATAACGGAAAAGGAGAGGCTTTTTCGCCTACCGACTTATTGGCAACAGCATTTGCTCAATGTATGATAACTATTATGGGTATTGAGGCAAATAAACTAGGGGTGAATCTTGATGGAAGCACCGTTACGGTGCTGAAAAAGATGAACCTAACTCCTCGAAAAGTAAGGAAAATTGAAGTGGAAATAACGCTACCACTTGCAGCAATAGATTTTAAAACTCAATTGGAACATGCTGCTCACACTTGTCCGGTGGCCCTTTCGTTACATCCAGATGTTGAGCAACATGTTACGTTTTGTTATGTTTAACGAAACAAACTAATCCAATCGATACTGTACTTAGGACAGCTTCCTTTGCATGAGGTAAAAGTTACCGCTGCAAACGCTAATGCTAAAATTAAAATGCCTTTTTTCATATAGCTTATATTGTTTTTCATGCCACAAAATTATGCAAATATTGACGATTCACTAAACGATTTTAACATTGTTAATGTTGTTGAGTATACAAAAAGCTACAGTGCTAATAAGTTAGTGGCCTATATTAAAGCTACTTACCCCAAGGTATGGCCTATTGTAATGGAGCAAATAAGATTATCTGATAAGGCAAACAAAAAGCTACCTACATGGCTACAGGCGGGGTGTTTATTTACTGCAAAAAGTTTTGAACAATGTAGTTCGCTTCCTTTGGCTACCTACAAAGCAAGCTTAATTAGTGGAAATACATTAGTTGATTTGAGCGCAGGCCTTGGTGTTGATGATGCGGCTTTTGCCCAAGTATTTAAAAAGGTTATTGGGGTTGATGCTGATTTGGAATTAAATGTACTGGTTAGATATAACTTTAAAAAATTAGGTATAACGAATATTTCTCGGGTTGATGCTTTTGCGGAAGATTTTTTAACCAACTTTAATGAACCAATAGATGTTGTTTATATTGATGCCGATAGAAGATCCGCTAACAACCAAAAAGTATATACCCTACAAGATTCAAGTCCTAATATACTTGCTTTAATTCCTGTATTGCTTAAAAATAGCACTCAAATATTACTTAAATTATCACCAATGGTGGATATAAGTTATCTAAAGCAAACCTTGCCCAACGTGGCGCAAATACAAGTTGTTGGTATTAAAAACGAAGTGAAAGAAGTGCTTGTTTTGCTTGATAAAGAAGCCACAGAAACAGAGATAAAAGCAGTACAAGTGAATGCCTTAGGTAAGGTAGCGTTTGAGTTTTCATCACTGAAGCAAATTGAAACAAATGCTTATAGCGAAACCAACTTTCAATATTTTTATGAGCCAGCGAACATGGTTATTAAGGCGGGTTTATCTGGCAAGTTAGCCGAAGCAACCGATATGCAACTTGTTGCCAAAAATAGTCATTACATGCTTAGTAAATCGGGCTTTTCTAACTATTTTGGCCGAGGTTTTAAGATACTACATTATGATGTTTTTAGTAAATCTGAATTTAGTAAATACATCAAACAAATCAATTTAACCAAAGCCAATGTTTCGGCACGTAATTTTGTGGCCACTGTTGACGAATTGCGCAAGGCATTTAAGTTAGCAGATGGGGGAGAAGAGTATTTGTTTTTTACCACCAATGCACTTAAACAAAAACTATTTTGGCATTGCCACAAAATTAATGGCTAATCTTGCTGCTGGCGTTTAACCAACATATAAAAATGTTCGTCAAGTTTTAAATATCCATAATCATAGCAAAATACATACATGGCTCCCGCCTTTGTTAAATAGGTGTTGGTATGATAGTTAAAGTTAAATCCTTTGTCAATTAATTTATGTAAAGTAACTCTTATTTTCCCAGTATCTGCAGGAGTAAGTTCTTCTAATATTTTACGGTTACGTTTAAGTACTTGGTTAATGTCTTTAACAATATCAGGTAATGTGTTAAACTGATTGTTGTAGGCTGTTCGGCATTGGTCGTCACAAAATTTTTTATCAACTCTTCCTTGTAACTCTTTAGCACAATGCAGGCAGTTTTTTTTAGCTGATGGATTTAACATAGGAGGGATGTTTAATATGATTAGTATAAGGTAAAAATCATAAAAAAATGCTAAAAAACAAAACCCAGCTTTAGCTGGGTTTTAAGTTGTTATTGAATGTCGAGTTGAATAGGTAATCGCATTTGCACGCCTTCGTATTTAATTGCTTGCTTAATGTTTTTGTACCACTCATATTGTAGACCAAATTGTTGTTGAGCCCAATAGGTTGAAGCCTGCTCATTCATGCTTGAAAAGAATTGTTCAAAAGGTTCTTTTTGTTCAGGTAAGTTAGTAATGCGATACGCTGTTAAATTTACCTTTTTGGCTGCAATTGCAATGGCTTCGTCTAATCCACCAAATTCATCAATCAATCCAATTTTTTTAGCATCAGTTCCGCTCCACACGCGACCTTGTGCAATGCTATCTACGTGTGCTTCGGTTAATTTACGACCCGTAGCTACTTTGCTGATAAAGTCTTTGTAAATTCTATCAATATAGCGTTGTAAAATGGCTTGTTCGGCTGCGTTAAGTGGTCGGTTGGCAGTTCCCATATCGGCATATTGTCCAAACTTTACCGTTTCTACATTTACACCTAATTTGTCTTTTAAAAGTTTTTGCGCATTAAGCAACATCGCAAAAACCCCAATGCTGCCCGTTACGGTGTTTTTTTGTGCAACAATAACTTCAGCAGGGGCTGCAATATAATAGCCACCACTTGCTGCTACATCACCCATAGAAACAATGACGGGTTTAGCTTTTTGGGTAAGTATAACTTCGCGCCAAATAACATCACTGGCCATGGCACTGCCACCAGGCGAGCTAATGCGCAATACAACAGCCTTTATATTGCTATCGGCTTTAGCTTTGCGTAAACTTTCTACAATGGTTGTTGATCCCATGGTTTCGTTATCGCCCTTGCCACTTACAATATCTCCAATACAATACACTACAGCAATTTTTTCTTTAACACTGTATGATATGCCCGTGGCATTTTCTGCTACATCATGCGCACTTACAAATTTGATGTCTTTAAACTCAGTAGCTGTTTTTTGGGATATTTTCTCTTGTACTTGATCTTCAAAAAGTACATCGGTAATCATACCTAATCGTTTAGCATCTTCGGGGCTTTGAAGCATTAATTCATCAGCCATTTGTCTGATTTGCGCTGGTGTTTTTTTGCGAGCTGCGGCAATATCATTGATAAAATTAGTGTACATGCTACCTAAATATGCTTCAATTTGCTGGCGGTTGGCCTCGCTCATGTTATAGCTAATTAAAGGTTCGCCTGCGGCTTTGTATTTTCCATGACGAATAAGTTGTGGTTCAAGTCCCAGTTTATCAAACAAACCTTTTAAGTAAGGCGTATTATTGCTAAAGCCATCAATCAATAACTCGCCTGCTGGGTTTAAATAAATTTCATCAGCAACACTGGCAATGTAGTAGCTGTGTTCTTCCATAATTTCTCCATAGGCCACAATAAACTTTTTACTTGTTTTAAAATCAATCAGGGCATTTCTAATGGCTTCTAACTTGGCGTAACTGTTTGGTGATATAGAAACATTTAAATAAATACCTTTAATGTTGGTGTTGGTTTTAGCCTCATTAATGGCTTTTAAAATATCATTTAGTCCACTGGTTTTGGTGCTTTCAAACGTACTAAAGTTAAATTGCTCAAAAGGGTTTTTACTGGTTCTTTCGTCAATTACTTGGTCAAGCTTAAGCTCCAAGATACTATTGGTTTCTAAGGATACTTTTTCTTCGCTTTGGGCCGATGAAATAATACCACCTATGACCACCGCAAAAAATACCACAAGTAAAATGCTCGATATAAATACACCGGCAATGGTGGCTAGCATAAATTTAAAAAACTGTTTCATTTATTATAAGTTTTATGGTTTTTAATACAAATGTGTTGTTTAATGCTGCAAAGTAAAGGTATATTTTGATAAGGTTACACAGCAACTAAGTAATTGGAATAAAAGCAATATAAACGGCAACGCCCTTGCTTGTAAAGTGTTTAAAAATAAACCATAATAATAATTTGGATGAGTTATTTTTGCGCCATGGAATTTACAACACTTACTGCCATATCCCCAGTTGACGGTCGTTACCGTAAACAAACCGAAAAGTTAGGATTATACTTTAGCGAATTTGCGCTTATTCAGTACCGCGTTTTAATTGAGATTGAATATTTTATTGCTTTAGCCGAGTTGCCCTTGCCACAAATGCAAGGCAAAATTAGCGTAGCCGATAAACAAGCCTTGCGCGATATTTATAATAATTTTAGCGAAGCTGATGCTTTACGTGTAAAAGAGATTGAGAAAACCACTAACCACGATGTTAAAGCTGTTGAGTACTTAATAAAGGAAAAAATGGCTACTTTGGGTTTTACAGATATTAGCGAGTTTGTACATTTTGGTTTAACCTCTCAGGACATAAATAATACTGCAATACCTTTAAGTTTAATGGATGCTAATGTGCAAACCATGTTGCCAACTTTAGAAGAGGTGGTTAAAAAATTGAAGGCATTAGCCAAAGATTGGAAAAACATTCCAATGTTGGCACATACCCACGGACAACCAGCTTCTCCTACCAAGTTAGGAAAAGAAATTATGGTATTTGTAGAGCGTATCGAAAATCAATTAAAACAGCTAAAACAACTGCCATACAGTGCTAAGTTTGGTGGTGCAACAGGTAATTTTAATGCGCACCACGTAGCATATGGCAAAGTAAATTGGGTTGATTTTAGTAATAAGTTTTTAGATGGTTTAGGCTTGTCACGCAGCCAGTACACCACTCAAATAGAACATTACGATAACTTAGCTGCGATGTTTGATGCTTACAAACGCATCAATACCATTTTGGTTGATATGAGTCGCGATTTTTGGCAATACATTTCCATGGAGTACTTTAAACAACAATTAAAGAAAGGTGAAGTGGGTTCATCGGCTATGCCACACAAGGTTAATCCAATTGATTTTGAAAATGCAGAAGGTAACCTTGGTATTGCTAATGCCTTGTTCGAACACTTAGCGGCTAAACTTCCTATATCGCGTTTACAACGCGATTTAACCGACTCAACTGTACTACGTAATGTTGGTGTTCCATTGGCTCATACATTAATAGCATACAACAGTATATTAAAAGGTTTGGGTAAATTATTGTTAAACGAAAAAGCATTAGCGGATGATTTGGATGCAAATTGGGCAGTATGCGCAGAGGCGATTCAAACTGTATTGCGCAGAACGGGTTATCCTAAACCATACGAAGCTTTAAAAGACTTAACACGTACCAATACAAAAGTTAATCAAAAGAGCCTACATGCCTTTATTGATAAATTAAAAATTACTGCCAAGCTTAAAACAGAACTCAAGAAAATCACCCCACATAACTACACAGGCGTTTATTAATGATGAAATTGAATTTAAAACGACCCTTAATTGTTTTCGATCTGGAAACTACGGGCACTAGCGTTAATAACGATAGGATAGTTGAGTTTTGTTACATAAAGGTAATGCCTGATGGCAGTGAGCATGTTAAAACCATGCGCTTTAATCCCGGTATACCTATTCCGCATGAAGTAAGTTTAATTCATGGTATTTATGATGAGGATGTGAAAGATGCTCCCTTATTTAAAGCTAAAGCCAAGGAATTAGCCGAAGAATTTAAAGGGTGTGACTTTGCAGGATTCAATTCAAATAAGTTTGATTTTCCCTTATTGGTAGAAGAGTTTTTACGCGCAGGAGTAGAGTTTGATGTAGAGAACAGAAAGTTTGTTGATGCACAACGTATATTCCACATGATGGAACAACGTACGCTAACTGCAGCATATAAATTTTATTGCAATAAAAGCTTGGAAAATGCCCACAGTGCTGAAGCAGATACCCTAGCTACCTTAGAAGTCCTAAAAGCTCAACTTACGCATTACAGCCAACTTGAAAATGATATCGACTTTTTGCACAACTTTACTAAGCAAGATAAAAATGTAGATCTAGCAGGTCGTATGATATACAATGATGCTGGTCAGCCCTTATTTAATTTTGGCCGTCATAAAGGTAAGTTGGTTGATGATGTATTTAAAACCGACTATGGCTATTATGATTGGATGATGAATGGCGATTTTCCGGAAGATACCAAACGAAGATTAACGCAATTAAAGCTTAAAGGATTTAAAAGGTAAACCTGTTTACTGATCAATAAAAAAGCCCCGAAGATGACTCTTTTGGGGCTTTTTTATTACGATTCATGAACCCTACTCTTTCACAAATTTGATGCGTTGGGTGTTTCCGAAATGATCGGATAACTCAATTACATAAAAACCCGATTTTAAGGAATAATCAATATTAACCATTAACTCATGGTTAGCATTGGGGACAAGGTTTACGTCTTCATTTATTATGTTACCAGTGATGTCATATAGTTTGTAATCAATCTCACTGTTTATTTCATGACCAATGGTAAATGTTACATAGTTTGTTGCTGGAATTGGGAATACCGCTGTTGCAATACTTGCATTTAATTCAGTATGATCCATAAAGCTAACAATTTGAATGTTGCTATACTCGTACTGGCCATTTTTGTCAACCAATTTTAAGCGGTAGTAATTATTTTCATTCATTGCTGGAACTAGGTCGTTGTATTGATAAGTGTTTTTTGTAGCCGAATTCCCTTTAGCATCTATAATGCCAATTGCTTCGTACTTTGTAGCATCAGTGCTACGTTCAATAATAAACGCTTTGCTGTTTAATTCAGCAGCAGTGGTCCACGTTAATTTACTTGTTTTACCTTGTGGTCTGGCTTCGAAATTATTCAGTTTAACTGGCAACGCTGCTAAGCCAGTACCAATTAAAATACGAAATCTTGATGCTCCTTGTGTAGCCGTATTGTTAGCAATAGTAGTGAAGTTATATACAGGATTAGTTCTTAAATTGAAGTAGGAATTCAAGTAGTTATCTAATAAGTAAATATCTAACGAATGATCAATTGCTGTAAGGCCTGAAAAAGTAAGTTTATAATTTGCGCTTGTGTTGGCAACTACCCTAATGTGTATACCAATAGTATCTGTGCTTGTTGATGTATAGGTTGGAATGGAATTTATAGCATATTTTGTTGGTGAGCAACTATTAAAAGTAGCAATGTTCCCAACTCCTAAACTAAATTGATATTTCTCTGCATCTTTATCCGTATCAAAACAATGAGTAGCATTAGTTACGAAGCTTACCAACACCTCATCGGTGTATGCTGCGGCATCCGATATTTTAATTGAAACATCGTTTGATCCACCTGTTTTGAATAAGGTGGTTGCTGAACCTGTTTGAGTAACTGCTTTATCCGCTTCTTCAATGGCAATTGAACCTGCAGCCGAAGCCAAAACCCAGAAAGAGTGACCAGGGCCAATATATCTTGTTGCACCATTAGTTCCTGAACCACCTGAAGTGTAGTTGCCATAAGCACCCACGCCACCTAAGCCAGCACTCGGGTTAAAGGTATAATAGGTAGCCCCCACATTAGTTCTGGCAATGTTATCCCAATCTATAATAGCTTGGAATGGATTGCCTAATAAATTCCATCCGCCTCCAGTTCCATTGGTTACGTTTAATGTTTGAGTTCCTGTAGCTAAACTGCCAGTAGCACTTAAGATTACATTATTTGCAGTAGGATTGGTTCCATCCAATAATGAACATCCTTGGCTACGTGCACCTCTTATAAAAACTCTGTAACCAACGCCTCGTGTTAAGTTGGTTGAATTAGTTGAAGCAATAGACACAAATCCACCAGTCGTTTCATCGTAAGTATACATCGAAGGGGAATTGCTGGTTGTTGCATCAAATCCATTGGTGTGCGCGGTTAACGATGGACAATTTGTTCCTCCTGCTCCTGAACCAGTGATATGAATTTGCTGCTGCCAGTTGTTGCTCACGAAATCACTTGTATTAACTGATGAGGCTAAAAATCTCCATTTACGACCTGTTGAGCCAGGTATAAAACGTTCAACTCGCACATTTCCACTTATGGTTCCTCCAACACTTGCTACTTGTGCCGATGTGTTAGCGGCTGTAGATGTTAGTGCTAGTTTATTGCCTGTATTAAATGTTCCTGCAGTAACGGTCAATAGATTTGAAATGGTGACCCAACTCGCGCTTAAGCTTGAAATGGTAAAGCTAGAACCAGATTTATTTAAGGTTAAATTGTAAAATGGCACATTTGTAATGGTTGTACCAGACAAGGTAGCCGTTTGTGTGGTGTTTTGAAAAGCAACGGTTGATGTGTTTGTTGTAATGCTACTTGTATTGTTAATAACCAAATTCCGAGCAAAATTTACTCGGTCAGAAAAGGCAATACTGCCACCGCCAACTTGAGCAATAACAACCGTTGGTAAATTCCCCCCAGCACTATTAGAAGTATTCCCAATAAATGTTTGAAGAGATGATCCTCCTAAAGTAATGGTAGTGCTCCCTCCCGAATTATTAGAAGCCGTGGCATTAGAAGCCAAGTTCGATGATATATCTAAATCTCCTCTTAGGTCTATGCCTCCTGTATTTAACAAGAAGGTTTTTGTTCCGCTTGTAACAATTGAAAGTGTTCCATTTACACGAAAACCGCCCGCATTAATGGCGGCAGAGATTACCCCAGTTCCACTATGTTCGAACGAAAAGTTGTTGAATGAGTTACTCCCAGAAAATCCTCCTCCTATTGATTTGGCAATTTTGGGTGAAAATTGAAAAGTGCCTCCGTTGGCATTAAACGATCCTGTACTCAATGTACTTACGTTTCCTGTCACAATAATTGGGGTAGCACTTGGTGCTGTAAAAGAGCATCCGCTAATATTGAAGGCTCCTCCAGTAGCTCCAGTTCCTCCATAATCTACGCTTACTGTAAATGTAGTAGCATCAGATGCAAGAATGGTTCCTGAATTTGCGATTAATATACCAGTCATGAAATCACCGTTAACTAATAGGTTAGCATTAGTGGCCAATGTTATTGTTCCATAAACTGTAATACTAGCTCCGTTGGCAACTTCAACAGTACCTGTGTAACCATTTTGAAAGGTGATATTCAATGCTTCGCTTCCGGCATCTCCTATGAAGCAATCGTCATTAGACACGGCTCCATCAAATATTACATTGTCGCCAGCGCTTGGAACCGCAACTGCGTCCCAGTTATCTGCGTCACTCCAATTATTTGTACCATTTAGGTTATTCCAAGTTATTTGTGCATGAACACCTAATGCGATAAATAAGGTAATTACTAGTGTGGTAAATTTAAATTTCATTTTAAAAGGGGATAATGATTATGCAAAATAAAACAATATAAGTACAAAATAAAACAATTTTATTGCGAAAATAAATTTTGAATTAATACAGATTAAAATGCCGGTAGTTTTAGGTTAAACTATACATTTGCTTAAAAAAAATTATGACCCCCTTTAAATTTACCTTTTTATTATTGTTTGTTGGCACCGCACTTAGTGCTCAAACAACCTACACCTGGAACGTTTCCCGAGGTGACTGGACTGCTCCATCAAGTTGGAGTCCAGCGAGAAATACACCCGCATCAACTGATATTTTAGTATTCAATGGTTCGGTGATGGCTAATGCTTGTGCAACGGGCATCCCAACACAAACTATTGGAAAGTTGAGGATTATTAATAATGTTAATGTAAGATTAATAGCTAAAGCTCCTACTATCGGTTTAGGTATTATATCAAGGTCTGCATCCGCAGTTACTGGAGTAGGAACTTCTTTTAATACGGATCTTAAAATTGGTGATTTAATAACGAATGGAACGACTTTTTATGGTGAAGTAAGTTCAATTACTTCTTCAACTTCAATGGTTGTGTCTGCTTCTGGCACATTATCTAGTGTACCATACGCATATGCTACTAGTTTAAACCTAAACGATGGCACAAATACAGCCCTTGATATTACTTCAGGAAGTACATTGACCATGAGTGATACAGCTATGGTGTTGCGTGTATTAAGTGGAAGTAAAGGGCAAATCCAAGGAATCGTTCGTTTATTGAACACGCGCCAACGAATATTGGGACTAGATTCGGCTTCCGTTATATTCGCTGCAGGTGCTGTAATCAGAACAGATAGTACTTTCTCTGGAAATCCATTTTCTATTGTTGGAGTGCCAAATTCGGTAATTTTTCAAGCGGGCTCTACTTTTGATTTTTACATTGGTTCAAACCCATTTGCCTTAACAGCACCTGCTAGTAAAGTAATATTTGCTCCAGGAAGTAATTACATTCAAAGTTCAAGTAATACACCGTCTATTTCAGGTAGAAACTTGGCCAATTTTATTTATAATGTAAATGCAGTAATAACGGCTACTCAAAATGGTGTAGCGACAATTGATTCTATTTTTGTGCAGCAAGGTCAATTTAATTTAAATGCATCTAACTCTATTTCCATAAAACAAATTCTAGTTAACGGAGGGGTGTTTAATATAAACCTAACAGGAGGTAATGCCAATATTTCAGGTAATATCAATGTAGCAACTGGAGCAAAACTTGTTTTACAAGGCAAGTATACCTCCACATTAGGGAATGTTAATTTTAGTGGTATTACCGCTCAATCCATATCAGGTTTTGGTGAAATTAGAATAGCCAACACAGCTGATTCGGCAGTTCGTTTCCGAATTCAAAATCCTGCGGGTGTTACCTTACATCGTAACTTAGACCTAAACTCAGCATATTTAGATTTAGATAGTGGGACATTAAATCTTAACAACAATATCCTCTCTATTGGTTCAAACAGTTTGGTGGCTCGTTCGTCTCAGTTAAACGGAATGGTTAAAGGGCCAGGAACTTTAACACGTTGGTTTACCACAGCATCAAGTATTGCTGGTGATTCAAGTTTATTTGGGGTTGGAAATAATGGTCTAATGTATCCTATTTGGGTATTTGGCACACCAACCTCTGCGGGTACGGTTTCCCTTACTTCGTTTACATTAAATTCTGGAGTTACCTCTTTTACTAATCCATTTTACGATTCGGCTATTACCGCAGGAATCATCGTGAACTCACGTCTTGGGCATGCTTGGACATTAACTACCGGTAATGGATTGGCAGGAAGTAACTTTGGAGTTAGAGTAAGAGCAAATGTGAGTGCTGGATTAATTACAGATGTAACCCAAATGCGCCTAACTGTTGCAAACGGAATTGCCCCTGGTGCTGTTTCTGAGGATGGTTCAGGTACAATTACGCAACCAATTGCCGGTAAGTTGGGTATAACAACTGCTCAGTTAAACAATACATTTTATCTGGGATCCAATTCATCTGCTAATCCATTACCCGTCAGATTCATCAGGATAACAGGACATGCAACTCAAAAAGGAAATGAAATTAACTGGCGTGTTGTTTCTGAAAAAAATGTAGTTCAATACATAGTAGAGCGATTAGAAGGAGAGGTAGATTTTATTTTTATAGGACAGGTTAATGCTCAGAATCAAAGTATAGCAACCAATTATACTTGGTTAGATCAGAATGTCGTTTCTGCCGTTTATCGGATTACTGCAGTAGATATAGATGGTAAAACTACCCATAGCCAACTGTTATTTATCAACAGAAAAGCGGAAGAAGTAAATGTTTATCCTAATCCCGTTATGGACGTGTTAAACATGAAAGGATTAAATGTAGAAAATAGTATAGTTAAGGTATATAATTACATCGGAGAGTATGTTAACGTTTCAGCGCTAAATCAAACTATTGATGTGAGTAAACTGGCAGCTGGAGTTTACTATTTAACTTTATGCACGCCCGAGGGTAATAAGGTTGTTAAATTTTTAAAACAATAATATA
>Ga0078894_10003268_pt1 | contig 12310 bp, 9 predicted proteins | sample LauGreSu1BDMLBSD_2_FD_67506 | JGI IMG/M metagenome (GOLD analysis project Ga0078894, IMG submission 67506) | Freshwater lake microbial communities from Lake Michigan, USA - Su13.BD.MLB.SD (version 4) (version 4) | ecosystem: Environmental > Aquatic > Freshwater > Lake | place: Lake Michigan, USA...
CCTCACGCCTGCCGAGCGCTTGGAGATCCTCGGCCTCGTTGGCAGCCTCGCCCGCGGACGCCGCTTCGTCGCCGGTGCCTTCATCGAAGGTGAATCCGGTGACCCCGGTCGGCTTTACCGTCGCGAAGCCGGTGCCATCACCTGCTCCGGTGGTATCCCGATCCTGTTCCCCTGCTCTGCCGTGAAGCAAATCTCCGGCACCGAACTCGTGGAGGTCTTCCGCGGCGTCGCCTCGGAGTGCGACGAATTCCTCGGCTTTGAACTCGGGGAGATGTTCGTTCCCTTCGGCCGGATCTGGGACCTGGACACCTTCCGAAGGATGCTCTCGATCCCGCAGCTCAAGGGTGCCAAGCACAGCTCGCTCTCCCGCCAGGCCGAATGGGAACGGCTCGCCGTCCGGGATACGGAACGTCCCGACTTCCGGGTCTACACCGGAAATGACCTCGCCATCGACCTCGTCCAGTGGGGCAGCGACTACCTGCTCGGACTTTCCGCCTTCCACGTGGAGGCCTTCGCCGCCCGGGATCGGCTCTGGGCCGCCGGCGATGCCCGGTTTTTCGAGATCAACGACTGGCTCCAGTACCTCGGTATGCTGGCGTTCCGGGCCCCAGTCCCCGCCTACAAGCACACCTGCGCCCAGTTCCTCCACCTTCGCGGTCTGATCCAAAGCCCGGAACCCCACCCCAGGAACCCCCGCCGCCCGGAGTCCGATCGTGACCTGCTCGCCCGGATCGCACAGCGCCTCGACCAACTCGTCGAGTCCTCCCGGGAACCCATCGGTGGAGAATCGAAATGAATCGAGCCGTCTATGGCGGTGTGAACCAGGCCGTCGCCCGGATGATCCCCTCAAGGACCGGACGCCTCCTGGACCTGGGTTGCGGCGACGGATCTTTCGGTGCGTGGCTTCGGGCATCCGGTCCCTGTGAGGTCACCGGCGTCACCATCCAGGGGACCGAGGCGGAACTCGCCCGGACAAGGCTGCATCAGGTCATCGAGGCGGACCTGGATCGTTGGGAGCCAACCGATGCGGTCCTCTACGACGGCGTCGTGGCCAGCCATGTTCTGGAGCACCTCGCGGATCCCGGACGCCTGCTCCGATCGCTTCGCCGTATCGTCCGCCCCGGCGGATGGCTGGTCATCGGCCTCCCCAACATCCTCTTCTGGCGGCAGCGCCTGCGCTTTCTCGCGGGCCATTTCCGCTACACGCAGGGAGGACTCATGGATGACACCCATCTGCGCTTCTTCGACTGGCATTCCGCTCACCAACTCATCACGGGAAGCGGATGGCAGGTCGAAGAATCCATGGCCGACGGTGGCTTTCCCGGTACCCGCTGGACGGGTCCGCTCCGGCCATCGCTCGACCAGTTCGCCTGCCGAGTGCGGCCCGGGTTGTTCGGTTTCCAGTTTGTTGTCCGGGCTACCCTTCCAGCACAGTCCCAAGTCGACATCCAACCTCCGCATCCATGAATCCACCACGGGCCTTGGTCACCGGAGCAGCGGGCTTCATCGGATCACACCTTGCCGATGCGTGCCTGGGGCTCGGCATGGAAGTGGTCGGGGTCGACAATCTCAGCGGCGGCTTCCGCTACAATGTCGGCGATGGGGTCCGGTTCATCGAGGGCGACCTGCGCCAACAGGATTTCGTCGACCGCCTCTGGTCGGAGGCGGGACCGTTCGACTACGTCTACCACTTCGCCGCGTACGCAGCCGAAGGCCTCTCCCACCACGTCCGGTGCTTCAATTACGAGAACAACCTCGTCGCGTCGACCCGCCTCATCAACGCCGCAGTCCACCATCAGGCCCGTCACTTCACGTTCGCCAGTTCGATCGCGGTCTACGGCGCTGGGCAAGTCCCACTTTCCGAAGAGACGCAACCGCAACCGGAGGATCCCTATGGCATCGCCAAGTATGCCATTGAACTCGATATCGCCGCGGCGGCGCGCGTCTTCGGGATGCCTTACACGATCTTCCGCCCGCACAACGTCTATGGCGAACGCCAGCACATCGGCGACCGGTACCGGAACGTGATCGGGATCTTCATGAACCAATGCTTGCGCGGCGAACCGATGACCATTCTCGGCGACGGCCACCAGACGAGGGCGTTCACGTACATCGGCGACATTGTCCAGGCCCTGGCCCAGGCTCCCCGGAACCCTGCTTGCACCAACCGGGTGTTCAACATCGGTGCAGACGAACCCACCCGCGTCCTCGACCTCGCCCATGAGGTCGCCCGTGCCCTCGGAATGGATCCAAGGATCATCCATTTTCCAGCGCGTCCGGAAGTCGTGCACGCCTTCGCCGACCACGCGCGGGTTCGCGCTGCCTTCGGCCCGCTCCCCAGCACATCCCTCCGCGAGGGCATCTCTCGGATGGCCGCCTGGGCCCGGAAGCTGGGCCCGGCTGAACCCTCCCGGTTCGGAGCCGTCGAACTGCCGGAAAAGCTGCCGCCCATCTGGAAATAAGAACTCCTCAGATGATCTCCGTCATCGTTTCGAACTTCAACGGTCTCCGATTCCTGCCCCGCCTGCTCGAATCGCTCCGCGCCCAACGGGGCGTTGAGTCCGAGATCATCATCGTGGACCGGCTCAGCACTGACGGCTCCGGCGAATACCTCGCCTCGCAACCGGACGTGCGCGTCCTCTCGGAAAGACCCGAAACGGGCCTCGTCTCCGGCTACGCCACGGGGGCCACCGTCGCCCGCGGCGAACTGCTGTTCTTCTGCAACGAAGACATGTGGTTCGACCCGGACTGCCTGCAGCGGCTGGCGGGAGCCATTGATCTCCCGGCTCGGATCGGCGCGGTCGACGGTTGGCAATGGACCTACGACGGCAGCGAGTGGATCCACGGTGCTACCCGGTTCCGCAAGGTGCTGTGGCAATTCAACTCACCCCATCCGCAGCGCACTGCGGATTTCTTCACCCCCCTTCCGACGGGAGCAGAAACCCCGTTCGCCTGCGCCGGCGCCTTCCTCATCCACCGTGAGGTCTACCGCGAGCTCGGCGGCTGGGATCCGTCCTTCTTCCTCGACCACGAGGACGTCGACCTTTTCCTGCGGGCTTGGCAGCGGGGCTGGCGTTGCGTCGTGATCCCCGAAGCCCGGATCTACCACGCCGTCAGCGCCGCCAACGTCCACATCCTCGCCTCCACCGGCAAACCCGCCAGCCGCCGTCGCTACATCGGCCAGCGCGCCAATGTCTGCATCCTCGCCGTAAAGTATTTCAGCTGGCCCTGGCTGCTCGCCGCCCTCCTGCAATGGCCGCTCGGAATTCTCAACAACATCCGCGCCGGCCATTGGCGCTTTCTCTCCGATGACCCCGCCATCCCGGCGGACATCCTCCGCCGTCTCCCCGCGGCCTGGGCCTTCCGTAAGGCCAATGCCCCGCACAACTGCCGCCGCCCCGGCGAAGACTTCTTCAACGAACCCCGCTTCACCGCCGCGGCCCCGCCAACCAAGCTCAATCCGCTGCCCTCTCCCCCGTCGGCGCCATCCTGACGATCCGAGAATCGAATCGTGAGCCTGCTTCCGGCTCAGGATCCGTCCTGCTCCGTGCGACGCGGAACGCAACGAGTCCGCATTGCCCCTTCCCAAAAGATCGGGACTAGCGGCCCGGGCAATAAAGCGCCAAACTTCCGCAACAACTCGTAAGCGAGGCCTGTAAGCGTACTTATTGTGGATTTCGTGAGTGCCAACCAAGAGCCAGGTGCCAACCCCCGTCAAGCCGCCCAGCGCGGCTTCACGCTGGTGGAACTGCTGGTCGTGATCGCCATCCTGGCGATCCTCGCCGGCCTCCTGCTGCCCGCCCTCGCCAAGGCCCGCTACAAGGCCGCACAGGCCAGCGAAACCTCCTCCGCACGCCAGTTGATGCTCGCCTGGCAGATGTACAGCTCGGACAACAACGACTCCGTGCTGCCAGGGTACCGGTATGGTCTGGAAGCCCGCGACCTGCAGGGCCGCCAGATCCCCCACCCCATCAACGCCCGCTATCCCTGGCGCATCGCCCCCTACCTCGGCAAAAGCTTCGGCGTCATGTACGCCAACGAGAACCGGCGTCTCCTCGAACAGTTCCAGCGCATGGAAGACCCCATGCTCGGCATCTACGCCGCCAGCGTCTTCCCTTCCCTCGGCATCAATTCCGTCTTCGTCGGCGGCGATGATGTTGAACTCCCGCCGTCCTCAGCTGCCCTGGCCAAGTTCGGCCCCTTCTGCGTCCTCAAGCAATCCGAGGTCCAACGCCCCTCCGGCCTCATGGTCTTCACCTCCGCCCGCGGTCCTTTCGAAGGCAAGATCGTCAGCGGCTTCTACAACGTGAAACCCCCCTTCCTCGCCGCCCGCCGCTGGGCCGTTGATTGGAACCCGGCCGACGGCCCCGAGGCCTGGGGATACGTTCATCCCCGCTTCGGCAACCGCGCCGTTTCGGCCTTCGTCGACGGCCATGCCGAATCCCTGAATCGGGACAAGCTCCAGGACATGCAGCACTGGGCCAATCCCGCCGACAACCCCGAGTGGACCCTTCGCGCCATTCCCTGAAATTCCCCGGTAACCTTCCGGGCACAACGCTGTAGAGCCCGAGTGGAAGCTCGGCGAATCGGTACCAATCGACGGTCGGACACCGAGGGCTTCCGTGTCCATCGTCATCCCTAAACGGGCCGGGGCCTGCACCAAACCCCTTCCGCCACCTGCTGGACCGACACGGCGTCGCGCTCAAGTCATCCCTATCCCATAGCGCCTCGGTTCACGGGCGGACAGGAGCAGGCCCCGGCCTCTTCTCATTCTGGCCCACCCCCCGTTCTGCCCCCGACAGATGCTCACCCCACGGGTGCAAGGCGATCTCGATTCAAGTCCCGGCGTCTCGGTGTCCCCTGCGTCCTCTGCAGATACAACCGCCGTTTCCAGGTCCAATCTTTGGAGCGATTCGACGAAGTCTCGCCCCACCCGTTTCGGGAGCCATCTCCCGTTGTGCCCCGCACCCATCCCAGACCACGAAAAAACCCGGGGAGCTTTCGCCCTCCCGGGTCCTTCACCACCGAACGCCGCCTGGCGGCTCCGGTTCAAACGACTACTTCGTGTGCGGCCCGTAGAACCGGAAGTGCATGCCCTGCGCATCCGTCGAGCCAGCAAAGACCGCGATCCCAAAGTACTTCAGCACCTTGGTGTAATCGGGCAACAACTTGAAATCGAACATCGCACGCCATCCACCCTCCTCGTCCGATTCTCCCAGCATCTTGTCGAGCCCCCCCGTCCGGAGGAATTCCCACTGCGAACGCATCGATTCCCGCTGGTTCTCATAGCCGAACATGCCCGTGCCCATGCCGCCGACCTTCTGGGCAGCATCCATCAGGGCCTTATCCTCCTTGAGCGACCGACCGCCGCCATCAGAGGAGCGCAGGAATTCCTCCAGCAATGCTGGAGCCGTTCCAACCGCCAGATAGCCGGCGCTCGAAGCCATCTCGACCCGGTTGTCCTTCGCCCCGGGACCAGCCGGCATCCGCAGTCCACGGACCTTCTTGCCGTTGAACTCGCGATCCTTCACTTCCTCGCCGCCGCCACCCCCACCAAACGCTCCAACCGCCGCCTTCATGCCCGCAGACAGCCCCTCGGCATTCGGTGAACCCACCAAGGTCAGTGAGGGCGGACTGGACAGATCCTCGATCGAAGAACCCTTCGGAGCCTTCGAATACAGGATGATGTCGTCCCCGAGATTCCCCACCACGTTCTTCTTCAGGTCGAAACTCGGATCCTTCTCCTTGCCGGCCTGCGCCACCATCATCTGAACAAAGCCGTTCAGCTGCGGGGAAACCGCCGCCAATGTCTCTTCCATGGTCGACCACATCTTCTGGCCGTCCAACCGCCACCGCTGGAACTTGATCACGTCCGCAGGAATGAACGGCGTCGGACCCGACTCCTTCGTTGCAGCCGACAGCATCTTGAAGAGGCCCGTCCGTTGCGCCTCCGGAATCCCGAGGCTGATCACCCCGCCCGAACCCTCGGTGTTCACGTTCCAGGCCATCGATACCGTCTTCAGCCCTGCCAGACCCACCGCCTTCAACGCAGCCTTCGGGTCAACACCCATCGCATCCGCGCCTTCGTTGGGCTCGGAACCCAGCTTGTCGCTCACAATCTTGTAGAGCGGCGTCACGTGCATCCAACCGTAGGCGAATGCGTCCTTGAACCAGGCCGACTCGCTGGCCTGAAAGGCAGACTCCTCGGAAAGGCTCGCCACCGACCCGCCTCCCATCCCCGCCACGACCTTCTCCAGCGTCGCAACCGAGTCCGCCACCAGCAGTGCCGTGTCCACCTGCCCGAACAACAAAGTCATCTTGTTGCCGTCCGCCTTCGCCTTGTCCTTCGCCGCATCCTTTGCGTCCGGGTCCTCCTCCTCGTCCTCACCCTTCGGCAGATCGATCGAAATCGACGAAAACTCCACGTCCCGGACCTTTTCGGTCTTCACCGGCTTCTTCGCGTCCGAAAGCTTCTTCCGAACCTCTTCCAACTGCTTCTTCAGCTGGTCCGACTTTTCCTTCGCATCAATCACCACCAGGAAGCCCGGCTCGGTACCGTCCGCACCCTTCCACGAACCCTGGATCACCGCCAAAGACAGTTGTCCGCGCACCAGGTTCAGGTAGTCCTCCACCTTGATGCCCAAATCCTTCTCCATCTTCCCCATCACCTCGGACTGGAACTTCTTCTCGAAGTTGTCCCGGAACGGCTTCATCGCCGGATCCGCCCAGAGCTTCCCTCCCGGGCTGCCCCCCAGATCCGCGGAGGCCTTGGTCCAGTCCGGGATGGTCAGCACTGCCAAGGTGTCCTTCGGCAGCAGTTTCGGTACGGGTGGAACGGCGGCCTGCACGGCCAACGAGAGTGCCGCCATCGCCGTGAGGCGGAGGAATGAACGATTCATGGCTGTAAGAACCAAAAAGGAACCCCGACGTTTCAATTTCTTGCCGAAGCCCCAAAAGGGTCCGGCCAAAGGAGCGGACGACCGTATCCTTGGCAAGTCTCTTCCTCCGGTTTGATCCTCAAGGAGTACTGCTTTTCACTGCCACCAAGCCCAGAGGGGTGGGGCGAGTGTCCTCACGAACCGACGCTGAACCGACTCGACAGAGTCTCGCCCCACCCACTTTCCCGGGACAGTGTCCCGGTACGCCCGCCCTCAAGGAGTCGTCGGCCGCATCCGACTCGGCGGCTCCAGGTACCGGAATGGATTGCTCGGGTTGTCATTGTCATAGGCAAAGGCATCCCGGTGATTCAGGAAGTACTTCAACTCGTCCCCGGGGATCGCAAAGCCCAAGCCTTCGCCGAAGGTCAACTTCATGTTCGTCACCCCGATCACCTCGCCACGCAGGTTGAACAAGGGTCCACCCGAATTCCCCGGATTGATCTGCGCCGTGGTCTGCAAGTAAAGCGCCCCGCCCATCTGGCGCGTCTTTGTGCTCAGGATTCCCTCGGTCACCGTCCGCTCCAACCCCAGTGGACTCCCGACCGCAAAGACCCGCTCCCCGACCGAAAGACTCTCTGGATCCCCCAGCAGCACCCGCTTGAACTTGGGAGCGTCCTTGTCATCCACCTTCAGCAACGCCAGGTCTGCGAACTTGTTCATCGCCACGATTCGCACGTCCTTGTAGCTCCGCCGCTCCAACTGGCCATTTCGCTGGTGGTAGACCTCCACCGAAAGCTTCGTCTCGCCCTCGATGACATGGAAATTGGTGATCAGGTAGCCATCTTCGGTCACAAAAAAACCGGAACCCAAACCGCTCGGCGCCCGCACCTGCACCACCGACTCACCCAGCAACTGCACCAGTTCCCGCACCGGCTTTTCCGTCGGCGGCGTTGTCGCCACCGCATACAATCCACCCTTCGCCTCCTGGATCGCCGGTGCCTTGCCCGCCTTGCTTTCAGCCTCCGCCTCCTTGACCACCTTGACCACGTCGCCCCGAGGCACCGACAGCACCGTGAACCCAAGGTCCACCACGATCTGATCCTTCTTCTCCGTCAGGATCCGACCCGTCACGGACATCCCGTCCCGAAGCTGGATCGTCTCGGCACAGGCCACTCCCACACTCAGCAGCGCTGCGGCCCAACCCGTCAGGATCAGGGCGGTCACTCGGGCGAACTTCATCGTCCTCAAACCTATTCCGGGAAACCCGCGGGCTCAAGCGCCGGACTTGGACGAACTTCCCCATTCTGCCACCGCCCGGCCCCCGCCTGATGAGGCGAGTGTCCCCACGAGCCGACAATGATCTGCTTCAAACCCGGACAGGATATCCTCCATCACTGGATCGGCTCGACGTCTCGCCCCACCGCTTTCCGGGACAGGCTCCAGAGGCGCCCCACCCCCAACCCGCGACGGCGATTGCCCGCTTGCCCGCACCTGCCAACGGCCTAGCCTTTTCCCATGCTGTACACCCCCTCCGATCTGTTCGATCTGTCCCAGACCGAACACGCCGCCTTGTTCGAGGGCGTTGAGTTTCCCTGGGACGTGCTCAAGCGTCTCAAGGCTTACCTCGCCAAGAACCTTCGCCCGGCCCAGTACCATCGCACGGAGGGCTCCGCCTATGTCGGCGTCGATGTGTTCATCGGGGAGGGCACCGTCGTCGAACATGGCGCCATGATCGTCGGTCCCGCCATCATCGGGCGCAATTGCCGCATCCGCCACAATGCCTACATCCGTGAACACGTCATCATTGGCGATGACTGCGTCGTCGGGAACTCCTGCGAGCTGAAGCATTCAGTCCTCTTCAACGGCGCACAGGTCCCCCACTTCAACTACGTCGGCGACTCGATCCTCGGCCACAAGGCCCACCTCGGGGCTGGTTGCGTCCTCTCCAATCTCAAACTCAACGGCGAGAACATCTGGGTCGAGATGGACGGCCGTTGCATCGACAGCGGCCTCCGCAAGTTCGGCGCCCTCGTCGGCGACCATGCCGAGATCGGCTGCAACTCGGTCCTCAATCCCGGCTCGATCATCGGCCGCCGAGCCCTCGTCTATCCCAACACCGCCTGGCGCGGCATCCTTCCCGACAACATGATCGCCAAGACCCGAACCACCCAGGAAGTAACCGTCCGCCGCATCCGCGGCGAAATCACCCGTTAACCCTCCGCCTCGAACAACGGGATCACCTCCATCCGGTGCACGTGCACCAACCCCCGATCGGTGATCCGCAGCTCCGGGATCACCGACAGCGGGATCAGGTTGAATCCCATGTAAGGCAGGATGCACCCCGTCGCATCCCACGCCCGCTTCAAGGCCATCGTCTCCTCCCGCACCCGTTGGGCGGGTTGGTCCGACAGCAGGCCCGCCACCGGCAACTTCAAGTGTGCCTTGATCTGCCCGTCATCCACCACCACCACTCCACCCTGGCTTTCCTTCAACGCCTCGAGCGCAACCTCAAGGTCCCGCTCGTTCGTTCCCGCCAGGATCAGGTTGTGCGCGTCATGCCCGACCGAACTGCCCACGGCGCCCGATCGCAGCCCCAATCCCTGGAGCAATCCATGTCCCACCCGCCCGGTGCCGCCATGCCGCTCCACCACGCTCACAAAGCACAGGTCCCGACCCGCGAACACTGAGTCCCAGGATTGCCCGCCCTCCAACCGCATCCGCTCGTGGAAGGTCAGGATGCCGGGTAACGCCACCCGGATCACGTTCGCCACGCACGGCTTCGACGGCAACTCCGGCACCAGCGGAACCGCGGCTGGGACACGCACCGTCTGGTAGGCCGCCGGCGGATACACGTACCGACCCGTTTCCAACTGACGCTCCAACGCCGACGTCACCCGTCGGTTCTCCACCATCAACTGCCCACCATACCACGTGTTCTGCACCCGCAGGCTGTCATCCAGAAGCACCAGATCCGCCCGACGCGAGTGCCCCAACGCCCCGATCTCCGAGTCCATCCCGTAGCGCGTCGCCGGATGCAATGATCCCATGCTCCACGCCGTCGCTGGCCGGACTCCCGCCACCACCGCTTCCCGCACCACCCAGTCCAATCCAAACAGGAAAAGGTCGTCTGCATCCCGGTCATCCGTGCAGACGCACACCCGTTTGGGATTTGCACCCAACTCCGTCACCGCCCGGATCGCCTGCGGCAATGAGTGCCAAGGGGTCGACGGATTGCCTCCCCGCAGGAAGACCCAGAGGCCTGCCTCAAGGAAGTCGTCTGCAATATCCCGGTCGATCGCCTCGTGGGTGTCGGTCACACCACTGGCCGCATACGCCGCCACGAACTCACGCCCATAGACGTGACCACAGACCGGACGCCCCCGCTTCAACGCCTCCGCCAACACCCCGTGACTCCGCTCATCCCCCAAGGCCACCGGGATGAAATCCATCTTCTCACCCAACGCCACCGCCTCCGGCCACCGGTCAAACAGGGCCCCGACCTTCCCCGGCGTCAGGTCACCTCCGGCCGTCTCCAGGCCCGGATTCGTTGCCGGCACCGTGCTCGGCACCGTGAGAAAGATGTTCAGCGGCGCACGCCGGGCATCCTCGAGCATCCACTCGATTCCTGCCGCATCACACACGTTCCCGATCTCGTGGCTGTCACAGAAAAGGGTCGTCGTGCCGTTCAGCAGCGCCGCCTCCGCATACGCACAGGCCGTCATCATCGACGACTCGATGTGCACGTGGGGATCCACCAAGCCGGGTGCCAGGATCCCGCCTTGCGCATCATAGACGGGCGCCCCAAGTCCCAGGCGCTTCGCCTCCCCCGCCGCCTTCACCGCCGCAATGCGTCCTCCCACGATCCAGACCTCCCGATGAGCCAGGATGCGCTCGGTGTAGGTCGACAACACCCGGGCACCGGTGATCACCAGATCCGGACATTCGCGGCCGGATGCCACCGCCGCCAACCGACGGGTCATCTGCCACAACGGGGCCACCGAAAATCGATCAATCATGCGCGTCCTCCGAATCAGTCGCCGGACCGGAACCGGTCGTTTGTGCGATGTTGCCCGGCGTTCGCCATCCCGGCAAACGGCGACTCGGCTCTGCACCCGTCCGCCACCCGCAATTCCTTCATGGATCCCATGAGACGCACAGCCACACTTCCCGCTTCCCGCCCACCCTGCTGTTCCGCTCTCCTCCCGACGTGCTGGTCGCCTTCCACAAACCGTACGGTGTCCTCAGCCAGTTCACCCCCGACGGTTCGCCCAACCGTCCCCTCGCCGGGTTCGGTCTTCCACCCCACGTCTACGCCCTCGGCCGACTCGATGCCGACTCCGAGGGCCTGCTGCTCCTCAGCGATGAACCCGGCCTGAATACCCGCCTGCTCGATCCCGAACGCGGCCATCCCCGCACCTACTGGGCCCAGGTCGAGCGGATTCCCACCCCGGAATCCCTCCAGAAGCTCGCTGCCGGTGTCACCATCCAGGATTACCGCACCCGTCCCTGCCGGGTCTCGCTCCTCGATCCCCAACCTGTCGTCGCCCCTCGCGATCCGCCCATCCGTTTTCGCAAGAATGTCCCCGACTGCTGGGTCGAACTCGAACTCGTCGAAGGCCGCAACCGTCAGGTCCGGCGCATGACCGCCGCCATCGGTCACCCGACGCTACGACTGCTCCGCGTCCGCATTGGCCAGTTCCCGCTCGGAGACCTGGCCGCGGGTACCTGGCGCGAACTCTCGCCCACCGAACGTCGGCTCATCCTCGCCTGATCCCTGGCCTAGGTCAGGATGCCCCGGATGACCTCGCCGTGGATGTCCGTCAGGCGGTAGTCGCGCCCCTGGAACCGGTAGGTCAAACGCTCGTGGTTGAACCCCAGCGCGTGCAGCATCGTCGCCTGCAGGTCGTGGACGTTGACCTTGTTCTCCGCCGGACTGAACCCGAGTTCATCCGACTCGCCGTACATCATGCCGCCCCGGATGCCACCGCCCGCAACGACCATTGAATAACAGTCCGGGAAATGATCCCGGCCGAGGATGTCGCCCTTGGCCGTGCGTCCCTCACGGAACGGCGTACGCCCGAATTCTCCCCCCAGCACCACCAACGTCTCGTCGAGCATCCCGCGCTGACGAAGATCCTTGAGCAGCGCCGCCACCGGGCGATCCATCGTCGCGCACTTGTTGGTCAGGCCATCGCGGATGTCCTCGCCCGGACCCGTGCCGTGGAAGTCCCAGCCCCAATCAAACAGCTGCACATACCGCACGCCCTGCTCCACCAACCGCCGCGCCAGGAGGCAGTTGTTCGCGAAGCTCGAATCCCCGGGCTTCGCCCCGTAGGCCTCCAGCGTCGCCGCCGATTCCCGACTGATGTCCATCACCTCCGGCACCGATGCCTGCATGCGGAACGCCAGTTCGTATTGCGCGATCCGCGTCG
>Ga0078894_10003269_pt1 | contig 12308 bp, 5 predicted proteins | sample LauGreSu1BDMLBSD_2_FD_67506 | JGI IMG/M metagenome (GOLD analysis project Ga0078894, IMG submission 67506) | Freshwater lake microbial communities from Lake Michigan, USA - Su13.BD.MLB.SD (version 4) (version 4) | ecosystem: Environmental > Aquatic > Freshwater > Lake | place: Lake Michigan, USA...
TCGCATTTGAAGGATTAAACCATGCTGGCTTCGAAAAAGATGCCAATCTGTTGGTTGTACTCAATGACAATTGTATGTCAATTGATCCAAATGTTGGAGCACTGAAAGAATACTTAACAGATATCACAACTTCGCACACTTACAACAAAGTGAAAGATGAAGTGTGGAAATTATTAGGTAAAATTTCGAAATTTGGTCCTGACGCACAATCAGTTGCATCTAAAATTTCAACAGCACTGAAATCATCTTTGCTGAAACAAAGTAATTTATTTGAATCTCTTAATTTCCGCTATTTCGGACCTGTAGATGGTCACGATGTGATAGGATTAGCAAAAGTTTTGGAAGACCTTAAAGACATTCCAGGGCCGAAAATTTTGCACTGTGTGACGCGCAAAGGAGCTGGATACAAATATTCTGAGGAAGGTAATCCAACAAAATGGCATGCTCCGGGTGTCTTCAATAAGGAGACTGGTGAAATCGTTAAAATAGTTCCTAAATCACCTCAACCTCCTAAATACCAGGATGTATTTGGCCACACAATTGTTGAGCTGGCGGAAAAAAATGAGAAAATTGTTGGGGTAACTCCAGCGATGCCATCGGGTTGTTCACTCAATATTATGATGGAAGCAATGCCAAAACGTGCTTTTGATGTGGGCATTGCTGAACAGCATGCTGTTACTTTTTCAGCCGGTATGGCTACACAAGGACTCGTTCCATTTTGCAATATCTATTCTTCTTTCATGCAACGTGCTTATGATCAAGTATTGCATGATGTAGCCATTCAAAATTTGAATGTTGTATTTTGTTTAGATCGTGGGGGGCTAGTGGGTGCTGATGGTGCAACGCATCATGGAGCTTATGACTTGGCCTATATGCGGCATATACCAAACATGGTTGTTTCTGCACCTATGAACGAGGCGGAACTGAGAGACCTTATGTACACTGCGCAGCAGGAAAATATGGGACCTTTCTCCATTCGTTATCCTCGCGGAAATGGGGTCATGACAGAATGGAAAACAGTTATGAAACCTATTAAAGTAGGTACCGGAAGAAAACTGACAATTGGTGAAGATATTGCTATATTAACGATTGGTCACCCTGGAAATTTTGCGCAAAAAGCGATTGATAAATTGAAAGAAACAGGAGCTTCCGTTGCTCATTACGATATGCGTTTTGTTAAACCGATAGATGAAGTAATGCTTCACGAGGTTTTCTCCAAATTCAAAAAAGTCATTACTGTTGAAGACGGATGCCTTATGGGTGGTTTTGGTTCTGCCGTTATTGAATTCATGGTTGACCAAGGATATTCAGCTGAAGTCGTGCGTTTAGGAATAGCAGATGAATATGTACATCACGGGACGCAAGAAGAACTATGGGCGCAATGCGGATATGACACTGACGGTATCGTTAAAATGGTTAAGAAAATGTTGTCCATAGTTGATGGTGCAAATAAATTGAAACAATCTGCTTCATAGACATTTCAATTTTTCTATCTTTCCAAAAAAAACCTATGTCCGTTAAAACTAAAGGAAGCGCATTCGTGACGCTTATCGTTATTTTCTTTTTTTGGGGCTTCGTAGCCGCAAGCAATGACATCTTAATTCCAGTTTTCAAAAAAGCACTTGACCTCAGCCAGTTACAATCTCAAATGATTTCATTTGCTTTTTATGTGGCGTACACTGTCGGTTCAATTCTCTATTTTTCAATCTCGGCATTGCTAAAAAGAGATATTCTTAACCTAATCGGATACCGCAATGGACTTGCATTAGGACTTGTCATTTCTGCCTGCGGGACACTTTTGTTCATTCCTGCCTCTAATAACGCTTCATTTCCGCTTCTAATTAGTGGTTTATTCATCGTTGGACTTGGCTTCTCTTTACAACAAATTGCGGCCAATCCGCTGGCAATTCAAATGGGCGACCCTTCCAAAGGCAATATGCGCTTAAGTTTGGCTGGTGGTATCAACAATGTTGGAACAACCATTGGTCCTGTAATCGTATCGTTTGCCATTTTTGGCGGTATTTCAAATCCAGATCAGGCACTCAATTTAGAGGCGGTTCAAATTCCTTATTTGGTGCTCGGTGCTACTTTCATTATTGCAGCGGTCTTTTTCAAACTTTCATCTGTTCCTGATAGAATTGGAGAGGTTACAGAAAATAAAGGCGGGCAGATAATGGAAACTATCAAACATCCACAAGTTTTGTTGGGAATGATTGCTATCTTCTTGTATGTTGGAGTGGAAGTTTCAACTGCCAGTAATCTTCCTGAATTTATGAAACAAAAGCTTGGCACTTCAGAAAGTGCTGTTGCACCTTATGTCTCCTTATTTTGGGCAAGTTTGATGATAGGCAGATGGACATCCGCTGCTGGAGCTTTTGACTTAAATGAAGCAACGAAATTAAAATTAAGTCTGTTGTTGCCATTCGCTGCATTTGGTGTGTTCGCATTTGCCAATGTAATTGGTGGACATTCGATTCAAGAATTGTATCCATATCTGTTGATTGTAGTTGTGCTCGCTGTTGCTGATGCGGTAAGTGAAGGTCAGCCAGCAAGGCAATTGGTACTTTATTCAGTGCTCGGCAGTATTGCATTAATGATTGGAATCTTTTCAAGTGGAATGACAAGTGTCTTTGCATTTATTTCAGTTGGATTATTCTGCAGTACTTTATGGCCTTGTATTTTCACATTAGGAATTGCCGGGATGGGAGACAAGACGAATACAGCCTCTAGTTTATTGATCATGATGATTATGGGAGGTGGTGTAATTTCCCTTACTCAAGGTGCTTTGTCAAATGATAAAGTACTTGGAATCCAGCAATCTTACTGGGTTGGTGTCGTCTGTTTTGCTTACTTAGCTTTCTTTGCTATCTATGTTGGTCGATTGCTAAAACAAAAAGGTATCTCATTTGATCAGGAAGTCTCTGGTGGACATTAATTTTGCTGTGACGTTTTATTGATAGAACAACCGTCACACTTCGTTTCAATCTTGAAAAAACGAAGATACGTCTTTCGGCCTAAATAAAAGACAGCACCCAAAACGGCTATAAGGACAAGTGATTTTTGTATCAACTCAATAAATTAAACGTAATTAATGCGCCAAAATATGCCATAATCCCCATAAATCCTATTTGGATCAGTGGCCATTTCCAACTTTTTGTTTCTCTTTTCACAACTGCAAGCGTGGCCATACACTGCATTGCATATACATAAAAGACCATAAGTGACACACCAGATGCTAGTGAATAAACAGGTTTTCCGTCCATTCGTTTTTCGGATCGCATACGATCGATCAAGCGCATATTTCCTCCCTCTTCAGCATTAACCGCATAAATCGTTGCCAGTGAGCCGACAAAAACTTCCCTTGCTGCAAAAGATGTAATCAACGAAATTCCAATTTTCCAATCATATCCCAAGGGAGCAATAAAAGGTTCAATTCCTTTCCCCATAATACCTATGAATGAATTCTCAAGTTTAATGGCTGCCAATTTTTGATCATGTACTTGCTCTGACCAATGATTTTGCGCTGATTGTTGGTTGATCTGTTTCTCAGCTGCCGCCATTCTAGTTGAAGGTCCATAGGTTGCCAGTAACCATAGAATAATAGAAATAGCGAGAATTACTTTTCCTGCATCAAGAACAAAAACCCTGATTTTTGACAAAACAGTTAGTCCAACATTTTTCCAAAGTGGTGCTTTATACGTTGGTAATTCCAATAACAGGTATCCTTTGTCTTTTGATTTGAGAACAATTTTCAGCACAACGGCAACAAGAAGTGCCGAAACAACTCCTAATGCATACAACGCAAATAATACAAGGCCTTGAAGGTTTAAAAATCCAACTATTGTTTGCTTCGGAATGACCAATGAAATGAGCAATGTAAAAACAGGAATTCTTGCACTGCAACTAATTATTGGAGCCACAAGAATAGTGATCATACGTTCTTTCCAATCAGCAATTGTGCGGGTTGCCATAATACCAGGAATTGCGCAGGCGGCACTTGATAAAAGGGGAACAACACTTTTCCCATTGAGACCCAAAGGACGCATGAGTCGATCCATGATAAAAACTACACGGGCAAGGTAGCCACTTTCCTCCAACAACGCAATAAAGAAAAATAACAGCGCAATTTGGGGAATAAACACAACAACACCGCCAATGCCAGGAACGATTCCCTGTGTTAACAAATCAGCGAACACACCATTAGGAAGTGTTGCCGACAAAAAGCTGCTCAAATGCGCAAATGTGCTTTCGATGAAATCCATTGGATAGGAAGCGAATGCAAAGATGAATTGAAATATTACCAACAAAACAAGGGCGAAAATCAAGTATCCCAAAACAGGATGCACTAAAATCTTATCCAGCGCTTGTACTTTGGGTTTTTCCTGACTGTTATCAATTGATTGTACTTTTGTAATCAGCAATTTTATTGCTTCGTATCTCTTATCCGCTTCTTTTTCCTGGCATGCTAAATCGTCAAGAGGACAAATGAAAGCATTTTCTAGAAAGCCGTTTTCGCATTTCCTGTCTTTTGCTTCCGCAATCGCATTCAGTAGTCGCTCTTTCCCAAGTCCAATTTTGGCTGTTGTAACAACGATCTGTGCCGAAGGGAATGCTTGGTTTATAGCATCAAGATCTATTTTTATGCCTTTACGCGAAGCAATATCTGACATATTTAACACCAAAACAGTTGGAATTTTTAAATCATATATCTGCGTAAACAAAAAGAAATTTCTTTTAAGGTTCGATTGATCCGTCACAACAACTGCAACATCTGGAAAATCAACATGATTTTTATTCGATAGCACCTCATAAACCACTTGTTCATCTTTGGATCTAGGATACAAACTGTATGTGCCAGGAAGGTCAATTATCGTATGATCTTCTTGTCCTAAATTTAAAATTCCAGACTTTTTGTCAACTGTTACTCCCGGAAAATTCCCAACATGTTGGCGCATGCCTGTCAACATATTGAATATTGAGCTTTTTCCGGTATTCGGATTTCCCAGCAGCGCTATTTTCATCTTACTGGTTCAAAAGAAATTGTTTGTTCGTTGATATCTACCACCTCAATCAAAGCTGCCTCGTCCAAACGCAATGAAAGCATATACCCATTTACATCAACAGCGATTGGATCTCCAAAAGGCGCTCTGAATAGAACGGTTAACTCTTGGCCTATAATCACGCCCATTTCCATCAATTTTGGTCTTAAAACTGAATCAGCAATCTCATTGACGATCACGCTTTTTCCGGGCTGTATGGACGAGAGTTTTGAAGTCATAATGTATCGCACTAAAGGTAAGTCTAAGTTCCAATTTTTCAAGTACCACGAACAGGGTATTTTGTGCTTCTTATCCTTTGTCTTTCATTACTAATCGAGCCGTTTGACGCGATTTTTGTTGCAACAAGATGTCCTTGTTTTCTGTCACACGATCGATTGTTGCCTGATCATAATGACGAATAGTTACCAATTCAAGTCCTTCGTTGTAGCGCACTTCATAAGTATCATTAAAAAGTTCTACTATTTTCAAAGGATCCACTTTACTTCTGTCCAAAAGGATAGAAAAATTGAGTGCTGAATTTTGCATCAAGTTTATTTTCGCATTAACATTCGCCAAACGATCAAAAATGTCACTTAGATTTTCCTCAACAATGAATGAAAAATCCCTCGTTGTAAAAGAAAATAGAACTTGATCCATTTTAAAAATAAAGGAAGGAACTAGGTGATCATTTTCCATTGAAGATTGAATCGCCGTGCCATCTGCGTGAGGATCAATGAATGATTTCACATAGAGCGGGATTCCTTTATTTTGGAGGGGCTTAATAGTTTTTGGGTGAATTACAGAAGCGCCGTAATAAGACAATTCAATTGCCTCTTTAAATGAAATACTATCCAATTTGATTGTATTGTCAAACCATTTCGGATCCGCATTCAACATTCCAGGCACATCTTTCCAAATGGTTACACTTTCTGCGTTTGTGCAATAAGCAAAAATGCCTGCCGTATAGTCGGATCCCTCTCTTCCTAGTGTAGTAGTAAACCCTTCATCTGTATGGCCTATAAAGCCCTGTGTTACTTGAATGTCTACCTTTTGAAATTCGGGAAGAAGTCTTTCATTCATTAATTCTTCCGTTTTTTTCCAATCTACATTTCCTTCTTGGTATTGATGATTTGTTCTGATCAATTTTCGAGCATCTACCCATGCCGCTGAGTGTCCTTGTTCAAATAAAAATGCAGCAACAATATGTGAAGAGAGTAATTCGCCCAAAGAAACGATCTGATCATATTCAAAGCTGAAATTATCCGGAAATGGTTCAGAAAATCGTTCTTTTAACTTTTCAAAAATTTCTTCAACCTTATTGTAAACAGCATAATGTTTTTCCTGAAAAAGCTCGCCCATGATGTGCATATGAAAAGCATAAAGATCATCCACTAGCGCCATAAACATCTTGCGATCCCTGTTCTGAGATGCTTTAACAACTTCTTCAAGCTTATTCGTAGTTTTGCCCATTGCTGAAACTACTATTACTAGCTTTTCCCCTTCATAAAGAGATAAGATGCCTGAAACATTGCGCACAGCTGCAGGATCTTTTACAGAAGCACCGCCAAATTTGAATACTTTCATCCGTTCGAAATTTGATGCAAAATTAAAAGTAAAAAAGAAGTTTAAAAAAATTGATCGCTCCGAATTAAAAGAATAATCGCCCATTGACCCATTCTGGATCTAACACAGCGTTTTTCTTTTCATAAAACTTGATTGCAGGTTCATTCCATTCGAGCACTTGCCAATCCATTCGTTTAACACCAGTTTTTTGAGCAATATCAACAACGGCATCAAACAACGTCGATCCTATTCCAGTGCCACGATATTCTGGTAAAACATAGAAATCTTCTAGGTATAAACATTTTCCTTTCCAAGTAGAATAATTGGTAAAGTAAAGCGCAAAGCCAATAATCTTCTGATCATTCTCAACAACTAGTGCTTTGCAGATTTGCTCCTCAAACAGGTGCTGGCCCAATGCTTCAGCTGTATTTACAACTTGTTCCGGGGCCTTTTCATACTCCGCCAATGCTTGGATTAACTCCATAATAGCATTTTCATCTCCTTTTTTTGCTGGTCTGATCTGCGTCATTATTGCACTCCAGCAAGGTTAAATCTCAGGCGAATTCCTGTGCTCATATTCCCCGTTGGGAAAGATGTTGCGATCTTTGGTGTGTTGATAACCTGATCGTAATATACCTGAACAGTTAAGTTTTGAGTGACATTGTAATCTGCAGATGACTTGATCGAAACAACTCGTTGACCTGCAGTTGCCTGATTGGTGTTTTCAACAATCTTTCTTACAACGGTTAGATTGTCTCTAAATGACAAGTCAAAACGAAGATTTAAGGCACTTGCAGGAATTTTTTCAATTGGCAATTTCACTTTTTCAAATTTATATCCTGAACCAATCACCCATTCACTACCAAGTACTTCAGTAATTTGATTGTTATTCAATGAAAGCGTTGCACTTCGGTCTTTTTTGTATTCGAATTTGGTTATTAATCCTTGCCCTTTAATGTTCCATGTTGCATCAAAACCTAATAATGGTGAGAATCGTTCTGTAAGTGTGACATTCTGTATTTGTCGAGATGCAATAAAATTGTTATTGATATCCAATGTCGTCGCATTTCCATTGTTATCAAATGCTGCATTCAAATTTGTTTGAAGACCTGTAACACTCACTGTTGAACTATAGGCATGGCGAATAACGAAATTCTTGACATATTTCTTCGCAAACTCAAATTTTGTTAACCCATTGTAATTAATGGCCCAGTTTGGCAATGGCATATTTTTAACTGGATTTATATTGGAAGCAGATACAGGACGATTGGAGTATGCTGTCAAGAAGGCACCAACGACCACTTCTTGTTGTGTTCCCCCATAACCAGAATAATAGCCTGATGTCAGCGGATTAGAATTGGTATTTGATTGTCCTAATAAAGCTGACACTTCCTCTCTTCCAGTGCGCACTCTATCAAAAGTTGCCGAAGAAAAATCTTTTGAAATCAGAGCAAATGCGGATCCAAAAGTGATATTCGTATAAGTCAAGGTTCCTGTTTCTACCTTACTCTGACTTTCATATTGCTGAGTCGATTCATTCCAACGGAAGAATTCATTGGAGTTATTTCCAAAGGTTCTATTCGCCGTCAATTCGATAGTTACATCCTTCATTGGCTCGAGAGAAGCCCTTAAATTTAGGTTTTGGGAATGCGTAATTGTGTATTGTTTATTTAAATCTTGGTTTTGAACCAACCAACCATTGTTTGCTGAAGTAGTCGCAATATTGTATCCTGTTTCTCTTCCCCAGAAATCATAGCGCTGTTGACCAAATACAAAACCACTGAGTGGTGCACTGAAGTTATTATTAAACCCGAGCACACTCGATTCCTGATTGTAGCCAGGAAGCATTGTTCCATCCGTTAAAGAATAAGTACCGGATACATTTCGAACTGACATAATCGCTCTTGCAATAAACCCTGCAACTGGATGAACCTTACCTCCACGTTTTTTTTCGTTCTCCGCTTTTCTTTCTAATCGTTTTTTCTCCTTCTCCCACTTCTTCTTCTCTTTCTCAGTCATTTCAGATTCCGGTTTTGGCGGTTTGATTTCCTCCTTTTTAGGTGTTTGCTGCTGACCTGTAACCCTTCCTCCTACATCCTTTGAACCCACAGCTCCCCTTGCTGCTTTACCGTCTAAATTGACCTTTTTAAAGAATGGCACTTTATTGTAAAGGTTTGTGAAATTCATTTGTGCGGTCATATTCACCGTACGGTTGTTTTGAATTGTATTCCCAAATTCTGATTGTCCCAAAGGAGCGCGCATCCAATTGTAAGTACCACCATATTTTACATTGGCAGTCATCCAATCAGTGATGGGCAATTTATCTAGAGGTAAATTGAAATTCACACTGTAATTGTGAGAATAATCCATTGTCTTTCCAAAGGTTGACATTTGAGAACGGACAGTATCCATGAACACCTGGTAACTCAATGGATCTCCCTTTTTATCAACACGTCCATCCCCTTCCTCAAAAATTGAACGATTGGTCGCACTAAACGTCGCTTTTAAATTTTTTGTTAGATCATATCCAAAATTATAGCTTCGGTTCCAGTTAAAACGCTTTACATAAACAGGGTTGAATTCATAGTCGGGAACTAAATTGTTTCTGACCTGTCTTTCATTGTACGATCGCAATAAATCATTTGTGAAGGAAATATTTTTCGGTGTCAAGAAGAAGTTCATATCCTTAATCAACGCGAACCATTTCGACTTTTGAACAAACTTCACTTTCTTAAAAGGTTCAATAGGCTTCGCTGTAAATGAATAATTATAATTCAACCCACCTGTCCATGTTTTGGTTCGATCGTAATTTGTATTGAAATCACGGCGCATATTTTCAGAATAAGCGTAGCTCGACGACCAGTTAGAAATTCTCCAGAAGTGTGGCTTCGCTCCGGCTTTCACTTCTTTCCTAACATTGGTGAAATTATATGATTTTCGTTCTGTAAAATCTTGCCCCGCTCTCGCACGTTCCTTTCTTTTATCCAAGTCATAGCTAGAAAGTCGCACATCTGGATTGAAGGGATCGTACTCAGGATTTATTATTCCAAGAGAATAGCCATAGAAGAATGGCAGAGATACGCCTGCACGCTTTCCAAAAAACTGACCAAGCTGCACATTAGAGTTCATATCGACCCCAATTCGTTCATTTCGCTGACGGTCCTGTACCCTACTTTCAACACTTCCCCAATTGATCCCAGAATAATTCCCTGACATTGAAACATTAGCAAAATCAGCTAATTGAACTTGCATTTGCGCAACAGCAGCTGAACCACCTTCACTCACGAAATCCGTTAAACGTAATTCATTTATCCAAACATTGACACACTTTGCCATGCCGTCGTCTGGCCAAGTATCATTCGTGTTTTTGCCTGGATTTCGAACTCCGATCATCAAGGTTTTAACCCCTTGTAAATTTGGACTTCCTTTCACTTTTATCTTTCGATTTGGATTATTAGGATCTATATCTGAATATTCCAAAACATAGGAAACTGAGGTGCTGCCTCCATCAATAAGATCATTGCGTTTCTTCTTAAGGCCGAGGAGATCATCAAAAACAATTTCCATGTTATTTAGTTCTGGCCAAATATCTTCAGGCAAGGTTGCCCCCCAATTTGTTTTATAAAGTGGGAGCTCGTATTCATAATAATTGTCAACAAAGTCTGTCCCAAGTCTCACAAATAGTGTGAGGTCTTCATCTTTAAGTGGCACTGTAGACAAAACTTCTTCTGCGTGCACAAACATTTTCAATTTTTTGTAAGTCCGGACATCAAACTGCACATTTTTATATGCAGCACGCGCATCACCATCTTGAAGGTTACAGATGTCTAGCACTAGCGACTGTTCATTCAACTGTCGCTGAAATGTTTGTGAAGGGTCTATCTCACGAGTAATACCGGGAGGAATTTCATATTTTACAGGGCTACGTTGGTCATTTTCTTCTACATTGACCGCTGCAATGTTAAAAGTCGTGAGATTTGGATCCGTTTGTACGCTTTCTCCAGGTTGTGTAAGATCCTCCAAATAACGGCGCCATTCTCCTCTTATCAACTCGAGTCTAGCGAAACGCAAAAGTACTTCTTCGTCAAATCCTTTCATGTACATTCTCATGAAACGAATGGACCTAAAATCTAAAATACCATTTACTTTTTTCTCGAAATCGCGAATTGGAATTTTGAACTGATACCATTTTTCGGTTTTTGTACCATTTGTATATTCCTGAACATTCGTAATATAATTCTGACCTACAACCATGTCATTCGGTCGCATACTTACTTTGTATTGGAAGTAACTTTCTGTTTGAGCTAAGTTGTTGTCCTGATTGATATCCTCTAAGTCAGGCATGTTTGTTCCTTGTGTAGGATATCCGTCCGTATTGGCAGTATCAGACATTTCAGTAGTTGGCGAATTACCCTCCATGCCATTGTATTTCTTATAACGCTGAAGAATATTTAACTCTTGAGAATCATAATTATCATCGCGGTAAAAGTTAAAATCATCATTCGAAGGGTCATTTATCATTTTGGCCTTCGTAGCAGCATCTAACGTTGGGTTATTATTGACCCAATTCACATAATTTTGAAATGCTGTTCGTTCTTGTTGATTACTCCATCCGTCCAATCCAATATCCTGATTAATGCGCGAAGCTGGATCTGTGTCGAAGGCATTAACAACAACCTGCTGCGTTGATACCCTGGCCCATGCTGTTGTGTCTAGGTCATCATTAATAGATGCACCTGTTGGGGGTAATCCATTTTCAAAACTTTTTCTTGAATCTGGCAATGCATCTTCTGAAATGTTACCCAAGTTGAAATAAAGATCACCACCAGAATGTTGTGCAGCAGGATTGACATTTTCTGCATCCTCATTAAAAGGATCCAAGACCCAGAACTGAATAAATTCAATATTGGTTTGCTCAAAGTCATTGGTAGAAAGTGCTCGCATGATTCCTCCCCAGCGATTTTCGGGATTCACCCAAGTTCCATCAGTATTTACGGTGTTGGTTGTATCGTAGTTATACATTCCTCTTTCCTTGGGGTAATAGGCCAGTTCAAGAATTGGAATGTTAGGAACTGAACCGTATTGCTGCTGAAGATTCGGGAACACATCTGTTTGATTCACCAAGCGCATCCGACTATCTGCCAACATTTCAGGGTTGTCTTTTATGTGCTGAGGTGTTAAGGAATTACTTTGGTAAAACAATGGGTCAATCAAGTACCAACATGTTTTTGACCGTTTATATCCCGCCGAAAGATTTTGATTGTCAGCTTCTGGAAATAAATCAGGCTGTCCTTGGGGAATGGATGCCAAACGCCAAGATGTTATAGCACGAAGATCTATGGTGCTTTGAGAACCTTCAAAGTCATCAATGTAAGATGTACCATCTTTGTTAATTGCTCTAGGCTGACCCGGAATTAGGTGCGCAAATTCGCCAGTAAAAGAGAAAGTTGACTTTTGATTTGTAGAAATCACTGGAAGTATATCCACCAACTTCGTTAAAAAGGGCACATCCGTTCTGTATGCCAAATCAACACCAAGAATATTGTTTTTGAATGGTTCACTTCCGATATCCACTTTTTGTGTCACAGGTCGCTCCATCATTCTCATCCAGGTTCCTCCTAAATTAAATTTATCACTAAAGCGATAATTGTAATGTGCCCCCATCATAGAGCGCGCTTGGAATCCAAATACTGAATTACTTTCTAT
>Ga0078894_10003270_pt1 | contig 12301 bp, 9 predicted proteins | sample LauGreSu1BDMLBSD_2_FD_67506 | JGI IMG/M metagenome (GOLD analysis project Ga0078894, IMG submission 67506) | Freshwater lake microbial communities from Lake Michigan, USA - Su13.BD.MLB.SD (version 4) (version 4) | ecosystem: Environmental > Aquatic > Freshwater > Lake | place: Lake Michigan, USA...
CTCATAAAACCGGTAGCGGTCACCTCGTATGATCCACCTCCGCCGAATTCGCCCCCGCCTCCCATGTCAACGGTCTCGGTGTCCTTACGCAAATATAAAGAAATCGAATCAAGGGTCGAGGCGCTGCTTGTGGTTGTGAAAGTATTGCCGGTATTGTTCCCAACGCTGCGAGTGCCGTCGCTTGTGGTGTTGCTGTAAACAATACCTGCACGAAGTGATTGGCCCGAAAAAAGCATTGCAGCAAACACGGTCGCGGCTACAAGCTGTTTTGCAGAAGAAGCCATTGCAAAAGATCTAAAGCTGCTGGCGAAAAATTGCCTGTTCATGTCGCCTGCCCTCGGGGGTTTGTTGTGACTCATGGGTCTCGGGATTTTTGCGATCTCTGGATTTTTGCCGTTTTGGAAACCGGCTCGTGGGAGGCTATCCCCCGCCCCGGTTTCCCCAAGACCCCGGCCCCAAAAAGTGACGAAATGGGAAATCCATGCACGAATCGGGTATCGGGCCCTACGGATGGCGCATTCGACAAGACGAAAAGCGCAAGACGGTTTGCGCACCTTCGACGGGGGATCGCGGCAACGCGCTCGTGATCAAAGCGCGCCTGCCCGCATCGGGAACCGGGCGTGGCGGCGGCGAGTTGGAGAGGCGTCGCGGGCAAGCCGGGCCTGGCGGGGCCGCCGCTTGGCCTGTGAAAGCGGCGGCGGGTTGGCATACTGACACTCGCTTCGAGCAGCCCCTTCCCGCAATGTTCCGATGCCTTTTTCCACACCTGCAAGCCCCGATCAGCCTTATGCCACGGCCGCCGATGGGGGCCCGCGGCGGCGCTCGGGCTGGCGGCGGGAGCAGATTGTGTGGGTGTTTCAGGTGCTGTTTTGGCTGGCGGTCGGCGCGACGTTGAGCGGGTTTTCGGTTGCGCTGCGGCCCGGCGAGCCGGTTCCCTGGGGGGCGATCGGCTTGCGGGTTGTGACCGGCTTTGCGGTCACGAGCCTCGTCGACATGCTCTTTCGACTGCCGGCCCTGCGGGGGCTGCCTCGTGCGCAGCGGTGGACGCTGCTCGTGATCGTGTCGATGCTCGCCATGGCGATGAGCTTGGCAACGGCGCTCTTGGTGTTGGGTGAAGGGCCGATGATCCAGCAGACCGGGACGGCGCTAGCCCCCTTCGCCCCGCGGTTGGTGGCGACGCTGATGTGGTGCGCGATCTATCTGGGGATCGACCTCCTCGACGAGATCCACGAGTCGGAGATGCAGTTCTTTCAGGCGGCAGCGGCCGCAGCCGCTTCCGAAAACAGGGCCATTCAAGCGGAGTCGCTCGCCCGGCAGCACGAGCTGCGGCAGCTGCAGGAGCAGATGAATCCGCACTTCCTCTTCAATGCCCTCAACGCCGTGGCGGCGAGCAAAAACGATCCTGCTGCGGTGGAGCAGGTGACGCAGGATCTCTCCGAATATCTGCGCTTCGCCCTCCGGGAAGCGAGCACGCTCGAGCCGCTCTCCCGCGAACTCTACGCCCTGGAGAAGTATCTGGCGGTGCAGCAGCGCCGGTTTGGCGACAACCTCGTCTGCCGGATCAGCGCCGACAGGGTCGCGCCGCGGGTGCTCGTGCCACCGATGCTCATCCAGCCGCTGCTGGAAAACGCGCTCCACTACGGCGCTCAGACAAGCAGCATGCCGCTGAAAGTGAACGTCCGGGCGAGCGTGAAAGACGACTGGCTCGAGGTCGTCGTGGCCAACTCCGGCCAGTGGGTGGCGCCCGATACCACGCGATCGCCGGGGACAGGCGTCCGCTCGTTGCGAAGGCGGCTCGAGCTCCTCATCGATGAAAAAGCCACGGTTGACGTTCAACTCGATCCCGACTTAGACGGCGGCTGGGTGCGGATCGTGATCCGCATGCCCGCGAGCGTGAGGGCCGGCGCGGCGGACCGGGCCGACGCGCCGGCGTGACGGTCGATCTATCTCCCGCTCAGACAAGCCCCCACACAGACAAGCCCCCACACCAACAAACAACGCCGGACACTCACCGATGCTCACGGCCCTGCTTGTCGACGACGAACCGCTCGCCAACGAGCGGATGCGGGGCCTGCTTGCCGACTGCGGCGGAGTCGAGTGCATCGGCACCGCCGGCAGCGTGGCGGCGGCGCGAAGAGCCCTCGAGACGCTCTCTCCGGACGTGATCTTTCTCGACATGGAGATGCCTGGGGGCACAGGGCTCGACGTGCTGCCGAGCGTGCCTGACGGGACGCAGGTGGTGTTTGTCACGGCGTATGAAAAGTATGCCGTGGAGGCCTTTGCGGCGGCCGCGCTCGACTATCTCGTCAAGCCGGTCAACCCGGAGCGGCTCTCCGAAACGCTGCGGAGGCTCAAAAAACTTGCCGACCTGCAGCGGCTGCAGCCGACCGCAGCGACCGCGACAAGCGCCGGCGAAGACGATCCGGTCGACGGCCCCGCGGTGCCCGGTGGGCCTGGCGGAACAGATGGAGCAGACGGAGCAGACGGAGCAGACGGAGCAGACGGAGCAGACGGAAGAGCGCTCGGCGACACGATCAACGTGCGGCTGCGCCGTTCGAAGCGGGTGGCGGCGGTGACACTCGATGACATCTGCTGGATCGAGTCGCTGCAAAACTACACCCGCGTCTGCCTGCGGAATCCGGGACGCCTTCACATCTTCAGGCGACGGCTGGGGGAGTGGGAGGGAGACCTGCCAGCCGGTGTGTTTACCCGACTGGGAAGGTCGGTCCTCGTTCGCGTCGAAAGCATCGAGGAAACGGAGTGGACGTCGCGCAACGAAAAGGTGTTGAAGTTTGGGGCCGGCATCGAGCCGCTCGTCATCGGCCGGCTCGCCGCGCTGCGGCTGCGGGACATCCTCGACGGCGAGGGGGAAGAGGCGCCGTGACCTGACAAGGGCGGCCGCTGCCACGCGGCCCGCGATTGGCCGCGGCGACGCATTCACGCCGGTTTGGCCAGCATGCCCCGCCGCAACACCTCGTTGCGTCCCACCATTCGTGTGTTCGACGCCGTTGCTTGACAGCCGGCTTCGCGGCCGCGACGATGATACGTGAACATCCGTATCTTTCAGGGGAGCTTCCCGATGACCGCCGAGGCCCTTCGCGATTGGATGCAGCGCCGGCCCTTTCAGCCGTTTCGCATCACGATGTCGAGCGGCGACGCCTACGAGATCAGGCATCCCGAGATGGCCTTCCTCACCCGGGCTGAAATCATCATCGGCGTGGGGGAACGGGGCGGAATCCCCTCCCGCCACCGCACGGTGTCGCTCCTCCACGTGACCGCCGCCGAGCCGATCGACTCGTCCGCCGCAGCCTGATCGCGCGAGCAAGCTTCATGCGGGGCCGGCATCGAGCCGCTCGCCATCGGCAGGCTCGCCGCGATCCGGCTGCGGGACATCCTCGACGGCGAGGGGGAAGGGGCTCCGTGACGTGAGAAGGGAGGGCGGCTGCCGCTCGGCTGGCGATCGGGGAACGATCCGGTCAGGCCTGGTTCTTTTTCAGCCAGTCGCGGAACGAGATCAGCCGCGGGAGCGACTCCCGGTCCCGTTGTCTGTTGGCTGATCGCTTGCTCGCAATGATGTCGTCGATGTTGCAGACCTGAAAGCCGTCCACGTCCACCCGTCGTTCCCATGCCGACGCGAACGTCTCAATGCCGTCGGGTGCAAAAATGAGATCAAGATCGAATGGCCCGTTTTTGAGCTGGACGAAATCCTTGCCGGAGCGGATGTCGGAGGCCTGATCATCCGTCAGATCAAAGCCCAATTCTCGGAGGGAAGGAATCAGGCGGTCGCCATTGACGGGCGATTTTTCGACGAACAGGTCGGCATCCTGTGTCGTGTCGGGAAACCCCAGAAGTATTGCCCCGGATTTCCCAATGAACAGATAGCGAACTGCGTGACGGGCGAACGCGTCGCGAATCTCGGCCGCCTGGCGATACTCAAACCGTCCCATAGCCCAGCCAGTCGGGGAGATGTGCCTGACACCACTCCCGGTAGTCGCGCATGGACGCGAAGGACCGAAATGGAGCGTCGTCGAGCACAGGCTTGTAGGTGTGGATGAATGCGTATTTCATGCGCTGTTCAAGCGGTCGCCTCGCCGCTGCGGCAAACTCAATTTCCCACGCCCGAACGTCATTGGCAGACGGGTGCGAGATTGCGTCGGGATTCGCAAACGAATTCGTGCTCATGGCCGAAATGTTAATCCGTTGGGATTGAGACTTTCCAGAGCTGGGCGTTGGCCAGCCAGAGGAGGCCGGATACAGCTGTGTTCGTATCAAGCACCAGCCGCACGTCGCCGCTCCGCGCGATACAGGTTGATCTCGGCCTCGATTTCCTCGGCTGTCATGGAAGGCGTGCCGGTTGCTTGGAGTTGCTGCCGGGTCGCCTGCATGTTCGCGACGCGGGCTGCCGCGAGCCGTTCGCGCAGGATCGCTTCGATTGAGCCGGTCTCGAACAAGCCTTCAGCCGCGGCCGCTTTGGCAAGCGCGTCGGAAATCGTGATTTGGATCGTGGTCATGGGTGGTTCTTCCGGCGGCGATCCGCAAAGTCTCCCAATCAGAAGAGTGGCCCAATCATAGGCAAGTGCCGGGGGGAACGCTTCCTCAGAATCCTACGGCCGAGGGGCCCCTGCGGCGGGGCAGCGGCAGGAGCAGGGCGCTCGTCCTCGGGCCAAAACGCCATTTCCGATGAGCCGAGGGCGGGCCTCGGCCCCGGAGGCCGGGGGGGCCACGCGGCAGGCGCCTTGTCGGCCGGGGTTTTCTTGGTTCAATTGAGAGCTTTGAGGATCCCGTGAGGTTCGTCCGGCGGGAGCGTGTGGCGCTCGGCGATGGAACGCCCACCGGGGGGAAGTCCCTGGAGCGACCCTGCTGCCGATCGATCTGTCGATCGGGTTCGGTCGGATCGGGCTTTTCGGTAAGCGTGAACAAAGGGCTCGCAATGCGTTCGACCGTTCTTGCCGTGGCGGCGCTGGCGTTCCTGCGGATCGTCATCGGCATGCACTTCTTCCTCGAGGGGATGAGCCACCTCCGCGATCCCTCCTGGTCGAGCGCCGGCTTCCGTCGGGCCGCTGTCGGGCCGCTGGCCGAGAAATACCGGGCCGACCTCCCGCAGACCGGCAATTGGGCCGGCACCCTCCGGGCCGTCGACGGCCGCGACACCGCCGAAGCGGCCGCCGACTGGCGGCAGAGCGTCGTCGGCGGATGGGAGGGGCTGCTTGCCCGTCGCGAAAAGCTCGTTCCCCTGGCTGCCGAACAAAAGGCCGCCACGAAGGCCGCCCTCGACGCCGCCGCGGCGACGCTCGATGACGCGATCGCCTCCTGGGGGGAGGATCTCGTCGATTACCGGCTCCAGGTGGCCCGCCTCGCCACCACCGAAAGCTCCCCCTCCTCGACGGCCATCCCCTACGCCCGCGAACGGGTCGCCAAGAAGCGGAAGGAACTCCTCGGCAAGGAGGCCGGCTGGATGCAGCAGGCCAACACGATCGGCGAGAAACTCGAAGCGGATTGGAACGGCCTGCTTTCGGCCGAGCAACTCGCCAAGGTGTCCGCCGCCGACGAGCCGAGCCCGCTGTGGAAGGCCGATCGCTTCGTGAGCTGGTCGCTGGTCACGATCGGGGCCTGTCTGGTGGTCGGATTCCTCGTGAAGTTCAACGCCATGGGGGCCGTCTTCTTCCTGGCAAGCGTCGTCGCTTCCCAGCCTTTCTGGGTTGCCGGGGCCCAGTCGACCTACGATCAGTGGGTCGAAATGGCGGCCCTCCTCGTCATCGCCTGCCTGCCGATCGGCGGCTGGAGCGGGCTCGATTACTTCCTCAAATCGTGCTGCGCCTCGTGGTGCGGCCGGAAACCACTGAAGGTGCGCGGATGAACCTGACGGAAGGCCAGAAGCAGATCGGCAAAGAGAACTTCCGCGATGTCGTCGAGATGACGCGCCGCGACTTCCTCGGCGGCACCGTGGCCGCGGGGCTCGCCTCCGGGGCCGGCCTCGGGTCGCTCTACTTCGGCTACGGCCGGAGCGTCGGCAATCCACTGCGCGTCGGCGTCCTCGGCACCGGCGACGAGGGGAGCGTGCTCCTCGGTGCCCACACCCCCGACTACCTCCAAGTGGTGGCGATCGCCGACATCCGCCCCTACAACGTCTTCCGCGCCTTCCATGGCGACGTCTCGAGCCCGAGCGCCTACACCGCCCGGCCGGGGCTGATGGCCAAATACAAGTGGAAGACCGAGGACGAGGCGAGGAAGAACGTCAAGGTTTACGGGGCCTATCAGGAACTCCTCGACGATCCCGATATCGAGGGGGTCATCATCGCGCTGCCCCTCCACCTCCACTCCGTCGCCGCCATCCAGGCGATGCGGGCGGGGAAGCACGTGCTCACCGAGAAGCTCATGGGGCACTCGATCCACGAGTGCAAGGAGATGGGACGGGTGTCGCGGGACACCGGCAAACTCCTCGCCACCGGCCACCAGCGCCACTACAGCATCCTCTACGACAACGCCGTCCATACGATCGGCAAGGCGAAGCTCCTCGGTGATCTCCACTCGATCCGGGCCCAGTGGCACCGCGGCAACCTCCCCGGCAAGGATTCCTGGAAGCCGCCGATGCCGGGCGACGACGGGTCTCTCAAAAAACTCGCCGGCTGGAAAAAGGACCTCGAGAATGCCAAGCCGGCCGACATCGACTCGCTGCAGAAGCGGATCGCCCAGATGGAGGCCCAGATCCTCGACAAGGATGTCGACGCGGAGAAGTTCGGCTACACGCAGATGACCCTCGGTGACGGCTCGACGCGGACGCCGCTCGAGGAGTTGATCCGCTGGCGGCTCTGGAACCGCACCGGCGGCGGCCTGATGGCCGAACTCGGCAGCCACCAGCTCGACGCGGCTGGGATCTTCGTTTCGGCGATGCGCGGCGACGGCCAGAAGGTGAAGCCGCTGACCGTGACGGCGGTCGGCAACCGGAGCATTTTCCCCGCCGACCGGGAGATCGACGACCACGTCTACTGCATGTACGAGTATCCCGCTCCGGGCTACGAGGAGGACAAGAACAAGAAGGTGGTCGTCACCTACTCATCGATCAACGGCAACGGCTTCGGCGACTACGGCGAGGTGGTGATGGGGACGAAGGGAACCCTCGTCCTCGAACGCGAGCAGGAAGTGATGCTCTACAAGGACAGCGCCAAGGACACCCGTGTCACCGTCGCCAAGGCGAAGGACGGCGCCCCGACGCTCGACACCACCGAGAGCGGCGGCGGCAGCAAGGCTGCGGCGACGGCCGGCCCCGGCGGCGAGGGCGCACCCCCGTCCCGCGGCTACACCGAGGAACTCGAGCACTGGGCCTGGTGCATTCGCAATCCGGCCCCGGAGAACCAGCCCCGTTGCAAGCCTGAGGTGGCGATCGCCGATGCCGTCATTGCCCTGGTGAGCAACATCGCCCTGGGTGATCCGGCGAAGGCCCGCATCGAGTTCAAGCCGGAATGGTTCGACATCGGCAGCGACGAGACCCCGGAGGGGGTGGTGCCGGATGTGAATCGTGAGAAATACAAGATCTGATCCTGCCCGACAGCAGCACCCTGGGCTGGACAGTTTCGTGTCGGGAAGAATAATCAGAAAGGCTTTCCCGCGCGGGAAGGCACCCTACCGTGTCGCCGATTCTGGACGGCGACACCCACCTGGCGGACGGCTGCTTCTGGCGGAGCAGCCCCGCGAAGGAGCGCTTCGATGAAGCTGCGGACGAAGTCCAGACGCGTCGGTCGAATTTCCCTCACTGACCTTCTCTCCATGGCTGCCTCCTGGGGGCTGTCATTGGTCACGACAGCGTCGCTTGTCGCGGTGGGATGGTTCGGTCACGCCACCCATTGGACGTTCGGCCTTGCCGGGCATGAAGCCCCGCACGGCGACCACGGCGACCATTCTGCCACCGACGGCGAGCAACTGACCGTCGACGGGCCGGAAGAGGCCGCCCCGGGGACGGTCCGCTTCCCCTCCGTTGAGGCCCTCGAGCGCACCGGGATCGAGGTCGTGGCCTTGGAGCGGCGGCCGATGGTCAGCGAACTCCACGTCGCCGGGGTCGTCGATTACGACGAACGACGCACCGCCCAACTCTCCTCCCGCGTCGGCGGAAGCATCTGGCGGGTCGAGAAGCATCTCGGCGATGTCGTCCGCAAGGGGGAGGTGCTCCTCGTCATCGACAGCCAGGAGGTGGGGCGCCTCAAGGCGGACTTTCTCAACGCACTTGTGACGTACGAATCCCGGGCCGAGCAGTTGGCGATCCTCGAGGAGGTGCAAGGCGTGGTGATGGGGCGACAACTCCGCGAGGCCCGCGCGGCCCTCCGCGAGGCTCGGATCCGCCTCACCAACGACGAGCAGGCACTGGTCAACCTCGGGCTCCCGGTGTCGATCTCCGACTACGAGCCACTCGTCGACGAGCAGCGTGCCCAGCGGATCCGGACCGTCGGTCTCCCCGCGGATCTTCTCGCCGGCTTGAGCGCCGATGTGGTGACGTCGAATCTGCTGCCGCTTTCGGCGCCCTTCGACGGCGTGGTGGTGGGACGCGACGCGGTGGTGGGCGAGGTCGTCGAGGCGGCGAAGCCGATCTTCGAGGTGGCCGATATCTCGCGGATGATCCTGTCGCTCAAGGTCGACAAGGAAGACGCCGGCAAGGTGGCGATCGGGCAACCGGTGCGTTTCCGCCCCGACGGCTCCGAAGAGGAGTATTCGAGCCGGATCACCTGGATCTCCACGGAGGTCGACGAGGCCACCCGCACCCTCCAGGTGCGGGCGGAGGTCGACAACCTCCAGACGCTCCCCGTCGCCGCCCAGTCCGGTCTCCGCGCCCACACCTTCGGCAGTGGCCGGATCGAGATCGGTCGCCGCGGCACCGCGATCGTCGTCCCCTCGCAAAGCGTCCAGTGGGATGGGAGCCGGTGGGTGGTGTTCGTCCCCTCCGGAGACGTCGCCTTCACGGCCTGCGAGGTGAGGCCGGGGATCCGGGAAGGTGGGGTCGTCGAGATCGTCGCCGATGCCGCGGGGGATCCCTTCGAGCGGGTCGTCGGGGCGGGGAGCCACGTCCTCAAGAGCCAAGTGCTCCTCGAGCGGATTGAGTCGGGGGAGCTGTGATGACCGGGGTCGATCCCCTCTTGGGAGATCGGCCGCAGGTTTCATCCCCGAAAAGGCCGCGGTGTGTCTGGGGCGTCGTCTGCCCCGTCCTGCGGCGAATCTCGTCCCAACACCCCTGACAAGCATCCATCCATGCTCGATTCCATCATCGCCTGGTCGTTGTCCCGGCGCCTCATGGTGCTCTTCGGTGCCGCGGTGGTCTGCCTCGTCGGCTGGGTGGCCGTGCGTGGCCTGGTCATCGACGCCTTCCCCGACACCACGCCCGTGCAGGTGCAGATCAACACCGTGGCACCCGGAATGGTGGCCGAGGAGGTGGAGCGGCAGATCACCTTCCCGGTGGAATTGGCGATGGGAGGCATGCCCGGCCTCGAGGACATCCGCAGCGCCAGCATGTTCGGCCTGTCGGTGGTGATCGTCACGTTTCGAGACGGCACGGACATCTACTTCGCCCGGCAGCTGATCAACGAGCGCCTCGGCACCGTCGAGGTGCCGCCGGGGGCGGCGAGGCCCGAGATGGGCCCGGTGTCGACCGGCCTCGGCGAGGTGTTCCACTATCTCCTCGTGCCGAAGGGGATGAGCATCACCGACGTCAAGACGCTCCAGGAGTGGACGCTCAAGCCGGCGCTGCGGGCGGTGCCCGGCGTGGCGGAGGTGAATGCCTGGGGGGGGCTCAACAAGCAGTATCAGATCCGGGTCGACCCCGGGCTGCTGCGGCGCTACGACCTCTCCTTCGATCAGGTCGTCGATGCGGTGCCGCGCAACAACTTCAACGTCGGCGGTGGCTCGATCGACCGCTCCGGCGACGCGGTGCTCGTGTACGGCGTCGGCCGGACCGTCGACGTCGAGCAGATCGGCCGGATCGTGATCGCGTCGCGCGACGGAGTCCCGATCAGGATCCGCGACGTCGGCGAGGTGTTCATCGGCCACGAGATCCGCAAGGGGGCCGTGACGAGCGGTGGCGAGGGGGAGGTGGTCCTCGGCCTCGGCTTCATGCTCATGGGGGAGAACAGCTACGCCGTCACGACGCGGCTGCGCGACCGATTCGAAAAGCTCCTCCGCAGCCTCCCGGAAGGGGTCGAGGCGAAGGTCGTCTACGACCGCACGAAGCTCATCGACCGGGTGATCGCCACCGTGCGGCAAAACCTCCTCGAGGGAGCGTTCCTCGTCGTCGTCATCCTCTACGTCATGCTCGGTAATCTCCGGGCCGGACTCGTGGCCGCGACGGCGATCCCGCTGTCGATGATGTTCGGTTTCATCGGGATGTGGCAGGCGGGGATCGCCGCCAGCCTCCTCTCGCTCGGAGCGATCGACTTCGGCATCGTCGTCGATTCCTCGGTGGTCGTCATCGAGAGCATCCTCGAAAAGATCGCCCACCATCCCGGAGCCACCGGAGCCGCCCGCCTCAAACTCGTCATGGAGGCTACGAGCGCCGTCAAGAAACCGGCCTGCTTCGGTCAGCTGATCATCATGATCGTCTACATCCCGATCCTCACCCTCGAAGGGGTCGAGGGGAAGATGTTCCGGCCGATGGCGCTGACGGTCGTGTTCATCCTCATCGGATCGCTCGTTCTGTCGCTCACCGTCGTGCCGGTCCTGTCGAGTATCTTTCTCCCGAAGCGCGTCGATGCCCACGACGTGTTCCTCGTCCGGATCCTCCGCACGGTCTACCGCCCCGCGTTGCGGGTCTGCCTCTCGGCACGCGGGACGCTCGCCATGGTCGCCGCGGCGATCCTGTTCATCACCTTCCTGCGGGCCTTGACGCTGGGAACCGAGTTCGTCCCGAAGCTCTCCGAGGGGGACATCGTCCTCGGCATCATCCGCGCCCCCGGGACGAGCCTCGAGGAGAGCTGCCGGATGAACACACGGATCGAGAAGTCGATTCTCGATGCCTTCCCCGACGAAGTCGCCCAGGTGTGGAGCCGCGTCGGCACCCCCGAGGTGGCGACCGATGCCGGTGCGCTCGAGGGGACCGACCTGTTCATCGCGCTGCGTCCGCGTGACCAATGGAAGGCGGCGCGGACCCAGGCCGGGCTGGTCGAGGAGATGAACAAGATCGTCGAGGGGATGCCGGGGCAGATCATCTGGTTCACCCAGCCGATCGAGCAGCGGATCAACGAGATGGTCTCGGGCGTGCGGGCCGACATCGCCGTCAAGGTCTTCGGCACCGACCTCGACCAGCTCGTCGCCAAGGCCAACGAGGTGGCCGCGGTGATCCGCGAGGTTCCCGGTGGGGCCGACGTCGCCGTCGAGCAGGTGGCCGGCCAGCCGATCCTCAAAGTGGCCGTCCGTCAGGACGACATCGCCCGCTACGGCATCTCCGCCAAGGAGGTGCTCGACGTCATCGAGAGCGTCGGCGGCAAGGCCGTGGGACAGATCGTCGAAGGACAGTTCCGCTTCCCGATCGTCGTCCGTCTCCCGGAGTCGCTCCGCACCGGCCCGGAGGCGCTCGCCGGGATCCCGCTCCGCTCGACGGCCGGTGAGATCGTCCCGCTCGGCCGCGTCGCCGACATCGACACCATTCTCGGCCCGAAGTATGTGACGCGCGAGTGGAGCGAGCGGCGCGTCGTCGTGCAGTGCAACGTCCGCGGCCGCGACGTCGGCGGCTTCGTCGCCGAGGCGCAAGGGGCGATCGCCGATCGCGTCGAACTCCCCGAGGAGCAGTTCCGGCTGGTGTGGGGAGGTCAGTTCGAAAACATGCAGCGTGCCCAGAAGCGGCTCGCCATCGTCGTCCCACTGGCCCTCCTGCTGATCATCGCGCTGCTCCATCTCACCTACCGCAACGTCGCCGATACCACGCTCCTGTTCGTGAGCGTGCCGTTTGCCTGCGTCGGCGGCATCTGGGCATTGGCCGCCCGGGAGATGCCGCTTTCGATCTCGGCGGCGGTGGGCTTCATCACCCTCTCCGGCGTGTCGGTGCTCAACGGGATGGTGCTCGCAAGCGCCCTGCGGGAGCGGCTCGCCCGCGGCACCTCCCGCGACGTGGCGATCGAGGAAACGGCCTCCGCTTCGCTCCGCACGATCGTGATGACGGCCCTCGTGGCAAGCCTCGGATTCATCCCGATGGCCGTCAGCGAAGGCACCGGCGCCGAGGTGCAGCGGCCGCTCGCCACGGTCGTGATCGGCGGCGTGATCACAAGCACGCTTTACACGCTCTTCATCCTCCCGGCGCTCTACCGGCTCGTCCTCGGCGTGCCACCGG
>Ga0078894_10003271_pt1 | contig 12294 bp, 12 predicted proteins | sample LauGreSu1BDMLBSD_2_FD_67506 | JGI IMG/M metagenome (GOLD analysis project Ga0078894, IMG submission 67506) | Freshwater lake microbial communities from Lake Michigan, USA - Su13.BD.MLB.SD (version 4) (version 4) | ecosystem: Environmental > Aquatic > Freshwater > Lake | place: Lake Michigan...
CACTTTAACTCTCAGGCTGAGCACGCACTCAGCAACGAGCTAGAGAAGATAAAGAAAACCGGACACTGACACAGCGCTCGCGGCGACACTCCCTATGGGCTTACTCAAGACAATTTGGCTGCCTTTAGTCGTGCTCAAATCGTCTGCCTTGGGGGCGGAGAGTAAAGACTACGAGCTAAAGTATCGCTTTAACCAGCCAGGTGGTACGCAGAGCTCGCATACGTTTTTGCTAAAGTGGAACGATCCTGAATCAAGCCTATCCTCTATCGAAATCCTCGAGTCTACCTCCGATAAAAAAGTCCAAACCATCACCCTCCCACCGAATCGGGTGAAACTAATTTGGCGCGATTTAGTCGGACCTAACAATGCCATCCGCGATAAGATTTTCGAGTACATCGACTACAACTTTGATAGTTTTGGCGACCTGCGTCTCACGCAGATGTGGCCTTATAAAGCCGGGCAGAAGAAATATTTGGTTTGGCTCTTTGACGACGCAACCAAGACCTACCGGTTTGCTCCCGAGATCAGCCGCCTCGACGCACCCGTGCCCGACCCCAAGGTCAAGCTCCTTCATAGCACCACACTCGGGGACTACGGTGGCGCGGAGTTTACGTCTAACACGTATTCAGTGGATGTCACTGGGACATTGCTACTAGAGACGCAGATCTCGCAAACCATAAAGGACCCGGCCAAGTTAACGTTCACGAGAGAAGTTAACAGCATGACCCTGAGTACACCGCGACTGGTCTGCCGTATGGAGGTTCCGACCGAGGGCCGACCCAAAATCACCTGGGGCCTTCCGGAAACCTGCGAGGACTTTATGATCAAGCCAAGCCTCAACGAGGCACCGACGGAAGCGGAATCGGCACCCGCCCCCGTCGCTCACTGATTTCATCACTTAACAAAACGAACCTCACACGGTTCGTTTATCTAGTCCGTACTTCTCAACCTTCATGATAAGGCCGGCGCGGCTTATGCCCAGCTCCTTGGCGAGTTTGGACTTGTTCCAACGCGTGCGCTCAAGGCCGTCGCGAATCATCTCTTTCTCGAGTTCTTCGAGAGCATCTTTGAGACGTCCAGCCACGCGGTAGCCAGGATATTTGTTCTTGGCATTGTCGTAGATGTGTTGACTGAGTACGTCTGGTTGGATTTCTCCGTCATTAGCCGACAGGACGCAGAGGCGCTCAACTTCGTTTTCAAGCTCCCTGACGTTGCCTGGCCAATCGTGATTGATCAGACGCTCAAGTGTTGAGCTGCTAATGACTTTGTTCTGTCCTCGTTCTTTATTAAACTGCTTGAGGAAGTGCTCCGTCAGCAGTGGGATATCTTCTTTACGCTCACGCAGAGGCGGCACCGTGAGATTGATGACTTTCAATCGGTAGTAAAGGTCTTCTCGGAAGTAGCCTTCCTTCACCATCTTCTGCAGCTCACGGTTGGTAGCCGCCAATATCCGGACGTTAACACGTCTAGTCGCTGTGGCACCGACCGGAGTAAAAGTGCCCTCCTGGAGTACGCGCAGCATCTTTACCTGCATGGACATGGAGGTTTCGCCAATCTCGTCGAGGAATAGAGTGCCTCCGTCGGCTTCTTCGAAGAGACCCTTTTTATCCTTAATAGCACCGGTGAAGGCGCCCTTCATGTGACCAAAGAGTTCACTTTCAAGGAGGTTTTCGTTAAATGCACCGCAGTTTACGACGACAAACTTTTTGTCTTTGCGGCGAGAATTATAATGCAGAGCCTTAGCGATCAACTCTTTACCAGTACCGTTTTCCCCGTTGATGAGGACCGTCGCATCGGAATCACAAACCCGGTCCAAGAGCCGGTAGAGATCCTGCATCGGCGCGGACTTACCAATCATGCGGTCAAATCCGTAGCGAGTTCCAAGCTCCTTACTGAGCTCGCCAACCTTGTCCATCTCGTCTGATACGCGCTTTTGCGAGACGATGATTTCTTCGACCACCATCTCAATCAGTTCAGTGAGGTAAGCAATGTCTTTCTCGGAGAGTACAGGTAACGAGTCGATATGTGACACTAGCTCATGATCACGCCCCGGGAAGGAACGTTCCAAATAAGATTTGAGGCGAATTTTCTGCTCATCGGCACTGTCGGCGACCAAGAACCCGTCACCAAAGACACAGCCCATGTATTTGCCTTCGACACGAATCGGTACCGTGATGGTCGAGAACCCTGCGTGACAACGCGATAGTCGCGCATCCTTACTGCGAGTGGTCTCCACGGTGGTCTGCCTAGCCGTACCGCGACAGGCCTCAAACCCCTTGGTGTCGTTCGTCACAGCTTTGCATATTTGGTTTAGAGGGTTGAAGAACTTACCCTCAGGCACACCACGCAGAAGCCCCTTGGTGTCGGTAAAATTAATCTGAATCTTCCACCACTTGCCGACAAGCTCCCGTAGACGACGGATCACATGTAGCTTGTCAAACTCGCTCCAGCGTACTTTGTCAGTCATAGGCCGCTCCTAAATGACTGTAATCCATGATGAGACCACAAAAACGTAGTCACACTGACCACGTTCGCACATCTCTTCGGCACAATTGTGCAGCGGCTTTACATAAAAATTCCGTCGCGGATTCGCCAGCTTGGCTCCTCAGTGACGGAACTATCGACAAAGTGACACTTTTTTCTAGATGCTATCGGTAATTTTGACACCGCCAGGCAGCGTAAAGGTCGATTCACCTACGTTAGCTCGGCTTGGATTTTTAAACTCATGGGTGAGTGAGTTCTTATTGGTAAGATCCATCTTCAAGAAAGAAATGAACTCTTCCTTCTTAGCGAGGTGGAGCTCAATGCCTGCAACGTCCCCGGGGGTCTTGGGCTTGAGCTGGATCTTAATGAGATCGCCGCTCTCTTCAGCTGATACTAAGTCGTAGCGTTTAAGCAACGAATCAAAGTTGAGAACTAGATCAATCACCTGACGCAACTCTTGCGACTGGGCACCATTAGGTGCATAGCGGCGTGCTGTATTTGTGTCGGGATTGAAGTCGTAGAACGATTTGCCGTCGTAAATTTTAAACTCCTTGGTCGGAGTCTGAAGCATCCATTTAAAGAGGTTGGGTTTAACAAAAATCGCCTTGCCCTCGCGCTTGGTGCTCTTGCCGCGAAGACCAGAGAATTTAGTCTGCACAAAGTCGACCGTCAGAGCATCCGACGACTTCATCTTGCCCTGTAGCTCTCGCAGCTCGTCGACCGTCAAATATTTGGCGCTAGCACCCTGAGAAAGGAGTAACGTCGTCGCCACCGCAAACATAATTTTCTTAAACAAATTAACCTCCGACCACTAGTCTGGCTGCTCTACCGGCTACTCTAAAGCCATGGCCATATTGCGCGACTAGGAATCCGGCCGTCTAGCGGTTTTCAACGCCAATCTTACGTCCAAGTAACTGAAGAGCTGTCAGAGCTGATGCTCGCCTAATTGCGGCGCGGTCGCCACTTAAGCTCAGCCGTACGGATTCTTCCCCCTCGGGCGACGCTATGCCACAATATACGGTGCCAACCGGTTTATCTGCGGTGCCACCGGATGGCCCTGCTATCCCCGTGAGAGCGACAGCATAGGTGGCTCCCAAGCGATCTCTCGCCCCAGCTGCCATGGCCTTGGCTACTTCAGCACTGACGGCCCCAAACCGACCTAGTTCCTCAGCACTAACCCCCAGTATCTCTAACTTCACTGAGTTTGCGTACGCACTGATGCCACCGAGATAAGATGCTGAACTACCCGATAACTCTGTCAATAGTGTCGCCATCAAGCCACCGGTGCAGCTCTCGGCTGTTGCCACTGTCTCATGTCGGGACTGAAGTTTTGTCTGGATCTGCCGAAGAAGATCCCGCGTCGAGTCCGACTCTAAATTTGGTGTTGCGTCCAAAGATTTGCCCCTCCAAAGTTGGGGAAGTTTAATCAAGTTAAGACCGATTTGCACCAGATTGAAACGATCTCTGTACCATTGCACCCAAATACAAGTGCCCCCCGAAGTCTAAGGAGCTAGCATGAATCTAGGATTTGCCAAGACACCAAGCCAGTCACCGTCCCACGAATCTAACTTGTCCCAGTGGCGCAGCCTAACCGAAATGCTCGAGCAGGCTTGCAGCAAGTATAGCGACTCTATTGCGCTCACCTGTCTTGGCACTGATATGACCTTCAGACAGTTCGACCGTCTTGCGAGCCAGCTCGCCTCTTACCTACAAAACGACCTCGGCATGAAGAAGGGTGACCGTCTCGCCATCATGCTGCCAAACGTCATGCAGTTTCCGATAGCATTTTACGCCGCACAGAAAATTGGCGTGATCTGCGTCAACACCAACCCTCTTTATACGCCTCGAGAAATGCGCCACCAGTTCAAAGATAGTGGCGCCAAAGCCATCATCATACTTGATCTCGTATCTAAAGGACTCGAGGAGATTCTGCACGAAACCGATATTAAACATGTCATTTTGACGTCGATCGGCGATCAGCTGCCCGCCTTGAAAGCTGGACTCGTAGGCGCAGTGCTAAAACTTAAAGGCCAAGTGCCAAAGCTAAAGATGACGACCGTATCCTTTAAGGATGCACTCGCTGCCGGTGCCAAGAAAAGCTTCACCAGACCAGACGTAGACTCGGACGACATCGCAATCTTGCAATACACCGGTGGTACGACCGGAGTATCTAAAGGCGCTATGCTCCTGCATAGAAATATCCTTTCCAACATGACTCAGATTCAAACCCTCGCGCGCGCCCAGATCACCGACGGTGGCGAGATGGTGCTGACGGCGCTGCCTCTCTACCATATCTTTGCGCTCTCGGTTAATTTCCTCGCCTTTATCGCGATGGGTAACCGCATGATTCTGGTGCCAAAGCCAGTGCCAATTAAAAACCTCATCAAGGTGATGCGCAAATATCCCATTACGGTTATGACCGGCGTTAATACGCTCTTCAATGCTCTACTCAACGACAAAGAGTTCTGCGACAACCCACCCAAAACACTCAAAGTCGCGCTCGGTGGGGGCATGGCCGTGCAAGAAGCCGTAAACAAGAAATGGTCTGCCCTCACGGGACAGCCTATCGTCGAGGGATTCGGTTTAACGGAGGCGTCTCCAGTAACTCATGTAAACCCTCTCGACAAAAATCTCATCAAAATAGGCTCCGTAGGCTACACCCTGCCTGGCACCGAAGCTAAGATTATGAACGAAGATGGCCAAGAGGTCGCTCTAGGCGAGGTTGGCGAGCTAGTCGTACGCGGACCACAGGTCATGGCTGGTTACTGGCAACGTCCAGAGGAGACGGCCAAAGTCATCAAGAACGGCTGGCTGTGGACTGGCGACATCGCTCGTCGTGACGACAAGGGCTACTTCTACATCGTCGATCGCAAGAAAGACATGATCTTGGTATCTGGCTTTAACGTCTACCCGAACGAGATCGAAGAAGTCCTCATGTCGCATCCAAAAGTACTGGAAGCTGCCGTTGTTGGAGTGCCGGACCCGTCGTCTGGCGAAGCCGTTAAGGCCTTCGTCGTAGCTAAGGACAAGAGCCTAACGAAAGAAGAGCTCAAGGCGCATTGCCACAAACAACTTACCGGCTATAAAAGGCCGCACCACATTGAGTTCCGCGACGAGCTGCCCAAGACCAACGTCGGTAAGATTTTGCGACGCAAGCTCCGCGACGAGGCTGAGGCACCGGCTAAACTTTCCGCTGTTGGCTAATTTACTGAACCTCAAGGGTCAGCGAACGATCAGCGCCACCGCGCCTATAGGTGACCTGAGCCATGTTTGCACCCTTGAGGCTATGAAGTAGCTGGATGGTCCGACCAACGTCACTGAGACGCTGACCATTAACACTGGTGACGATGTCACCATCTTTAAAACCAACCTTGTCGTAGATGCTTCCCGCATCGATAGCCATCAATTTAAAGCCGCTTAACTGGCCGTCTTCATAGTAAGGCAACGCTGCAGCCTGCACGAGAACGCGACTTAGTTGCTGCCCAGTCAGGGTGTCTCGTAGGCTTGAGGTGATGCGTACTTTTTCGCCTTTGGCTTCAATGCCCTCGGTGATTTGGTCGACATTTACTACCGGCACGGGGATGGACTCTGATCCAGACTCTTCGCCGACACGTATGCGCTCAAGGCGACCACGCACGCTGAAGGTGACGTATTCTCTAGCTATGCTTGCGACTTCAACTCCGGGCTCAACTTTATGCCCCACCTTGACGGCAAATGTTGAACCGGAGGCCTGCGATTTAAGTAAAGCGACGCCGTTATTCCCGTCTCCAGAGGCGATGACCCCTAGTACGAGATAAGACTTCTCACCACCATATGCGGCGGGATCGAGAAGCGAGGCGGCAAAGAGAACGGTTAAAGCGGGGATGATCTTGAGCAGCAATTTCAGCATTTGACGACCAGTAGGAGTAGGAGCAGCAGTAATAGGAGGAGGAGCTGGAGGAGGAGTGGGGTATTACACCCACGCTCGCCAATGTGCAAAATATGGTCCCACGCCAACGCTAGATATATGTGGCTGAAATATCTGAGATAAGATCTCGCCGTCGCCGCCCAACTCGAGACGAAGTGCCAAAATTTTTGACGCTTTTACAGGTCATTGGCAGCGATTCAATAAAGGCCAGCATTCAGCTGATAGTCCTGCTAGAATGGCCTACAACTTTACCAAACTGACAAATTTCGAGTCGCACTTGATTGAGCTGCTACATTGCTTGGCGCGATTTTTAGTCGCTTCCTCAACCCCGCTCTATGCCGCGGTGTTTAGCCTTGGCTCGACGGCGGGCGTGATGCAGCAACCAACCAGCCACTACTACCACGCCACCTACGGTGCGGAACTCACGGCGGGCACTAACTCTGAGGCATTCTTGGTCCGAGGCACCTATCTAGAACGTCCTGAGTTTCGAGGCGGGGACTACGCCGATAAGGATTATGGCTGGTTTTTTCTCCTTGGTAGCAAGGTGACAAAAAAGCCGGACCACGGACTCTACGCCTATTTCGGGGGCGGGCGCATGGCTGGTTACACCAAAGATACTGGTGCATCGTCAACCACCGTCAGTGCAAGTAGCAACTACGTCCAAAGCGGTCTCGTTACAGGAGTCGAGTACGCCGTCTCGATTGGCGGTCTAGAGCTGGCTGCCGAGCATCTGCTTTTCGTTGGAGCTGTCGACCAAGTGCAGCTGCAAAGCTATGTGGCTTGGCCATTCACACTCTTTCAAATCCGGGCGGGAGCAAAATGGTGAGGCGACTTATCATTTTACTGTGCCTACTCGCGGGGGCCGGCACTCCGGCTCTAGGTGCCAAGTCCAGATACACGCTTTCTGCGCAGTACGAATCGCTCGCGCCAAATGCTGGCGGGCAGATCGCCTACGGTCTGCGCCTAGCCAAAAGCAACTGGGAAGCCGGGATCTTTAGCAACCAATACCTAACTGCCGGTGGAGTTCCAGTTACGGGGGTGGTGTTTGATCGCCGATTTCCAATCTGCGACGAGTCCTGCTGGTGGCAGTTTTTCGTTCAAATAGGCGCCGGAGGCTCAAACGCTGGTCCCATAGCCGAGGTTACTTGGGCGACTATCATGCCGCTGCTACCGATATGGTTACCTACTAGCGCTCCCAGATTTGTCCCGGCTTTAAGGCTCGACATCACATCGCATATGATTTTTGTACGCTACCGCGGAATTGCCTGGAGTTATCCGCTATGGCTTGGAGTGTCGGTACCATTCTGAAATTTAGCCTAGTAGCGACCGCACTGTCGCTTATTGGTGCGAGCCAACAAGGCCTCAGTTATCCCACTCCGGTAGACTTCGGGGGGCGACTCTTGCGATGGGATATCGACGCTAACTCGCCAACCGTTACCTACGGCATCGACGCGGAAAACCCAGACGATGCCACCTACTACGAATCGATCATTGAACAGTCGGCGCAGCAGTGGAGCGAGGTACCTGGTAGCTACTTTAAGTTTAAATACGTACCGCTCGACGAAGCGCCACAAGTAACAATCTACCTACGTAGCTCTCTGAGCGGTGTTCGAGATACGGCTGGGTTTACCATGTTTGACGCCTATGATGGAGAGAAGCCCACACACTGCTCGATTTACGTCATGGTAGACCCAGCAACCGGCGACTACTGGATGGGCAAGGTCTTTCTCCATGAACTCGGTCACGCTGCCGGCCTAGGACACAGCCTCGTACCCGAGGCCATCATGAGCTATAGCCTTGATGCTAATGGCTTTGCCTTGGATGTCGATGATTTTGCGGCTATCGCGCACAGCTATCCTGCTAATGGGGATAAACCTCGACTGCCTCTAGGCTGCTCCGTTAGCACCGGTGTGACCAGTACTGTGCCGGGTATCAGCCTTCTAGCACTGCTTGTGCTGCCCTTAATTCTCAGCCTATGGCCAACATCCGGTCGATCGAGGCCTTGGCGCGAAGTCTAATATCCTCCGGAACATTGACCTCGTATTTGAGTTCCTTTAAGGCTGCCAGGGTGTCCTCAAGGGTGATCTGCTGCATGTGGGGACAACGAACACTGCAAAGCCTGAGTACGTCGCGGTCAGGATGAGCGGCGATGATGTTGTCGCCCATGGCACACTCGGTCAGTAGCAAGTAGCGTGGCGCTTTAACGTTCTCGACGTACTTGATCATTGCTGACGTGCTGCCGGAAAAATCAGAGGCCGCAGTTACCTCGGGGCTGCACTCTGGATGAGCCAGTACAACTACATCCGGAAACTGGCGGCGCACTCGGGTGATGTCGTCCACCGTAAACTTCTCGTGCACCTCGCACTTGCCGTGCCAGCTTACAAACACTTTATCGATAGAGGTTTCGCCGTTGCCCATTTTGCGTGGATCAGTCTCGGGGAAAATCACGTGTTTTCCCGTTTCACGCGCCACGTTTTGTGCCAGGTATTCGTCTGGGATAAAGATCACTGTGTCGGTATCAAGAGATTCGACCACTTTCACTGCATTGCCTGACGTGCAGCATATGTCGGTCTCCGCTTTGACGTCGGCATAGGAGTTAATGTAGGTGACCACCGGCACGCCTGGGTATTTAGCTTTGAGACGACGCACATCTTCGGCCGTGATGCTTTGTGCTAGGGAACATCCAGCTCGGTTCGACGGGATCAGTACTTTGCGCGTTGGGTTAATGATCTTGGCAGTCTCAGCCATGAATTCTACGCCGCAGAATACAATGACCTCGGCGTCGGTGGTGGCCGCCTTGCGACAAAGCTCAAGCGAGTCACCGGTAAAATCCGCGACCGTATGATAAAGAGCAGGCTCCATATAATTGTGACCAAGAATGATCGCCTTACGCTCACGCTTCCACTCGTTGATCTCAACCACTAGCTTCGCTTTTTCCTGAAGCTCAAATTCAGGCACGAGCCTCTGAAGCATTTGGTGCATGCGTTGATAGGTAGATTGGTAGGTAGCGGTTGGTTGCATAGTCAGTCGAGCCTCACCCTCAGAGCAACAAGTCCGCTAGCTATAATGCGGGGCCAGAGGAAAAACAAGGGGCGGTCGAAACCGCCCCTAAATCCTCATGATGTTTTGATTTTTAGCCTCGGAGCAGCTGCAGCACGGCTTCTGGGGATGCGTTGGCTTGGGTCATTACGGAGAGAGCGGCGGTGGAGAGGATGCGACCCTGCGTTAATTTTGCGGTTTCCGATGCGTAGTCCACATCGCGAATCCGGCTTTGCGCGGCAGCCATGTTCTCGCTAGCAATATCAATGTTGTTGATCGTGCTATTGAGGCGTGACTGTACCGAACCCAGTGTTGCTCGGTAGGAGGCGATGGAGTTCTGAGCCGTATCAAGGCGGCTGAACAAGGTGGCCGTGTCGCCATCAGGGCCCAGGTCCTGAGCGCCGATTACGGCTGTCGGGTCAGGCATGATGGACATAGCCTTGTCTCGTACCTGGTCGATGGCGTCCTTGAGGGACCCAAGCTCATCGAGCTTAATGGTCAGCACGTCCGGATCGCTATCCTTGTCGATGTCGGGAAGATCACCGGCGGCATCGCGACCACGGTTGGAGGCACCGACAAAGATTTGGATGGGTTTATCACCTTCGCCCGGGGTCAGCACCTTGGTGCCGTTAAACTCGGTCGAGTCGATAATCCGGCCCACCTCGTCCCGTAGCTGAGTAAACTCCTTATCTAGGAAAGATCTCTCCCTAGGTCCAAGTGTGTCTGACGCTGCCTGGGTGGCAAGTTCGCGCATCCTGATCAGGATGTTCGACACCTCATTGAGCCCCCCCTCAGCAACCTCGATGTACGATATACCGTCGCTGGCGTTGCGTTTAGCAACCCCCAAGCTCGACATCGTACCCCGCAAGCGCTCACTGACGGCCAACCCGGCGGCATCGTCGGCGGATTTGTTGATCCGCAAACCCGACGACAACCTTTCCAAGGACTGGCTCAGCGAGCCCCTTTGTTCGCTAAGGCGCCTTTGCGCCACCAAAGAATCCACGTTTGTCCTGACTCTTAATCCCATGACAAAACTCCCTGTTATTGATCACGGCGAACCATCCGCCGTGCAAGGTGAAGAAACGGCGACCCCAGTCGCCCGGGTTCGCTATTAACGCAAGAGCTGCAATGCCAGTTCTGGCGCGGCATTGGCTTGGCCGAGCACAGCTACGTTGGCCTGAGTCATGATGCGAGCCTGGGTCAGGCTTGCAGTCTCTGAAGCGAAGTCGACGTCGCGGATGCGGCTCATTGCTAACTGTTGGTTTTCCATCGACACGCCGAGGTTACCGATCGCGCTACCTAAGCGGTTTTGGATGGCACCAAGTGTGGCTCGTTCGCTTGCAAGGCGGCCAAGTGCGTCGTCGATAGTGGTGAGTTTCTGAGCGATATCATCGCGAGAAACCGTGTCCCCCGCGGTGGCGCCGCCGATCTCTGACTCCTTACCTAGACCAAGGGTCCTAGAGTCAAATTTGATCCCTTTGAGATCGATGGTAATGGTGTCGGAGTTGGCTTCTGGAGCAGTACCCCGGGTACCAATTTGGACCACAAACTGCGATAAACCGCCATCTGGCGAGAACATCTTGCGACCGTTGAATTCGGTGGAGTTACCAATCCGGTCCATCTCGTCCACCAGCTGGGTGTACTCCCGGTTTAGGAAGCCTCGTTCCTGCTCGCCGATAGTGTCGCTCGACGCTTGCACGGTGAGTTCACGCAGGCGGATGAGGATGTTGGTCATCTCGTTCATCCCGCCTTCTGCCACTTGCACCATGGAGACGGCATCGTTGGCGTTGCGTTTGGCTACGTTTAAGCCCCGCAACTGACCACGTAAGTTCTCACTGATGGCTAGTCCTGCAGCGTCGTCAGATGATTTGTTGATCCGGTAGCCTGAGGCCAAGCGCTCTAGGCTGGAGTTCATCTCGCCGTTGTTACGCTCCATGAAGCGTTGTGCCACGAGACTATTTACGTTCGTACGGATTCGCATTCCCATTGTCAGATCCTCCCTGATATGTTTTGACCGGTCATAACCCTATGACCTGCCGCAAATTCCATTTGGAACTTGCAAAGTCACCAACGGCGCTTTGGCGCGAATCTTTAGTTTTTTGGTAAAAACTCAAGTTGCGGGGATTATCCCAAGCACCCTCAGGGAGTTGTTTATAAACACCAATTTTATCGATCAGTTGACGGCTTGGTCAGAGCTCAAAAAAGAGCTTAATTCCAAGCGATTCCGGGGTGTTATGGTGTCACTCTCGGGAGGCCTTGATTCGACTGCGTTATTTCAGGGAATTTGGCACCTTTACCAAAGAGAAAAATTTTTTGACTTGGGTGTCTACCACTGCGCTTATGGCCTGCGTGGGGACGAGTCGAAAGATGATTTCACTGCCTGTAGAAAACTCGCCGAGGAGCGAGGAATTCCCTTTGTTTTTAGAGAGATAACTGAAGAAGAACGAGTTCAGCGCCAGGGTGAAGGCGTCCAAGCCTGGGCCAGGCGCCTCCGTAGGGCCGACTACGCAGAGCTGGCGGATGCTGGGTGGATCATTGCTTTAGGTCATCATTCCGATGACTTAGCTGAAAACGTGCTGCTCCGCCTGGCGCGAGGAGCCAGTCCAGGCAAACTGCTTGGCATGAAGGCATGGGACGCTCCCATCTGGCGTCCGCTGCTGAACTACTCCAAAAATCAGCTGCGTGACTTCATCGCCTCAGAGGGTCTAAACTACCGAGAGGACAGTAGCAATTTAAAGGCCGACTACGCCAGAAATCGGCTGCGCCATCAGGTGCTTCCCGTCCTTGAAGAGCTCTACCCTGGAGCCGCTGGCCGCATTGTAGCCTGCGCAGCGGAGGCGCGAGCACAAGAAGAGGCATTAGAC
>Ga0078894_10003272_pt1 | contig 12292 bp, 11 predicted proteins | sample LauGreSu1BDMLBSD_2_FD_67506 | JGI IMG/M metagenome (GOLD analysis project Ga0078894, IMG submission 67506) | Freshwater lake microbial communities from Lake Michigan, USA - Su13.BD.MLB.SD (version 4) (version 4) | ecosystem: Environmental > Aquatic > Freshwater > Lake | place: Lake Michigan...
GGCATGTTGACGTCGCTCACAACGGCGAAGGGCAACGGGTCGGTGGCAAGGAAGGCCAGCGCCTCGGCCCCGTGGCGAGCGTGGCGCACGGCGAAGCCGTGCTCCTCGAGGACGAAGCGCAGCTGCACGGCCTGCGTCAGGCTGTCCTCGACGATCAGGACGTGGTCACGGTCGGCGGCCGCTGGATCGGAGGGCATGGTCATGGCGGAAATCGTTTCAGGCGGGTCCGGTCGCGGCGGCCACCGGCCGTCGGCCGCAGTCGCGCAGCAGGAACGCGATGGATTCGGGCGCAAGGACGTGCACGGCCGCCCCGAGGCGGATCGCCTCGCCCGGCATCCCGTGGACAACCGAACTCTCCGCATCTTGCGCGATCGTGAGCGCGCCCCGGTCGCGCAGGAGCTTCAACTCCGCCGCGCCGTCCACCCCCATCCCGGTGAGCAGCACGGCGACGCACCGGGCGGCGAGCGGCCCCTCGGCAACCGTCCGAAAAAGATGGCTAACCGCGGGACGGTGTCCGCCCAGCGGCGGCGCGGCCGTGAGGGTCATTAAACCAGCTCCGTTCACCCCGAGGTGCAGGTGGTCGGGCCCGAAATACACCTGCCCGGGCAGGGGCCTCTCGCCCTGGCGCGCGATGCGCACCGGCCAACCGGTGACTTGCTGCAGCCACGCGGTCATCCCGGGCAGGAAGCCAGGCGAGATGTGCTGCACGATCAGCAAGGGCACGGGTAGATCCCTCGGCAGCTTGTTCAGCAACGCGTGCAGGGCCACGGGGCCGCCGGTCGAGGCCCCGATGACCAGAAGGGTGGCGTCGCGTACTGCCGCCGGCGAAGCCGACCCCGGCCGCGGCGGCGCGGCGGCCGGGGGACGCGCGCGCTGCCAGCGGCGAATCACCCGGACCTCGGACATCAGAACCAGGGTATCCGCGAGGTTGCGGGACGATGTCGCGAAGCCGGGATCGGCCGGACCGGCCGGTTTCTCCAGCACCGCGAGGGCGCCGGCCTCGATCGCGCGGAAGGAGATGAGCGGGTCGGTGCCGTGCAACCCGGAGCAGATCACGATCGGCACCGGCTGCGTCCCCATGATGCGGGACGTCGCCTCGAGGCCGTTCATGCCGGGCATGGTGACGTCCATCACGATGACATCGGGCCGCAGGCGTTCGTGCAGCGCGAGGCACTCCTCCCCGCTGGCCGCGCTCCCCACCACGTCGAGCCGCGGATCGGAGGAAAGGATGTGCGAGATCAGCATCCGGTCGACGCCCGAATCGTCCACCACCAGCACGCGCTTTTTGGCCGGCACGTTCATCCCGCGAGCCTCCGGATGATCTCCAGCAGGTTGCCCTGGTCGAATTCGCTCTTCACGATGTAAGCGTTCGCGCCGACCTCGATCCCGCGCTCGCGGTCACGCGGTGAGGCAAGGGCCGTCACCAGGATCACCGGCAACTCCGCCAGCCGGCGCTCGGCGCGGATCCTCGCCGTGAGATCAAAGCCGTTGAGGCGCGGCATCTCGACGTCGGACACCACGATGTCGAAAGATCCGGCGCGCAACGCCTCGAGGGCCTCCATGCCGTCGACCGTCGTGGTCACGCGATGCCCGGCGGCCTCGAGGATGCCCTTGATCAGCATGCGCGAGGTCACGGAGTCGTCGGTGACCAGCACGGAGAGCGGACCGCGCGCGGGAGCGGCGCGGCCGTTCGCGCCCGCCGTCGAGCGCGTGCGGCGCGCGGTGCGCACCAGGTCGCCGGGATTGAGCACCGGCACGAGGGCACCCGAGGCGAGCAGCGTGGCGCCCGCCACGTTGCGCACGCGCCTGAGCGGCGGCGCGAGATGTTTCACCAGCACCTCCTCGTCGTGGGAGACCTCGTCGACGGCGAACGCCACCCGCTCATCCCGCTGCGCGACCACCACCACGGCGAGCTGCACCGGCGGGGGCGGTGCCTCCTCGGCCGGCAGGTCAAGCGCATCGGCGAGCCGCGCCAGGGGAATGGCCCGGCCTTGGATTGTGATGGTCTCCCGGCCGCCGACCGTCCGCACTTCGCCGGCGGGCACCCGCGCGACGCGCTCGACCGCCGAAACCGGCAACACCAGCGCGCGCCGGTTGGCCCTCACGATCAGCCCGCGGAAGGAGGCCAGCGCCACCGGCACCACCAGACGGAACACGGTGCCGCGGGCGGGCCGCGTTTCCACCTGCACGCGCCCGCCCAGCTTCTCGACCTTCTCCCGCACGATCGCGAGGCCCAGCCCGCGGCCGGAAATGTCCGTGACGATCGGACTCGTGGTCACATCGGACTCGAAGATCAGCGCGATCGCCCTCCCCTCGTCCAACGCCGCCGCGGCCTCGGCCGTGATCACGCCGCGGCGCTCCGCCGCCGCGCGCACCCGCGCGACGTCGATCCCCGCGCCATCATCCGCCAGGGCGATCTCCACCTTGGCGCCGTCGACGGCGCCGACCGTGATGGTGATGCGGGCCGCGGCCGGCTTGCCGGCGCGCACGCGCTCGGCGGCGGGCTCCACCCCGTGGTCGGCGGCGTTGCGCACGAGGTGGATAAGGGGGTCGCGCAACTCGTCGAGCACGCGTTTGTCCATCTCCACCCCACCTCCCTCCACGACCAGCTCGATGTCCTTGCCCCGCTCACGACCCACCTGCCGCGCCAGCAACGGCAGGGCGTCGGTGATGGTGGAAACCGGCAGCATCAGCAGCTCCTTCGCCCCTTCCAACACCTCATCGACCAGCTTGTCGGCCGCACGCCCGTCGCGCCGGGCGGCGAGCTGGGCGGCCGCGAGCCGCGAGGTGGTGGCGCGCATCCGCGCCGAAGTCCAATCAAGGAAATCCGCCGTCCCGTGCGTGGCGCCATCAGGGTCGCTTTCGGCCGCGCCGTTCTGCCGTCCCCGGTGCCAGGCCGCCCAACGGCGATCCCACTCCGCGAGCGACTCGGCGATCTCGCGCAATTCCGCGGAGCGTTTGCGCGCCGACTGCTTGAGCCCGATGAGTTCCTCCGCGCTGCGCAGCAGGCGGTCCAGTTTCTGCACGGAAATGCGCACGGTCGCGGCCGGGCGCGACTCGTGGGCCGCCGCCGCGGAAACCGGAGCCGCGAGCGGCGGCGGGGAGGGAGACGCCACCAAGGCGGGAACCGGCGCGGGAGACGGCGCAGCGACCGTCGGCGTCGTCACCGTCACCGGGGCCTGCGCCACCGGAACGGCGGGCGGCGACACCCCAGCCGCCATCACCTGCAGGCCAGCCACCGCTTCCGCCACGCCGGGATGGGGCGGCGCGCCCGCCGGCTGGGATTGAAGCGCGGCGATCAGTGCCCGCAAAAGTTCGAGCGCGCGGTGAAAGCCGTCGAACGCGGCGGGGTCAGGTCGCGCCTCGCCGCGCTTCCAGCGGGCGAAAACGCCTTCCATCGCCTGGCACAGCGTCTCGACATCACGCGCGCTCACCGCGCGGGCCGCGCCCTTGAGGCTGTGCGCGGTGCGGAAGATCGTCTCGTACCGCGCGGGATCCTGGCCGGGGGGCAGCTTCTCGAGCGCCAGCAGTTCCTCCCCCATCACCCCCAGATGCTCCGCCGCCTCCACCTCGAAGGTGGCGCGGAGGCGGCGCAGAAACTCCTGTTCCCGGGGTGTCATCGCGGCGCGCGGCTGAAAATCAGAGGCGATACTGCTGGATCAGCCGCTGCAGGCGGTCGCCCAATTCCTTGAGGTTGCGCGCCGCCGCTTCCAGCTGCCGCGCGCCGTCGGCGTTCTGCAGGCTGGCTTGCTTCACGCCCTCCATCGAGGCGGCCACCTGGTCGACACCCACGAGCTGCTGCTGGCTTGACGCGGCGATCTGCGCGGCCGCCGCCGCCGAGTCGGATATGTTCGCGTTGATCTGCGTGATCGACTGCCCGGCCTGCGACGCTTGCGAAACCCCGGCGTCCACGGATTTGCCACCCTGCTCCGTCGCCATCATCGCGGCGCTGGTCGCCTTCTGGATGTCGGCGAGGATGGCCATGACCTGCGCCGTGGCCTGCCGCGACTGTTCGGCGAGATTGCGCACCTCCTGCGCGACGACCGCGAAGCCGCGGCCATGCTCGCCGGCCTTCGCCGCCTCGATGCCGGCGTTCACCGCCAGCATGTTGGACTGCGCCGCGAGGTCCTCCACCGTCGTCACGATCTGGCCGATCGACTGCGACTGTTCGTTGAGGCGCACCATCCGCTCGGCGATCGAGTCCATCTGCTCGCGGATGCGCCGCATCCCCGCCACCGTGTCCTCCACCGACTGCCGGCCCGACTGCGCGACCTGCGCGGCGCGCTGCGAGGTATCGGAAACGGACTTGGCCTTCTGGCTGGCGACGATCGCGGTCTGGCGGAGTTCCTCCACCGTCGTGGTCGTCTCGCTCACCGCCGCGGCGGTCTCCGCGGAGGTCGCCGCCAGCTGGGTCGTGGAGGTCGAGATCTGGCTCGCGGCCGTGCTCAGCACGTTCACGCCCTCAGTGATGCTGCGGATCTGCGTCCGCATGCCCTCGGCCAGACGGCTGAACGACCGCGCGAGCGCCCCCACCTCGTCGCGGCGGTCGAGCTCGATCTTTTCCCCCGAAAGGTCGCCCGTCGCCAGCCGCTCCGCGGCGCTGGCGATGAGCCGTAGGGGATCGGCGATCGAGCGGCTGAGGATGGCGGCGAGCACGAGGCCGATGACCAAGGCAAACGCACCGTTGACCAGCATGGTTGTGCTCGCCTGGCCGGCGATGGCTTGCATCCGCGCGGCGGAGCTCCGCGCCCGTTCCTGCGCCGCAACGTAGAGGGTGTCCTGGATGGAGCCGAGTTTCTCGAATCGCTGCTCCTGCTGGCTTCCGCCCAGCTGCCGTGCTTCCGCGAGACGCCCGGCGTTGATCTGTATGAGCTGGTCCGCGCGGCCGCGGCGGTAATCGTCGACGGCGGACCGCAGTTCGGAGATGCGTTGCAGGGAAGAGGTGTCACCGGCGAGGAGGGTGGCGAGTTTCTCCAGGGCGCGGTTCACGGCCGTGGCGCCATCCTGGACCAGCCGCAGGTTGCGCTCCCGGTCGCGCGCGTCCTCGGCGATCATCGCGTCGAGCATCCGGATACGCTGCCAGTCCTGGCGGTCGCGCATCTCCGAGATCGTATCGAGGACCGCGAGCTCGCGGTCCATCAGCAAGCGCTGCGCCTCCTCGATCTCGCGCAGGGACCAGACCGCGGTGGCGACGGCGGCCGCAAGCAGGAACAGTATCACGCCGAAGCCGAACAGCAGCTTGGCGCGTGTGGTGAGGTGGTGGATCCAGTTCATGGGACGGGGTTGATGACGGTTGGTTTGAAGGGGTGACAGATGCTCAGGCGTCGACCTCCTCGTCGACGATCTGCCGGGGGTCGGACAGGATCGCCGCGAGGTCGAGCACGGCGAGCCGCTCCGCCGTGAGACCGCGGAGATGGCCGGCAAGTGCGGCGGGCGGCGGCTGCAGCGCGGCCAATGGTACGCGGCGCAGGCCGGCCACAAGATCGGCGACGAGGCCGAGCTCGATTCCGCCGTGCCGGACAAGCAGCAGGTGGTGCAGGTCGACGATCCCGCGGGCGGGCAGGCCAAGGAAACGCCCCAGTTCGATCGCGTGCACGAAACGGCCGCGCACGTTGATGAGACCCAGCACGAAGTCCGGCGTGCAAGGCAGCGGCGTGCAGTTCGAGAAAGGCAGGACTTCGGTCACCAGCGCCGATTCCGCGCCATAGCTCTCCCCCGCGAGGGAGAACTCCACGACCTCCAGCGCTTCTTCGGCACGGTCGGCGGCCGCGGGCACACGGGCCAACTCGGCGGCCCGGCGGCGCAGGATCGCCCGCCGGGCGGAATCGGGTGAGGCGGCGTTGCTCATGCGGCGGTGGCTACCGGAGCGGACCGGCGGGAATGAACGGGCCGGTCCGCGACGAGCAGGGCGAGGGTTTCGGCCATCCGGCCGGCCGTCATCCCGTCGGTCTCGGGCAGGACGGCCTGCGGATCGAGGGCGGACACCAGCCGGAGGGTCGTCCGCAGGTGACGGTCCGCCACGGCGGCGCGACCCGCGGCCCGCGCCGTCTGCCCGAGGATCAGGTGGGCGGCCACAAAATCCGGCTCAAGGTAAAGAGCGCGGCGCAAAGCCGCCTCAGCCTCGGCGGAATTACCCTGCTCCAGCAGGATCGTGGCCCGAAGGAAGTGCGCGATGGTGTTTATCCGATCACCGCGCAACAGGCGATCGCACAGGGCGAGGGCCGCCACGCGTTCACCGGCGCTGGCGAGCCGCCTCACCTCGTCGATTGAAGGAGGCGGGTTTTCCGGGAGCGGCGGAACCGGCAAAGTCCGCGACGGGAGCGTCATCGGGGCGGGCGCCACGATCGCGGCGGGATCGACGACGCGCGCGGAAGGGGCGACCGGCGGCTTCGACCGGGTCCGCGCTCCGCCCTTGACGAAAACCGTCAGGTCACCGAATCGCGCCGGCGCGAGACCCGGGACTTCGATGTGGCCCGTCTCCGCGGCGCCAACGACCAGCCAACCGCCTTCGTTGAGGCAATCCGCGAGCCGCGCCGCGGTCCGCGCGAGCCGCTCCGGCGTGAAATACATCAGGACGTTGCGGCAAAGGATGAGGTCGACGTGCGCGGTGCCGTTGTCCGTCGCGGGAAAACCCGAACCGGCCAGGTTCAGGCGTTGGAAACGCACGGCGCGCCGAATGTCTCCGCGGACCTCCAGGCGTTCGCCGTCCACCGCGCGGAAGTAACCCGCGCGCAGCCAGTCGGGTGCCCCGCGGAAGGACCACGGCCGGTAGATTCCCTCGCGCGCCAGGCGCAGGAAGTGGGGATTGAGGTCGCTCGCGAGGATCTCCGCTCGTTCCGGCGCAGGAAACCCGACGCGCTCGAGCGCGATAGCCAGCGTGAAAGCCTCCTCACCGCTGCAGCAGCCGGCGCTCCAGAAACGCGGCAGCGCCATCCGGTGGGCCCAGCGGCGCGACCACTCCGGCAGGAACTGCTCCCTGATCGCCGCGAACACCGCGGGTTCGCGGAAGAAATAAGTCTCTCCCACGGTCAGCTCGCGCACGAGGGCGTCGAACAATTCGTCGGGTGGGGTGGGACGAAGCAGCGCGTCGAGGAAGGCCGTGGTTGTCCCATGACCCGCGATGCGAGCGGCCTCGCCGAGCGCGTTTTCCATGGTGCGCAACCGGGCCGCCGGAAAATGCAATCCCAGCCGGCCAGCGATCAGCAGACTCAGTTCCTCGAACCGGGACGGGGAAGCCGCGCTTCTCATACCGACGCCAGCCTCCTTCGCGCGGCGTCCAAACGCAGACCGTCCTCCGCCGACAAGAAACGCGCCAGGTCGTGGATGACGACGACGCCATCTGGTAACCGCAGCACGCCTTCCACCCCCGGCAGCCCGGGCACCACGTGATCGGTTGCGGTCACCTCCAACGCGGCCGCCTCAACGATGCCCTGTACCCGGTCGGTGACGAGCGCCAGCACCCGGCCGGCCGCGCGCACCACCAGAAATTGGTCGGAAACCCGGAGCTCACGGGAGGGAAGCCGGAGCCTGAGACGCGTGTCGATCGCGGGCACCACGTTGCCCTGAAGATTGAACACCCCGAGCACCAAATCCGGGGCGTCGGGCAAAGGCACCAACTCCACCGCCGCAACCACCCGCTCGACATCCTCAAACCGCACCCCGTAACGCCCGTCCTCAACTTGGAAGACGACGAGGCGGGAGAATGAGTTCATGCGTTTGGAAAAAGAGGCAGGTTGCCCAGCAAGGCCGGCCCCCGACCCGTGGGTATAAAACCCCATTCGCCCATAGCAAGAAGACCTACGGAAAAACCACCCCTCACCCCAAAGGGGTCAGCCTCACCCCAAAGGGGTCAGGGCGTTGAACGTTTAATTCCTCGCGGTTTTACTCCCAAAAAACAAAAAACGCCCTGACCCCTTTTGAGAGGGGGAAAGCTGGCCGCCTGATGATCCTTCCGAGACAGAAATCTTAAAATTCTCTCTACCAGCCGGTTAAACGCATTGTTGCCCTCCAGCGACACCTCAAGGGGTCAGGGCGTTGAACGTTTAATCCCTCGGCGATCCAAACGTTCAACGCCCTGACCCCTTTAGCGGGGCGCCTTGAGCGGGGCGGTTGCGGCGATATCGTCCGCCAGCGCCAGCGCGGCTGCGCCGAGCTGGATGGCCAGCGAGGCTTCCGACTTCACGTCCCATCGCAGGCCCGAAGCCGAAAAGTCTCCCGTCACCCGGGAAGCTCCGCCGGTTAATTCCCACGCGGCGCGAAAGATCACCGAGCCATCAGCCGCGCCTTCGCACGCCAGCACCCGCACCGCCAACACCGGCGCAGCCGCGCCCGCCGGGACCGCGCTGACCCCACGGGCGCGCAGTCCCGCGGACAGTACCCGCGCCAAGCCGTGCTCCAGCGGTTCACCCCACCGCGCGTGTTCGCGGAACTCGATCTCGCTCGCGCCCCGCCGCACCACCATGGGCCGGTTGCGCAGATACGCGGCGACCTCGACCGGCCGCAGCGTCAGCGCCATCGCCACGGGCGTGGTCGCGCCAACCTCTGCCGGAAGAATGAAAAACCGCGTGGGATCCGGCCGGGCTTCCGGAAAGAGCGTGCAACCCGCGAACGGAAGCATCGCGACGGTCAGCGCGGCGCGGGCCAGCGGGTAACGGCAGAACGGTTTCATGGCTGAGAGATTCGCTTCAGGGCGCGCGACGACGACCGGTCAACAACGCGTTCGGATTGCGTTCGATGAACTCGGCGAGCCGCGCCACGGCATCCGCCGCCTCGTTGAGCCGCCCGAGCGTGACTCCCACGTCGGCTCCGAGGCCCGACTGCGCCGCGATGAAGCCCCGGGTCGAATCAGCCGCCGCGTTGAAGGCCTGCAGCGATCGGCGCACTTCCGCCATGGTCTGCGCCAGTTCGCGGCCCGCCGGCTCGATCTGCCCATCGAGCCGCGCCACCGCCGCCCGGACATCCTTGGCCGCACCGTTCAGCTCGTCGAGCGTACGCCGGATGGCGGGGTCGGCGGCGAGGGCCTCAAGCGCCGCGCCCGCCTTCCGCCATTGATCGACGGTCGCACGCACGTCGACCTCGGCCATCTGGCGCCGGGTCTGCGACGCGAGCGCCTTCAACTCCTCCGTCAGTCCATTGAAATCGACTCGCTTGATCTGCGACAGGATCTCCGAGGCGCTGGCCTGGAACGCGGAGATCGCCGAAGGCAGCGCGGGTACCACCACGTAGCTACCATCAGTCGAGCCTTTGTCGGCCGGAAATTCCTTCGGATCGACGATGTCGAGCTCGACGTAGAGCATGCCCGTGGCGAGGCCGAGGACGCCGAGCTGGGCACGTAGCCCGCGGTCGACGAGACGCTGCAATTCCTCGCGGCTGGCGACGTCGATGCCGGCGCCGCGTCCGTCGGTCATCACGTCCTTGCCGATCTCGCACACGACCGCGACGACGGAGCGGCCCGAACGACCCTCGTAGCGAAGATTGAGGTCGACCACGCGGCCCACGCGCACGCCGCGGAGCTTCACGGGGGACCCCAGGTCGAGCCCGTGGACGGACTCGTCGAAGAGCACCACGAAACGCTGCGGCTTGGAAAAGAAGCTCACGCCGCCGAACGAGATCAGCGCGAGGAACAGCAGCGCGAATCCGCCGATGACGAAAGCGCCGATGACCGCGGGACTGATCTTGGTCTTCATGCGGCGCGGACGGCGCCCGGAGGGCGCGGCGCGGGAAGCGAGGTCTGGCGGAACGGGTTCACGCGGGGAAAGTCGCGCGCAGGATCAGCGGCGGGAGGGACGGTGGCGAGCGCGTTCATTTGCCCCCACGGGTCAGGAACTCCCGGACGCGCGGATCACGACTGGACTCGAGCAGGACCCGCGGCGCGCCCTCGGCAATGATGCCTTTCTCGGCGCGATCGAGCATGATCGCGCGATCAGCCAGATCGAAGATCGACGCGAGCTCATGGGACACCACCACGATCGTGGTGCCGAACGTGTCGCGCACCTGGCGGATCAGGTCGTCGAGCCGCCGGGACGTCACAGGGTCGAGGCCGGCCGAAGGTTCGTCGAAGAACACGATCTCCGGGTCCAGCGCGAGGGCGCGGGCGAGACCGGCGCGCTTGCGCATACCGCCGCTGACCTCGGAGGGATAATAGTCCTCGAAGCCCAGGAGCCCCACCTGCGCGAGCTTCAGCGTCGCGAGCTCCTCGAGCTCGCGACGACACAGATCCGTGTACTCCTCCAGCGGCAGCTCGACGTTCTGGCGGAGCGTGAGCGAGCTCCACAGCGCACCGCCTTGATAAAGCACGCCGAACGTCCGCAACAGCTCGCGGCGCGCGGCGGGATCGGCGTCGGTGAAGGGACGCCCGAGGAAGCGCACGGTGCCGCTCGCGGGCGCGTGGAGCCCCACCAAGTGGCGGAGCAGCGTGCTTTTGCCGCAACCCGAACCGCCGATGACGAAGAAGATCTCCCCGCGGGCGACACGGAAGCTCACGTTGCGCAACACCGCGTCGCCGCCGTAGGCGCACTCCAGCCCCTCCACCTCAATTGCCGGTCCCGCCGGCGGCTGCGCGCTATCGGTCATCGCGTCGTCAGATCCCCAGCGCGTTGAAGATCACCGCGAACAAGGCGTCGGCGACCACCAGCAGCAGCAGTGCGGTCACCACCGCCGAGGTCGCCGCCTGGCCCACGCCCGCCGCGCTGCGTTCCGCCTGCAGGCCTCGCAGGCAGCCGGCCAGGCCGATGATCACGCCGAAAGCGACGGCTTTGAGAAAGCCCGACGCGATGTCGGAAAGGTCGACGATGGTGAGCATCTCGACCCAGTAGGCCGCGGGCGGGATGGAGAGGAGCCCGTAGGCCACCACCATGCCTCCAAGGATGCCGAGGGCGTTGGCGTACATGGTGAGCAGCGGCATCATCACCGCGAGGGCGAGGATCCGCGGGAGCACGAGGAACTCCACCGGCGAGATACCGAGCGTCTCGAGCGCGTCGATCTCCTCGCCCGCCTTCATGTTGCCGAGCGTGGCGGCGAACGCCGCGCCCGTGCGGCCGGCCAGCACCACGCCCGTCATCACCGCGCCCATCTCGCGCACCATCGACAGCCCGATCATGTCGGCGATCCAGATGTCGCCGCCAAATTGCCGCAGCACCAGCGCGCCGGTGTAGGCGAGTGTCACGCCGACAAGGAAACTGATGAGGCTCACGATCGGCAGCGCCATCGCGCCGCACTGCTGCATCTCGCCGAAGCAATCGCCCCAGCGGAACTTCCCCGGGCGCCGCGCGAGCCGCTGCACGCCGAGGACGCATTCGCCCACGAAGCCGAGGATCGTGCGCGCCTTCGCCAGCGTGTCGGCGGTCGCCACGCCGACGTTCGTGAGAAAACTCTCCGCGCGGTCGACCGGCACGCTGGTCTCGTGCGAGCGTGCCAACTGCGACAGCACCTCGCGCAGGTTCGCCGGCAGACCGTCGGCGTCGCACGCGATCCCGCGCTCCCGCGCCCATTGCTGCGCGGCGAACACAAACAGCGGCAGCGAACTGTCCCAGCGGCCGAGCTCCCCGGCGTGCAAACGCACAATTGCCGGCGTCCGTCCCTCCACCACCGTCTCCCACGCGGGCCGCGGCGCGGTCACGCGCCAGACGCCCTCGACAACCACCGCGAGGTCTTCCCCGGACCAAGCGGCACGCGCCACGGCGCGGGTTGGCTCGGCGGATTGGGGCATGCGGAGATTTCACCGCCGCAGCCGACGCGCGCCAAACCAATTCTCCCCCGGATGCGCACATCTCCGCGGTTCACCCGCCGAAGGCACCTGTTGATCCGCGGTGAGGGCCGGAAACGGGATTGCTGCGAAGAGTCGCATGAGTCGCCGGGACCGGTCTCAAACCACCGAGCCGGGGCAACCACGGATTTAGAGAAGCAGGACCCTCCGTTACCTCCTGTTTCAAACCATCCAACAGGAGCAAACGGAGGTAACGGAGGCAAAGAAGCCCAAGGTCCCCCAACGCTCCGAAGCCTCCAACCCATGTCGGAAGCCGAACGGACGTTTCCGGTCGTCCGCGACATCAGCGGAATCCGTGGTCGAAGTTCCCGATCGAACAATGGCCTTCAGCCGTAAGTTTGACCGTAGAGTCCGGGGTCGCCGGACCCCGGCTACAAACGAACCCACGTTATCCGCGTCCATCCGTGTTCATCCGTGGTTGAAAGCTCGCGAAGCGGTTCGGAAACGCCTTCGGCCGTCGGCCCTCGATATTATCCGAGGCTGCAGCCTCGGATAATATCGAGGGCCGACGGCCGAAGGCGTTTCCGA
>Ga0078894_10003273_pt1 | contig 12289 bp, 10 predicted proteins | sample LauGreSu1BDMLBSD_2_FD_67506 | JGI IMG/M metagenome (GOLD analysis project Ga0078894, IMG submission 67506) | Freshwater lake microbial communities from Lake Michigan, USA - Su13.BD.MLB.SD (version 4) (version 4) | ecosystem: Environmental > Aquatic > Freshwater > Lake | place: Lake Michigan...
TGGATAGCTGCATGAACTTCTTCCTTTTGAGCGGAAACTCCGCGTTGGGCATACAATGACATTGATGAAAATTGGTTTATGGCACAAAGGTACAATTGTTTTACATTTGTGCCATATTTAGCAATAATAGATGAAGGTTCATTACGATTTAAAACAATTACCCCCTTTTAAAAACGCTGTTATTACAACAGGGGCATTTGATGGTGTGCATACAGGACACCTACAAATTATTAAAAGAATCAAGGAAATTGCCCAAGAGGTAGCTGGGGAAAGCGTCATTATTACATTCCATCCGCACCCCCGTAAAATTATCTCCTCTATTCCTGGTGAAATTAAACAACTCACTTGTTTAGACGAACGCATTCAACTTCTTGAAAAAGCCAATATAGACCACTTGGTGGTGATCAATTTTGATTACCTTTTTTCCAATTTAACGGCCGCGCAATATGTCCAGGATTTTTTAGTTGCCCATTTTCATCCCCATACCATTATTGTTGGGTATGACCATCATTTTGGCAAAGGCAGAACGGGGAATTTTGATTTATTAGTAGCACTAGGACAAACACATCATTTTAATGTAGAAGAAATTAATGAGCAATTAGTAAATGATGAAATAATTAGCTCAACACTAATAAGAAATTATTTACTTGAAAAAAATATTACTAAAGCAAACCAATTATTAGGCTACCCTTACTTTTTTGATGGATTCATTGTAAGAGGGAATCAAATTGGCCGAACTATTGGCTATCCTACCGCAAATTTGCGTATTTTAAATGAAGAAAAATTAATACCAGCAAATGGTGTGTATGCAGTTCGAGTGCATGGAAATTGTTTCGGCGAAAAAGTATACGACGGAATGATGAATATTGGTATTCGCCCAACTGTTGATGGACAAAAGAAAGTCATCGAAGTGCATATTTTCAATTTCGATGCTGATATTTATGAAAATACCATCACCGTGTCTGTATATGAATTTATCAGAGGGGAGGAAAAATTTAGCGGATTGGATGCCTTAAAAAATCAACTCGCTTTAGATAAGCAAACTTCTATAACTATTTTACAGCAATATCCATAAGGGCTGGATCCATAATTTTTACCACCAACTCTTTGAGCAAGTCCGCATCCGTATTATCTGCATCATTGATGCCTAAGACTCTTAAATTATATTCTTGAATCAAAATGAGTATGTGCTGCACTTTACCCACGGGATAATTACGGGCTGCAAGTAATAAATTTTTAACTGAAAAAAAGTTAGCACCCACTTCACTCATTATTGTTTTCTCATCCCTACTGCCTAGCCCATATACCGCATACAACTTACTAAAAAAGGAATACAGCGTGGGTAAAATCAATTGTATTGGCGCAGCTTTATTATTGGATTCGAAATATTGAATCATGCGAATTGCTTTTGAAAAATTACGTTGCGCAATAGCGTCTTGAAATTCAAAAGCATTGTATTCTTTGCTAATCCCAATGTATTTTTCAATATCATCCTCCGTGATTTTTTTTCGGTCACCCAAATTCACCACCAACTTGTCAATTTCATTTTGGATACGACTTATGTCATTGCCAATATGATCCACAATAATTTGAACTGCTTTTGTTGAAATTTGAAACCCTTTTTCTGAAACAAACCCACTTACCCATTCGGGCAATTTATTGTCATACATTTTTTTAGTTGCAATAAAAATGGATTTTGTTTTCAGTAATTTTCCAAAACTTTTGCGACCATCCACATTTTTATCTTTGTAGGCAATCACTAAAATTGTAGACGATAAAGGCTTCTCGATATAAGATTCTAATTTTTCGATTTGCCCCATGTGTTGTGCTTCCTTTAAAATTACCACTTGCTTTTCCGCATTCACTGGATATCTTTTACAAGCATTAATAACCTGTGCCCAATCGGCATCTTTACCATAAAATACAGTCAAATTAAAAGATTGATCCGCCTCGGAAAGCAACTGGTGTTCCGCATAATTGACCACTTGGTCAATATAATAGGGCTCCTCCCCTTCGAGCCAATAAACGGCATCAAAGACCTTATTTTTCCAATTGGCGATTATTTTTGAAGTGGGCATCAGCAAATATAAAATTAATTTAACGACCTAGTAACAAGTTTCCCAAATTACATTCCACAATATGTTTATTAATATTCTACCTTTGTATTCAATTAAATGATCATTTTATGAGTAACGAAACAAGCAATAACGGAAGTAAAATTTCAATTGTGGTATTAGTCATCGCCTTAATTGGCTCTTGGATTTATTTTGTTAATACCAATAACACAAAAACGGAAATTATTACCAATTATACCGCAGAGGTAGCCGTTTTAGACAGTACAAAAAATAGTATTCAAGCGGACTTTATCGCAGCTTCTGCTAAAGTAGACTCTTTGAATCAGGAGAACACTGGTTTACAAGGTGAATTACAGGAAAAATCAGTTGCGATCCAGAAGCTTAAAATGAATATTAGTAATATTTTAAGGAAAAAAGAAGCCACTGACAAAGAATTGGGAGAGGCAAAATCAATGATTTCAGAATTAAATGGCAAGGTGAATAATTTACTGGCTGATTTAGGCAAAGCACAAGAAGAAAACAAGCAATTGAATGCACAAAACCAGGAATTAACTACCCAAAATTCAAGCTTGTCTTCCAACCTAAATACCACCAAAAAGGAAAAAGAACGTCTTCAGGATATTGGCTCAACCTTACATGCTTCTACTTTTACCATCCAAGCCATCCGTGTTAAAAGCAATGGCAGTGAAAGAGCCACCGCTACCGCCAAAAGAGCTAACTTAATTCGTTTGGCATTCATGATTGATAAAAATAGAATTACCCCTTCTGGAAATCAGGAACTTTACGTTTGTATCACGGGTCCTGACGGAAAAGCAATTGGGGATGGTGGCAATTTTAATACCAGAGAAGATGGCGCACGTAGTTATGCAAATAAACTATCTGTGGTTTACGAACAAAATGTTGCATTACCTGTGAGTTATGACTTTAAACAATCCAATAAATTTACCGAAGGTGAATACAAAGTGGAAGTATACCACAACGGATTTAAAATTGGAGAAGGTAAAACTGTATTAAAGAAAAGTTTATTATAAAAAATATACGGTTCCCTATAAATAATAACGCCCTCCCGATACATCGGGAGGGCGTTATTATTTTAAATACCTTTTATGCGAATTCAATGAAGTAGCAATTACACTAATTCATTTGAATTACTAAAACCTTGCATCATGTTCCCAATTGGAATTTCATTGTAGGACAATGCATAAAACCATAATTGGATGGCAGCAGGCGAAATTGATTCTACAAAAAAGTTGGCCTTACTTAAAAGCGGAACTAACTTTTCAGTAAGTTCTTTCATTTCATTAATATCAATTGCTTGTGACCATTGATTTAATAATGATTTTAACTGCGCTAATTCATTGTCTAACAAATGATCAAAGGCATGCAATTGTATGAATTCCGAAACGGCTTCATATAACATTGCTTTGTTGTTTGATTTCATAAGGTAATGTTTTTATCGAGTTGGATTAATTATACAAAGGTCAAAAGTTAATGTTACCTAATTATGAACTTTATCATAAAACAAATTTTTGTGGAAAACTCAATGAAATATGTGATTATACTCGGTAATGCATTGAAATTAATACCATTACAAAAGCATTTATTTCAAAACGATGGCAGCTAAAGCAGGTAATTGAACAGTGAGTACACCCCATTGTTCATTTTCAGTATTTGATATTGTTGAAATTATATCGTTTGACAAATCGCCGACACCCCAAAATTCTTTTGCGTCAGTGTTAAATATTTGACGCCAAACTTTTTTTCCTTGCACGTGAATTGGGAAATCAGTTCTAGAAACTGGTGTCATATTTAAAACAACCAAAACCGATTCCGCGGAATCTTTTCCTTTGCGCATAAATGCCAACACCCCTTCCGATCGCTTATTGGTTTCCACCCACTCAAAACCAGCAGGATCAAATTGCAACTCGTACAAAGCAGGATGACTTTTATATAAATGATTTAATTGTTGCACACAATTTTTCATTCCTTGGTGGGCTGGGAATTGTAATAAATCCCACTGTAATTCAGTTGTAAAATTCCATTCGCTTGTTGCAGCAAATTCATTTCCCATGAATAATAATTTTGCACCTGGATGCAAAAACATATAGGCATAAAGCAATCTTAAATTTGCAAATTTTTGCCATTCATCACCTGGCATTTTATAAATCATCGGACTTTTGCCATGCACTACTTCATCATGACTCAACGGCAACATAAAATGTTCGTCATAATAATACATCATGGAAAATGAAAATTTGTCCTGAGCGCCAGAACGCATGATAGGATCTAATTTAAAATAATCCAAAGTATCATGCATCCATCCCATCATCCACTTCATTCCAAAACCCAATCCACCCATAAAAGTGGGTTTACATATTCCAGGCCAATCCGATGCTTCTTCTGCGATGGTTTGAATAGCTGGAAAATCACGATACAAGGTTTCATTTAAGTCCTTAATAAATGCGATGGCTTCTATATTCCCATTGCCGCCAAACTCATTCAGATCCCACTGGCCTTCTTCCCTACTATAATCCAAACGCAACATGGAGCTCACTGCGTCAACCCTCAGCCCATCAATATGAAATTGATCACACCAAAAACGCGCACTGCTTATTAAAAAAGATTTTACTTCCCCTCTTTTGTAATTAAAAATATATGAATTCCAATCCGGATGAAACCCTTTACGCATATCTGCATATTCATAGGTATTCGCTCCGTCAAACATATACAGACCATGTGCATCATATGGAAAATGAGATGGTACCCAATCTAAAATAACCCCAATATTTTCTGCATGAAAGGCTTCCACCAATGCAGCAAACTGTTGTGGATTGCCAAATCTGGAAGTAGGTGCAAAAAAACCAGTACCCTGGTATCCCCAACTGCCATCAAATGGATGTTCCATGACCGGCATCAATTCCACATGTGTGAATCCCATTTCCTTCACATAAGGAACCAATAAAGCAATTAATTGGGTATAGGAATTATAAGATTGTTCATCATTTTTATTGGGTCGCATCCAACTCGCTAAATGCACTTCGTACACCGAATAAGGTTGATTGATTTGATTGGCTACTTTGCGTTTTTCCATCCATGCCGCATCCTTCCAATCATATTTTGTTGGCCAAGTAATGGAAGCAGTTAATGGCCTTAATTCCGCATAGTGTGCAAATGGATCTGCCTTATCCAATCTTACATCGTTAAACCCATGTATGTGATATTTGTACACCTCGCCTTGTAAAACATTTGGAATAAAACCCTCCCAAATACCAGAATGATCTAATCTAACTTTTAACGGATGTGCTTGATTATTCCAATCATTAAAATTACCTACAACAAAAACCGCAGTTGCATTGGGTGCCCAAACACTAAAATATGTTCCTTTTGTTTTGGCTACTTCAAGCTGCTTATTACCAAATAATTCATACAAAGAATAATGCGTGCCATTTTGAAAATTTTGTACATCCGCTTCTGAAAAAAGGGAATAATTCCAAACGGGCTGTTTGGTATCTACAAAATGTACATCTTCGTATTTAGACATGCTTATTTGGTTAATTCAATCAACTTGAATGTTTGAGCAGGTACTGTAAATTGACTAGTTACACTCGTTCCACCAATAATGTCTTTACCTCCTTTATATCCAGCAGTCCTTTCCAAGAAATTTGAAAAATTAACTTCTTTATTTTCCGAGGAGGTATTCATCACACACATAATAGTTTGATCATTAGAATATCTAAAGTAAACATATAATCCATCAATTGGCAAATATTGCATCAACTTGCCTTTGGTAATTGCTGATGAGGATTGTCGATACTTCCCCAATAACTGGGTATAATGTAACATATCTTTTTCATCACTCGTTAAGCCTTGCTCCGTAAATGCACTTTTTGCATCCCCTTGCCATCCGCCAGGCAAATCCAATCGCACCCAACCATCTGGATTTGATATTCCTTTCATTAAAACTTCTGTGCCATAATACATCTGCGGTATGCCGCGACAAGTCAATAACCAAGCCATTGCCATTTTAAGTTTTGGAATACTTTCCCCAAAACCTGAGAATGCACGTGTCATGTCATGGTTGTCTAAAAAGATCACATTCCTTGTAGCATCTTTGTATAAAAAATCTTGACTTAAAGTATTGTACAATTTATTTACACCTTCCGTCCAACCAAATTTTTCATTCAAAGCGGGTTGAATGCCATAAAATAAAGTTTGAAAATCAGCAGCACCTTGTAAATTACTTTTAAATGGAATATTCATATTGTTCTCAACAAAGTAGGACTGGTTCGCTACCCCATGCACCCAACACTCGCCAAAGGACATAAGTTTAGGATACTCATCTAGTAAGGCTTGATTACAACGATTCATAAACGCCATATCATTATATATATAAGTATCTATACGCCACGCATCAATACCGTAAGTTTCTACCGACCACAAAGCGTGTTGAATTAAAAAATTAGCAACAAATTCATTTTGATGATTCATGTCTGGCATTTCAGTAGTGAACCAACCATCTGCCATTTTTTTACTGTCTTTTTTCGCTTGATAGGGATCAAAAACGGTTTGCTCCTTATAATTTGTCTGTGTAAACTCAGGCCATTGGTGTAACCAATCTTTTTCGGGTGCATCCTGCACTAAAAAATGAAATCTGCCAACATGGTTGTAAACTGCGTCCTGAATTAATTTCATCCCTCTTGCATGCAATGCATCACTTAATTGCAAATAAGCAGCGTCACCGCCAAATCTTTTTTCGATAGTATAATGATCGGTAAAAGCATAGCCATGCTCCGTTCTATTGGGCATATCATTTTCAATTACGGGTGTCATCCATAAAGTAGTCACCCCCATTTTTTGCATATAATCCAAATGGTTTTGCACGCCTTGCAAATCACCTCCATGTCGATGGTAAATAGAATCTCTATTTAAAGTTTGATCCTTTAAACCAACAATACGATCATTACTCGGATTGCCATTACTAAATCGATCAGGCATTAAAAAATAAATAAAATCAGATTGATTAATTCCTTGTGCGAATTGCGTTCCCTTGCCTGGTCTGCGATTTTTTAAAGCCCAATCTATTTTTATTTTTTCGGATGCTGATGAAATAACAAAGGGGATATTTCCCGCTTTAGCACTTGCATCAATTGCAACATCCACTGCTATATAATGGGAATTTGAAAAAGGAACTACTTTAATCACTTTAACGCCGGGATAATTTATGGTTACTTTGGCTTTAGCTAAATCAATATCAGTACTTCGTAAAAGCACTTGCACCTTATTCCATTTCATTTGCACAAACCAATTGCTTGGATATGCTGTAATACCAGTAGTGACAGTGTTATTTCCATCTATTACATTTAAGCCTGTTGCTTTTGATAGAAAAGTAAAAGCCATAAAGAAACACATCATAAACAGCTTACCAAATACTATTGAACTATTTTTCATACTCTTTTTTTTATTGTAATAATTTTTCATTGTTAAAATGGATAATTTATTTTTTATCAGCGCCTGCATCATATACAAATAATACACTTACGGCAGCGCAAATCAATAAAAATCCAGCCAACACAATTGCATATATAGATTGCCCATTATAAAAATGTTTTACAATGAACCCGCCGAATATTCCATTGACAATTTGTGGTAGGGTTATAAAGAAATTAAATATACCCATATAAATACCTAATTTACCAGCTGGGATGGATCCAGATAATATCACATAGGGCATGGCTAAAATACTTGCCCATGCCAATCCTACACCAATCATGGAATAGGTTAACATGGCAGGATCTTTGATAAAATAAATGGACAACAAACCAAGCCCTCCTGCCATTAATGAAAATGCATGCGTTCCTTTGCGTCCTAAAAATTTAGCAAGCAATGGCAAACAAAGTGCATAAACAGCGGCAACTAAATTATATACACCAAATGCAGAGCTCACTACATTACCTGCCGTATTATATTCAATTGATTTTGAATACTCCCCTGTCAATCCGTACACATGCGTAGCCACTGCATCCGTCGTAAAAACCCACATACTAAACAGTGCGAACCAAGAAAAAAATTGAACCAACCCTAATTGCTTCATCGTGCGCGGCATATTTTTAAAATCAGTAAAAATATCCAACAGACTACTTTTCTCTTTTATATCCGTATCCGCTTGACCATGATACTGTGCATATTGCTCAGGAGGATATTCTTTGGAAAAAAATACAGTCACTAAGATGGCAGCCATAAAAACAACTGCACCGATATAAAAAGAATAACGAATATTGTCAGCAACGCCCGTTACGCCAGCTTCCTGTGAAAATCCTACCTGTGCTAATATCGAAGGTAATGCTGAACCTACAACAGCACCTATGCCAATTAAAAATGTTTGTATAGCGAAACCGGATGTGCGTTGGCTTTCAGGTAAATTATCCGCTACCAAAGCCCTAAATGGTTCCATGGATACATTAAATGAAGCATCCATAATCATGACCATCCCTGCACCCATCCATAACACTGGTAATACCGAAGTAAGTAAGCTAGAATTGGGCAGTACCACTAATGCAATGGAGGATAAAATTGCACCCACTAAAAAATAGGGTTTTCTTCTTCCAAACTTATTCCATGTCCGATCACTATAATGTCCGATGATAGGTTGTACAATCATCCCAACCAGTGGCGCAACAATCCAAAACATGGGCAACTGTTCAACATCAGCACCAAATGACCTTAAAATTCTGGACGTATTTCCATTTTGTAAAGCAAATCCAAATTGAATTCCTAAAAACCCAAAACTCATAAAAATGATTTGCAGGACCGACATCTTGGGCTTCGGCAATAAATTAGTTGGAGACATAGCGAATCGTTTAAAGTGTAAAAATTACACTACAAAATACAAAAAATAATGATTGAAAAGCCCCCTTTTTTATATGACAAACCCATTGGGGATAACTGCACCCTTTTTTATAACCACGATGCCATCCTTCACGGTATATAATGGGTGGTCAATTTTCTCTAGATGCGGGCCTCCTTTAATTTGTACATCGTTACCAATAGAACAATTTTTATCAACGATGGCATCTTCAATCAAACATCGCTCCCCAATACCCAAAACGGGTTGCCCCTTTTCAGTTTTTTGATTGATCTGGTTAATGGTTTCATAATAATCACAACCCATGATGTAGGAATTTTTAATCACAGTGTCCTTCCCAATTCTTGAGCGAATTCCAATCACTGATTTAGTGATGGATGCCGCATGTATAATGGATCCTTCTGCAACAATTGCATTTTGAATTTGCGTACCACTAATTTTTGCGGGTGGCAACATTCTTGATCTTGTATAAACGGTTTGTGCGCTGTCAAATAAATTAAACTGCGGTATTTCGTCTGTCAATGAAATATTTGCTTCAAAGAAAGAATAAATATTTCCAATATCTGTCCAATAACCTTCATGCTGATAGCTTAATACTTTATAATTAGAAATAGAATCCGGAATTATCTCCTTCCCGAAATCCGTCGCATTGGGATGCACTTCATTTAAAAATTCATATAAAATTTCTTTATTAAAAACATAGATACCCATGGAGGCCAAATAATTTCTACCTTGTGATTGCATCAATGCACCCGTATCACTTACCCATTCGGATAAAATTTCCTTTTTTGGTTTTTCTACAAAGGAGGTAATCACTTGTGCTTCGTTTGACTTTAATATTCCAAACTCTGGGGCTTCTCTTTCCGTCACTGGAATGGTTGCAATGGTTAATGCAGCACCACTATTTTTATGCGCTTCAATCATTTCACTAAAATCCATTTGATATAATTGATCCCCACTTAAAATTAAAACATATTCAAAATCCATTTTTGCTAAATGTCGCAAGGATTGTCGGACCGCATCTGCAGTACCTTGGAACCATCCTGGATTGTCTGGCGTTTGCTCGGCAGCTAAAATATCAACAAAGCCTGAACTAAACGCACTAAAATGATACGTGTTTTTAATATGCTGATTTAAGGAAGCAGAATTAAATTGTGTTAAAACAAAAATTCGATTCAAATTACTATTGATACAATTACTAATCGGGATATCTACCAAACGGTATTTCCCTCCAATGGGCACGGCCGGCTTTGATCTACTTGCAGTTAATGGATATAACCTTGAACCTGCACCACCTCCCAAAATAATAGCGACAGTTTGTTTTGCAAATACAGCCATAACGAATAGTTTAAATTTTAATAATTGAACTTATCAAGATGCATACATTTTTTTATAAGCAAGCACCACCGATTCCCAACTATGATCTATCTCCATACATTGTTTTATCAATTTAGTCATTTTTGCTTTATCCTCATATAATTCAATGGCTCTTTCTACAGAATGAACAATATCTGCTTCATCTGCATGTAAGAATTTAATTCCAAAACCTTCAGGATCGCCCATATCAATAACCGTATCATGCAATCCACCAGTATCTCTTACCATGGGAATGGTACCATAACGCAATGCATACATTTGGTTCAAACCACAAGGCTCCACCCGACTAGGCATTAATAAAAAATCAGCACTTGCATAAGCATCATGACCGATAGCTTCATCATACCCTATCCAGCAATTATAATTTTCAGGATATAATTGTTTTAAATAATTCAATGCAGATTCTACAGCAGTATCCCCTGCACCAATAACAAAAAAGTTAGCGCCCCCATTTGTTTTATCTAAAGCATGTTGAATAGCCCCGGGCAATACATCCGCAGCTTTTTCGCCCACCAGCCTTCCAATAAATACAATGAGTGGTTTACGCATGTCTAAATTATATTTTGAACAAAGCGCTTCTTTGTTTTTTTGTTTTCCTAACAATACGGTTTCCTTATTATAATGGTACTGTATCATTGGATCAGTAGAAGGATCCCAAAATTCAGTATCAATTCCGTTTAAAATCCCCGAACATTTGGCTTGCTCTTTTTCAAATAATGATTCTAAACCTGCGGATTGGTATTTTAATTGCGCCATGTAAGTTTCACTTACCGTGGTTACTTTATCTGCACATTTAATCCCAGTAGCTAATGAATTTACATGTCCATCCCATTCCAATAATCCTTGTTGCCAAGAGTCCCAAGTTGGAAGCAAACTACTTTTCTCCCAACCCATCGCACCTTGGTATTGTGCATTGTGTATAGTAAATACCGTTTTTATTGATTTTAGTTTTTGATAATTATTACCATGACGCATCATGAATGGCAGCAGCCCCGCTTGATGATCATGACAGTGTAACACATCGGGTAAAATCGTCCAATGTGATAACCAATTTAAAACAGAAACTTGAAATGCTAAAAAACGACTAATATCATCATCGTAACCATAAATTTTAGGTCGATCTAGAACACCATTAATATCTACCAAAAACAAGGAATACCCTAATTTGCCTGTTTGTTCCTTTATAATTGTGTAATCAAAATGCCAATCACCTAAATTCATTTTTCCTTTAAAAATGGTGTCCCAAGTATTGCTTTTTAAAAAAGGGGTATCATACATAGGCATGACGACCATGGCGTCATCGCCCATTTTTTTTTGATACTTAGGCAAAGCTCCTACTACATCTCCCAATCCACCTGCCTTTGCCATTGGATAACACTCTGCGCTTACATGTAAAACTATCATTTATGAAAGTTCATTTAATTTTAAATTTACTAAAAATATCATTGAATATCAATAAAATATTTAATGATTGATTTGACCCAAAATGAACATTTAATTATTATTTTAAGTATTTTACACAATCGAAAAACGATAACCGATTAAACTAACGAATTTTATGAGCCAAACCAAACAACCAACCAACACTGGTGCATTAAGTACCCTAGTACTTGTTTTCTTCTTTTGGGGATTTATTGCAGCCTCCAATAGTATTTTTATCCCGTTTGCTAAAACCCATTTCAACTTAAGTCAATTTGAGTCTCAATTGATTGGTTCTGCATTTTATGGTGCTTACTTTATTGGGTCTTTAATTTTATTCTTATGCTCTAATCTGATTGGGTATGATATTTTAAATAAAATTGGGTATAAAAAAGGTATTATCTATGGTTTGTGGATTTCAGTCGTTGGGGCATTACTTATTATACCTGCAGCCAACGCAAATTCATTCCCAGCAATTTTAGCTGCATTTTTTGTGGTGGCACTGGGCTTTTCATTACAACAAACAGCGGCGCAACCTTTTGCTATATTATTAGGC
>Ga0078894_10003274_pt1 | contig 12287 bp, 10 predicted proteins | sample LauGreSu1BDMLBSD_2_FD_67506 | JGI IMG/M metagenome (GOLD analysis project Ga0078894, IMG submission 67506) | Freshwater lake microbial communities from Lake Michigan, USA - Su13.BD.MLB.SD (version 4) (version 4) | ecosystem: Environmental > Aquatic > Freshwater > Lake | place: Lake Michigan...
CATTTTAGACGCCAATAAAGCAAGTCGCGAACGAAGGGAAAACTTGGTGAATCGTGACCGAGACGCCCATGCAGACGGTCAAGCGGCCATGAAAGAAATTTTCGGCCGAAAGAAAGCCCGGATGGAAGCCTTTCGAGAAATAAAAAGAAACGAATACAACTTTGCCGACGACACGGAACTAATGTCAATGCCACAACCTTTCGGTGAGGGCTGTTCTACAAGTTGTAAAAGCCCTGGAAAGTGTTCTTGCTCTTCCTGCAAAGCAAAGGCGAAAGCCGACTCAGAATTTCGTGAATGGACCACAGAAAAGCGCAAGAAACTTCAAACCGGTGAGGCGAAAGGGGAATTTGCCGGCCCGGGAATGTCGTTCCCGATTGCAAGTCCAGAGGACGTTTCAGCCGCTTGGTCCTCTGTGGGAAGGGCAGCGAACCCTCGCAAAATTATGGCGGAAATCCTCCGCATTGCTAAGAAGTATGGCTGGGAATCTGGCCTACCTCAGACGGTTAAAGATCGCATGGAAAAAGGTGAATCCGGTCTGCCATCCCCTGACTTTCGTGAATGGCCTTCAGAAAAGAGGAAAGCTATGAAAAAAGGCGACATTGTCGGACAATTTGCTGGACCAGGAATGTCTTTTCCCATTGCAAGTCCACAAGATGTTTCGGCAGCTTGGTCTTCCGTTGGCCGAGCTTCAAATCCTCGCGAAACAATGGCTAAAATTATCGCAATCGCTAAGAAAAACGGCTGGGAGTCCGGACTTCCTCAAACAGTTAAAGACCGGCTGAACGCAGGTCTGTCAGGATTACCGGAGTAAGAAAATGGGTTTTGTTGAAATTCCTTTGATCATTGCCGGTTGGTTTCTCACAGCAGGAATAGCAGGAGTGGGTGGTACTTTTGCCATTCAGGGTAGAAATAACAAAAGATTGGACACCTTGAGAACAAACTCTGACACTAAAATAGAAAAACTCATAGCGGAAAACGACAAAAGAATAAACGCTCTTATTTCCGCTAATACTCTGCAAAACGAAAACGTTTTAGCCCATATAAAAAACGTAGAAAAAGCTCTCAATGATATGAGAGCCGAGCTACCCGAAAAGTACACCCTCAAGTCAGACCACTTAAGGTTGGTGGACAAAGTTGAGGAGTTGTCGATACAATTCTACAGGCACAGGGAGAACGCCGGTGAATGATAGCTACGACTGGCGTCGCCTAGAAGGGCTGGGCTTCGACCTAGACTACATTGAAAGGGCACTCCCGGCTTCCTACAAGAAAGGTCTAACTGCACGAGAGCAAGGTATTGCTAAGCGTGAAGCAAAAGATACTATGGAGAAGGCCAGCAGCAAGAAAACCTCTGCGAAAGAATTGTATAAAGACTGGGAGTCGGATAAGAGTTTTCGAAACCGAGAGAAGAACATCCCAAAGTCCCCAGCCACAGAAGCATTTGAGCGCGACTTTGCTGAGTCTTCCCCTTCCGACACAGCCCTTAAGAACAAGTCAAAAAAGTCTGGTATTCCTATGCCTATACTGAGACAGGTATTTAAGAGAGGAATGGCAGCTTGGAGGTCTGGTCACCGTCCTGGTGTTGCACCGCAGCAATGGGCTCAGGCAAGAGTGTCAAGTTTCATCACGGGAGTGGGAGGAGCTAGAAAAGCTGATCAGGATTTATGGAATCTAAGCAAAAGGGGAAGGAAAAAGTGAGTTTCACTCACACCCATCACATCATTCCCAAGTATGAGGGAGGAGGAGATGAGTTATCCAATTTAGTTGAACTAACTCCCACCCAGCACGCAATGTGGCACTATGCAGAGTGGTCAAGAAAGGGGAATGAGCAAGACAGAATTGCATGGAGGGGACTCTCAGGTTTCACTGCTCATTCGGAAACTAGGGAAGCTGCTATAAGATACGGTTCCAAGAAAGCCAGAGAAGTTAGAAAAATAAATAATCCCAATTGGCATAAAGAGTTAATTAAAGCTGCTCTAAGGAAGCAGAAGTGGCTCAGAGAAAATGATGAGACTTGGAGAAATGCCGAAGTGTCACGATTACGTGAGTTAGCTATTAAAAACGGGCACAAGGGTGGTAAAGCAGGACTAGGAAAAGGATGGTGGCATAATGAAACCACCGGAGAGACCACGAAGTCAAAACAAAAACCTGGGGAAGGTTGGAGAATCGGGAAGGCTCCTTATCCACTGGAGTCGAGAAAAAGACAAGAGGAAGCTATGAAGGGGATGGTATTTTGGAACAACGGAGAAATCTCGACACGTTTAAGGGAATGCCCAGGGGAGGGGTGGGTCCGAGGAAGACTGCCTAATAAACCAAAGCATGACTAAAGAGTTCGGCCAAATCAAGGGTAAAGTTTAGGACATTCACCCAAAGAAATATGTCACACTTGGGATCTTTTTCTCCGGAAGCTTACAGAGCTTACAAATATGGGGTTGAAAACCCGAGTAATTTCATGGGAATTGCTCCTGCATTCGAGGCAGAACCAGGGAGAAACCCTGATTCTTTTTTCATGGGTGAAGATGACGAGACTGACGAAGACGATTACGATCCAGATTACGAGAACGAGGACTTTGAGCCGAACGGGGGCATGGCTATGACCCAACTTCGCTCCATGCAAGATAACATCGAGACTATTCTTGAAATGATCGGTCCCTACTCAAACTTAGACCCCTGGATGGCTGCAAAGTTGGCCGAGGCTGAGCATGGTATGACAGCGATCGCCGACGCTTTACAATACAGAGATTGATCAAAATGTGGGGATCTTTTTTACAATCTGCTTATGATTCTTTCCTGGAAGCGGCTATAGAAAAGTACGTTGAGAAAATTGTCAAAAGTTCACTAGATTGCAATGACCCCCACGCCACTCCGAGTCACCCTACGAAATCGCATATAGTGAAAGCGTGCTATCCTGGAGCCCCGAAAGGTGGCAAGCTGATTCGATTCGGGCAGCAAGGTGTGAAAGGGTCGCCGAAAAAAGAAGGAGAATCGGAGGCTTATAAAGCCAGAAGAGAGGCTTTCAAGGCAAGACATGCTGCTAATATTGCGAAGGGTAAGTCTTCCGGTAGCTATTGGGCCAATCTTGAAAAATGGTAAGTTAAACTAATCAGTTATACGGAAAACATTAACTAAAGTAACTGAGGACAGGTTAGAGAGCAATAGGGTAAACTTTATTAATAGCACACTCTGAACATGCTAGGAAACTTCAACATACCCTCGGTAGATCACTTACGAGAAGGAGTGGATTATATTGTAGTAGATTGGGACTTTGCAGACCCTGCCCCTTCCTCATCTCGCAACCCTGGTGATCCCTGCCCACCAAATCAAAAGATGGTCTTCGGGGTATGTCGCCGCGTTAATGCTAGCGGAGAACAACAAGTAGGAGACGACACTGACCAGGAAAGAGCCCTAAAAGATCAAGCTAAGAAAGAAGGCTCGGCTTTTGAGAATAACAAGGCAGTGAGTGCTGGTGGTAAGAAGTTTGGTTGGGCTATGAGAGGTGGAAAACCGGTAATGGTGGCTTGGGGATCTGTAGCAGGTGAGAAAAAAGTTGGCTCCAAGAAACCCACTTCTGCAGCTCCGCCTACAGTGCCCACCGGTTCCCCCCGCTAGAGCTGCTTACAACACAGGCGATAATACGAAGAAAGGGTAAGATACAATTAACAGACATACTCTCCCCCACTTGGCAAATGTATAACCCAAGACCCTTAGACTTAGATACATTCTCAGAACAAGAGTTGCAAATCGAAGGGTACACTCATATGCCCACGGATTATTATAGGAACACCGTCATGGAGCCTGAAACCGTCTCCACATTAAGACCGAGTTTCGGAGAGTATGAAGCCATGGGAGAGAGGCACGAGGAAATCTCTTCTAAGATTGACTTACTCAATCAAGCAATGAAACTTTCCCGTCAGAGGGGGGCTTTTCAAGAGTTGCAGAATCAAATGGCTGCCGTCAAGAAACTTGTAAAAGAGCGTGAAGAAATTGATGCAAAAATGGCCACTGTTGACCTTGCCCGAAAGAAAACAGATGACCACAACATTGCTGCCGGTATGGAAACTTCTTACACAGAGCAACTGGATTCAGTAAACTCTCGCATCAACCGTTTACAAAAGCTTCTTCAGGACTTCAGTGAGTCCATGGGAGAAGGTGAGTTTGACTTTACTCGTAACGGTCGTAAAGGCAAAGCCTGAGAGGAGACACAATGAGGCGCTGCTCGAAAGGAAAAAGCTGCGGAGGAACTTGCATCAACCGTAACGTTAAATGCAGAGCCACTTTGTCTCCAAAAGTATCAAGACAGGTTGAGGAAGCGGGCGACATCTTCCTCCGTTTAGTTAACGAGGATAAAAAACCAAGTTTGACTGTTCAAAGGCTGATTGACGCCTTGGGGTTGGGGTCACTAACTCAAAGAGAAGTTGGCAATGACTTTCCCGTCTTAAAGAGGGAGGCAGAACGCCAACTCGCTGAGTTGCGCAGCCAACCCTCTATGACAGATGAGGAGATTGATCGGGCCAAACGACTTGAAATGGCTCTTATGGATGCTTGGGAAAAGCATACTAAGGCCGACCGCATGGTACTCTACGATCGACAGGACGCTCGAGAGTTTGACCATGATTTCATTCCTACCGACAAATTCGGCAAAGATTATGACTGGTCTCAGTCTTACGAATCTGGTGCCAAAGGTTTGGGCTCAGGAAGCTACGGAAACGTTATGCTCTCTAAACCACCACTGGCTCTTGTAGTGAAGAGAGGAGAAGTGAGTGAAAGTGAGGTTAAAATTCTAAAAAAGTTAAACGGTAAAGACATTTCTCCGAAGTTTGTTTCAGCGGAGGTCAACAAATACACCGTTATGGCGCGAGAAGGGGATATAGAATTCTACGAAGGAAGAATTGCAATGACACGGGTTCCGGGTAAAGCCGTAGGAGATTTTGATGACAATGATCCCGCATACGGGACGAAGGTCGGAAGTACAACTCTTGGAGACGCTTATTTTCTTCTTCGTAGGAGACTTCACGAAAGCGGAGTTGCCCATAATGACTCTCACATAGAAAATGTCATTGTAGATAATAAGGGGAAAGCACGCTTCATTGATTTCGGGCTTTCTCAGGACGACCCTAGAGCAGCTCTATCAGAGGCCATTGGCATACTTGCAGATCGAAAATTGCTTCCTCAAGGTGTTGTACTAAAACGAGTTTTAGATGATTTTTCCGGGGACCGAAAAGGAAGGAAATATAAAGCTTACACCCAACCCATAAAAGACCTTCTTAAGGGTGGCACCAATACCAACCTCGAAAAGGTTGTTCGTAATCGCACTAAAGTATACGCAGAGCTTGCAAAGCTAGGTTTATCCAAGGATGAGATAGCTGAGCTTGTGGTTCATGAGTTATACCAGCCCATCAGCTCCTACAACAAAGGTGCCTGGTCCAAAGTAAGCAAAAAAGATGCAATGCGGATTATCCCCCTACTCTACGAAGGTGTAAATTAATGAAAAATGATCAAAAGTATTTGGAGCTAATGGCTCTCTACAAAAAAGTTCGAGGTAACCCGGATAAGATAGAACAAGCAGACAAAGTGTTGGATGCGGCTCTGAAACTTGGTAAGAGTGGTGTGAGTCCAGACGCGAAAGAAGCGGCGAGATACCTTTAACCTAGGGTAAAACTGTGTAGTGCCCTTGCACACAGTCTTAAGCTCTTTAGCAAATGTCAGCAAAACGAATAATCCTGAAGCGTTCTTCAATCGCAGGAAAACGTCCAACTTCAGAAAACCTCTCCCCCGGCGAACTCGGATTAAATACGAATAGCGTAGAACCGGGCATTTTCTTCGAAGCGACCGACGGTCAGATAGTCAAAGCGGGTCCTCCTGCTGTACTGCCTTACTCTCCAACCAACTTTCCTGAAAAGGGGGAATTGTGGTACGACCTGGAAGACGGAACCCTAAATGTAGGCGACGCTGAGAAACACTGGCGCACCGTAGCCGCTCCTTTCTTAGGGGGCGGAGGAAGCGTAGTATTTGTCGCGCCCGAGTTTGAGTACTCAACGGACTCTCTAAGGAATGACGGGCAAGCTCTGCCATTCCAAACTCTAACCCGTGCAATACTTGAGCTGTCCAAGATCTATATAAGCCGAGTTTTGACTGGTTTTTCAACTTCGGATGAGAGCAACCGCTACACAATTTTGCTATCGTCCTCAGTAATTACAGCGAACAACGGCCCAGGAGTCAGCCTTAACGACTTCACCGTAAATTTTCCCTCTTCAACAGAAACAGCGGTCACAATTCCACAACTCCAGCAGTTTAACCCTGTTGAAGGTGGTATTATAGTACCTTTCGGTATTTCCATCCGGGGCTTGGATCTGAAAAAGTGTATAATTTCTCCCTCTTACGTTCCAACTTACTTAAACCCTTCCTTCCCTCCAGCTTCTCAGGGTGTAGACCAACCCCTGAGTTCAATCCTTAAGTGTGGAGGAAATGTTCTAGCCAACGACTTCTCTGTTATTGATAAGTTGAGATCGAGAGTAGTAATTTCAGTATCGGATAAAAATGGCCTAGCCGTCTTTGACTCAGAAAGACCCCATTGCCTCGGCTTCAACGATCTTGTATCCGTTAATTTTAAGCCCACCGTAGATCAGAGCACTGGAACTTTTACTGCTGGGAATTACTACGCGATACCACTAAACACTTATAGTTTCTACCTTTCCTACGGATCTCAAACTGACAGTCCTGCAGCGGAATACGTTCCATTCGCAGCTTTGCCAATTTTAGGTTCTGGTAAAACTCCTAAACTTTTAGTGACAAACACACTCAAGTCGTCTCACAGGTTGAAAGTTTTTGAAAATGCTACTCTGGCAGACATTGGTGATTACTTCACAAAAGTACAAAGAGCTTTTCCAGACTTCTTTGGTGGCAGAGTTACAGAGGGTTCTAGTATAGTAAACAGCGGAGACTACGTGATTGTGGGTCCGGTTGATGCTTATCCAAATAACGAAGGATCCAACACAACTAAAAACTCGTCTTTCTACGCAAATCAAGTTAACTTGAGATCTGAATACGGAATGAATTGGGGAGACTTCGATGGCTCCATAGTTTCCGGATTCAAATCAGTGATCGCGAATGCTTGCACAGCGATTTCCCTTCAAAATGATCCTTGTGTGTACGAAATTTACACAACTCTAGTCAACCCTGATACAGGCCTACCTGAACAAAAATGGTGGAACTTGACACTGGCTCAATACTTGTCTACTCCAATCGAGGCCAGACCCCCTTCAGTTTTAGATGTTTCAGTGTCAAGTCAGTTAGACTTACTGAATACAACGCCCATCAACAACATACGTTATTACTACAGCAATCTAGTGGGTCCTGACGGGAAGAGTTTAGGTATCGTAGATATCGATCAGGACTTCCGACACTTTGGGTTCAGGGTGAGGAATGGAGCCTACGGGCAATTTCAATCGGTTTACACCATCGGCCCCGCCGTTGGAGTGTGGGCCTTAAACGGCGGCATCTGCAGTCTCACAAATAGCACAAGTAATTTTGGATCTGTGGCATTTAAAGCCGAAGGATTCTACGGAATTAACACAATCGGGGGAGCAAACCCAAATGCCAAAGGTTTCGTTTTCGAAGGCGTCCAGAGACCGTTGGCGCTACTTAAGTCTCAAGCGGAGAGCATCGAAAATAAGAAGATCTTGTCCTTGGGCGGCAGAATCACTGGCATTCAACTGAATGAATCCGATCCATCGATTCAAGAAATAAGCTTGAACGCAGACTTCTTGCCTTGTTACCTGCTACCTTACTCGTTGAAACCAGGAAGTGCAATCTGGGTTGAAACCGAGGAATGTACGTATAGAGGTTTCTTAGCCACTGACGGTGGACCCACCGTGATCACCGGCATAGATGACCCGGCTAGCTTTGCCACTCTCAGGTTACGCTCATCCGATAGTACCATTCCCAACGACCCTGCTTTGCTACCGATGCTAGGAGTTCCTTATATCAGAAGATTCGCTGACCCACGCCAAGACTTTGAGCGCTCCTATAGTCTCTACCTGAGAAACACCCTTCCAAATGCAATTGCTCCACAAGTTGGCGCGGTCCTGAGGCTTAACCAAACGAGCCAACAACTTGGAAGTTCATCTCTGCGACCCAACGTTCAATTTGACCCCGGCGTTTTAGGGGGATGGGGCAGGATATTCACTGTGGACGCAATTGAGACGGGAGGCTTAGGGTCTTCTCCCCAATTTAACTACGTCATTGGTGATACAAACCAAGACTTGACTTATTATGTTGCTCTTACAACAACGGACTACAGTAGACCCTGGGGGCAAGGAGATGACTTCAAATTACCTTACGGCTCTTACACCACTTTCAGAAACAGGAACTGGTACACAACTGAGAATAACCTATGGAGTTGCGTATACTATGGTAACGCCTCCTCCTTCACGGAAAATTTCGGTCCCTACTCAGTAGCCCCTGTTGAACCTTGCTCTACCTTCGTAGATACCAGTGTTCTGGAAAAGCAAGACCTTGTCTCGGATACTTATCAAGGTTCTTATGCAGAGGACTCTTATCTATCTAAGAGCGGTTACTTGGAACAAACTTATTTTAGAGGCGCTACAAACCCCTATCCCACCTTTTCCACAAGGAGTGTATACGACGACGACGACAGTTCGGAAAGCCTGGGACTATGCCTCAAAGATATTGCTGACGGGGCTCAAACCTCGACTGTCACCACTCTTACCACTGTTCAAACAGAAGAATTCGCAACTTTGACCCCCATTCCGCAAAGGTATAGACCAGCAATTGTAGAGTTTTCTGTACTTTCGTCAACAGGGATACAAAATCCTAGACAAACTGTATCGGTTATCCAGTTAAGCTCCATGTCAGGCACAGAGTACTTCCGTGTAATTAACTTAAACGGTTCCAAGGTAACAGCTATTCGCCTCACTGCTGAAAACAGCTTCTATCCTTCAACTCTTCCAGGTTACAATTGGCCTGCGCAAACCGTTGTAACAGTTTGCTCTACAAATTCAATACCTGAGCACGAACTGTATGACCCTGACTGGGGTTCAACAAAACGGGCCATACTTCGTTTCTTTGAAGTAATGGGCTATGATCCTATTGATATTCAACCCTACCTAACTCCGCGGTTCTGGGGAGAAAGACTCCTCCCAGTCTTGTCTCTCGCCAGTCTACCTTTGTCTGACGGATATGCTGTTACAACTGACAAGTGGCCTCTCGAATTTAATCAACCCTCAGCGGTCATCGCAAATACACACACCTGGTCCTATTCAGGCTACTACAATTACTCCAGAGGATTGCCTGAGTTCCAGAGCAATGACTTTACTCGAAAACTTGCCTCTGACTACCAAGCTACCACAACTTGGAGCGGAAGATTAACTGTAACCGGTGTAAATGACAAAGGAGAGATTATTCAGTTCGGACCACAGAGACAAGCTCTCACTGCCAATTACTTCGAGACCGTTAATCCCACTTCAAACCCAGGGAACCAACAGATCTACGAAGAGCAACCCTTTGTTGAGTTCCCCTCCCAAGTTATTGTTTACTCTACAGACGATATATCAGGTGACTTTAACGGTACTCAAGCAGTCTTCGACTTAACAAGAAGCGGGCTGCCCATCCCCCCAGATCAACTTCTCCAAGAATCTATGTTTGTGACTTTGGGGGCTGTGGTACAAAAACCAGGTGTGGATTACATAGTTGTCAACAGTCAAATTCAATTTACAACTGCACCTCTACAGAACTTGACTTGCAATATCAGGGTAGTAACAAGTGCGGACACATCACGCACTCTTATAATGTTGCCCTTGGAATTCTTGGAACCTTTCGACGGTTCTCGTACAAATTTCACAGCTCAGGTGTCTCCAGACGCTAACCTTCTTTCCGGATTAGACGTAACTGCAAATGGAACCTTTGTGTTCCTGGGCGGTGTGGAGCAGCTTCCTCTTTCTGATACTGAGCCATACCTTCCGTTCTCCTATTCTATAGAAAGGACCTCTGACACAACCATAGTTTTTACCTTCACGGAAGCACCTCTCGAGTACACCACAGTCGATGTGCGCACAGTTTGTTCGGGTTCTTACTGGTCGCTTAGGTCTATCTACCCCGTTAAAACTTACTCGCTAGACTCTATTGCTGGATCCTTTAACTCAGTTTTAACTTCCTTCTCTTTGACTTACGATGGCTTGCTTGTGAATCCCGGAGTTGTTGAAGCTGACAATTTACTTGTTAGCTTGGGCGGTGCTATCCAGACCCCCGGTGTTTCATACACTGTCGAAGGTTCGACGATTATTTTCACCGGAGGAGGTGAGCCCCCTCAAGCCGGAACCACTGTGAATATACGTCTTATTTCTAACTCAGAGTTTATTTCTTGCCCAGATCAAGGTAAGTATGGTTCCGGGTTTATGGAGTGGGGTCCAGGTATTGTCCTTACGTTGGCTGAGCGAGGCGGTCTCATTTCCTAAAATTAGGGTAAAGTTATTACATACGCTAGTACTGAGTAGATGGCACTAACTAGGGCACAACTGTTGATGGGTAACAGTGGTCAAGGGACCCCTGTTTTAGCAAACCAGGTTCAAGGCGTTCGGCAAGGTTCGGGTGTAGAGATTCTGGCGGATGGAACCATCAACTTCAACGCAGGGACTGCGGAAGGGGTTGTTAGAACCAACAATTCTTCTGCATTTAACTCGTATGTTTGGCCAGACGCTACCCTTTCGAACGCTCAATTAGTCCTTCGCAGCGGTAACAACCTGAGCTGGGGTAGAGTTCCAGGGTTTGGATTAGTGGAGGATGGGACGAACGGTGCGAATTTAAAAGCCGCCTTAGTTGTCTCAAATACTGCACCAACCATAGGGAACGGACTTAGTCAGGCTCCGGAAGGAGGACTTTACTGGAACAGTGAAAATGGGCTGTTGTACATAAATTACAGCGGGGCTTGGACACAAGCTAGCTATGGCCCAACGGACATTCAAGAGGAACTACTTACAGGGACTTATACTTTATATGTTAACCCTGAGATCGGAAGTGATGAGTATATAACAGGAAATTATAACCCTCTTGCAACCCCTGTTGTGACCAACCAAATGGTTACGGCGGGTTATACTCCGCAAAAACCCTTTAAAACCATTCAGAGGGCAGCTCTGGAAGTTGCTCGTCTCCAGCTAGCCTCTGGTTTGGAATATCTTGCTTACGACCGGTTCGTAATTCAATGTTCCGCCGGTGTTCACTTGATCGACAACACCCCTGGAAGCGGCTCTGTCACTGCTTGGGACAATGATACTGTTCCTACTGACACCCAATTAAGGAATATGAATAGCGCCTCTTATGCAGGCGTAATTCTTCCTCGAGGGGTTTCAGTTATCGGCGAAGATTTGCGAAAAACTGTCATTCGACCGGTGTATGTTCCCCCCAAATCCGGTGACATTGATACGGATAGGGGTGCCATTTTTAGAATTACAGGCGGCGGTTTCTTCTTTAACTTTACATTCAAGGATAAGTTGGACTTGCTTGAGAGCCATCACTTGCTTGATTGTTTCTCCTTCGTATCTGATACCGATTTAACGGACTACTACGACAAAGTTCAAACCATATTTGAGCAACCAACTCCCGATCCTGTTATCAACCCCGGAGAAACGGAGATTGTTGCACCGCAACCGCCTGGTACAGCTGAATCTTCCACGGATGGGGTGTTTGGTTCCTCCCCTTACATTTTCAACTGCTCTGTTCGCTCCCTTTACGGCCTTTGCGGTGTAAATGCGGACGGGTCTGCGGTAACGGGATTCCGCTCTATGGTAACCTCTCAGTTTACCGGAGTTTCTCTGCAGAAAGACTTATACTGCTGGCAGAAGTATAACGTGGGACCTAAAACTTGGACGAATACAATCGCGAATTACGACTCCTACATTGCTCTAGATCCTAACAATGTTCGTATGGATCCTGAGCGCAGAAGTTTCCATGTGCGTGCAGTCAATAACGCATTTATTCAAGAGGTTTCCGTTTTTGCCATCGGCCAAGGTATTCACCACTGGGTTAAGAGCGGTGGAGAACTATCCATCACAAACTCCAACAGTGCGTTTGGAGGTTGTGCTGCGCTAGCCGAAGGCTACAAGACCGAGGCTTTCCCTCAGGACTCGAATTGGAACGTGGCTACCATAAATCTTGCCACAAATATGACAGATCAAACGACTGTCATCAACAGGATCTCACTAGGAGTTGTAGATGCGGTCACAGCAGATGATGCCACAACTATTACTCTCACACAGCCACTTCTTAATTCTGATATC
>Ga0078894_10003275_pt1 | contig 12286 bp, 16 predicted proteins | sample LauGreSu1BDMLBSD_2_FD_67506 | JGI IMG/M metagenome (GOLD analysis project Ga0078894, IMG submission 67506) | Freshwater lake microbial communities from Lake Michigan, USA - Su13.BD.MLB.SD (version 4) (version 4) | ecosystem: Environmental > Aquatic > Freshwater > Lake | place: Lake Michigan...
ATATACTTATAAAATAATAATACAAAATCTATAACATCTAAATGTAATACAATTAGATGTTATTACAATGTATTCTATGTAATGCTCGGCATGGTTGCAATTAGATACAACGTCCGAAAATTGAACTTAAACTAATGGGAGGATTACAATTAAGAACCATGGATCTTCTTCCACCACCAGGATATACCCTACATGAACGCATTGACGGTGTTACACAATTGCGTGGGAAAAGCGCAGGTATTGAGCTAAATTATGCATATACAGCAACTGCACCCGATGGCACTAAATGTGTTCTTATGCATTGCAATCCAGGTCATTATACTATAATTGATAATATTGAAACATTGTCTAAAATTAGAACATATAATAATAAAACAATAACGTGGTTTATTATGAAATGTGGATATGCTGCAGCACATATTATTGAAAATGAGAAGTCAACATGTATCTATTTACATCAACTACTTCTAAATCATCGTGGAAATGGTAAAGGACAATTGTCAGTAGACCATATAAATACACATAAATTAGATAATCGCCTTTGTAATATTCGATTAGCAAGTCAATCAATACAAAATGCAAATCGTAGAAAAGTTTCACGTCATAAAAATGCTCGTCAACTACCTGATGGAATTAGTGCAGATATGATTCCTAAATTTGTGGTATATTATAAAGAAAATGTTAGTAATACAACGCGGGAGTTCTTTACAGTTGAAGGACATCCACTACAAATTTCTAAAGAAGCGGGTATTGAAAATGACGCAACAAATAAACTAACAGCACGTAGATGGTCTACAACAAAATCTTCTAAATGTACAATTCAAGATAAATTAAAACATGCTGTACAATATGTTAGCGAACTTGATAAATTACTTGCAGATAATACATATATAATTACTATACCAAAGTTTGTGAAACCAATTAGGGAACAACCAAAGGTAGAAGATAAATCTGCTCAGTCAATAAAAGAACTGCAAACAAAAGCACCTCCAAAACAATGGAAAGTGTTACAAATCTATAATTGTATAAAAGCAAATGCTTATGAACCATATAAGGTCTGGTGTGAAGAGACTAATGAATTGGCCGGTGCTGAATGGGATACAACCTTCACACAGCTTCTAACTGACGTCCGTGCAACCACTTCACTTGAAACAGCAGAGCCAATTATCCGCACGTTTATTCAAGAACTTCGCCGTATACGCCATAATAAACTAACAGCAAAAGTTGTAAGCCATGAAGACCGTCAACAATGGCCCGCCAACACAATCCTAAAAGCTTTTAGGAATGGTGAAATAGCCACCTTTAAGAAATGGCTGAAAGAACAGGATGGAGAGCTAACAGATGCAGATAAAGTACGATGGGATTCATTAATTGAGCATTTAGAAGACGATGATACAACAGATAAAGAGAAACAAGCAACTATTTCAAAATTCCTAACTGCACGTCGAGCACGTAAATATCGCGCCTCTAATTCCTAACACCCTGTTATGGCAGCCAACACAGAGCCGTGGCTCGATGTAGAAGCCCCACAACCCCGATTAGGATGGTATAAGGATAAGTATACAGGTCGCGTGCATCTCTCTAAACGAAGCACTCGTAAAAAGAAGTTTGGCAGTACTGGTCCACGGCCCCAGAAAGTTCAATGGCAGCGTGAGGATGACCGCGCCTATTACGAAGCAATGTACGGCTTTTCCAGTTGCTGGTTTTGCAGATATTGCAGCTGTTGCTGCCAATGTTATGATGAACCTGATGATATAACAGATGACAACGAGGCGACGGCAGAAGCGCAGACGCAGAGTCAGCAGGAGCAGGCACAGACACAAGAAGCAGACAGCAGGTGCCAATCAGCAGATGCAGATGCAAATTAAATATGGCAATCATTTTGTAAAAAGGGGTACGTCATTTTCTACAACCGAAACGACCGCCGAGCCGCAGCTTATAAACCCTCCTAGCAACACCACAATCTTCCTAATTGACCCTAAAGGGCCTGACCAGCCATTTTTACATTGGGCCCTCTATATTGACCCAAATGGTCAGCGTGAAATTCTACACCATTATAGAGAGCCGACACCGCCTAGTGGTATTCATACATACATCTTTTATACATATCCTGGTCGGTATAATGAAACAATAAATCAATATCCTTTCATAATACCAAATGGCCTAACTGAAGTTGGATCATTTACAGTTATGTCTGAATAGAAATGTTATCTTTCTTATAATCCGGGTCAATTGTATTATAGGCTGTTTGCTCTCCCAAATATGCACTAAGTGCCTTCATATCCTTCGTACATTTGCGTGCAATCTGCAATGATTTTGCCGACCGCATGCCAATAAGCAGACTATTTGTCGCAAACGTTGTGACTGTCTTCAGTCCATCAAAATACTGGCCCATTAACACGCCACTCATAATTGCATTCAAGAGTGCCAACCCTCCAGCCACACTAAATGCAATTGTATAATCGCGGTTCTTTTTCAAAAACGACCGCTTCATTTTCTCATAGCCCTCAATCTCATGCACTAAATTATCATCCGCCTTCTTTGAATCAACCTCTAAATGCTTAATCATCCAAAGCTCGCGCCGTAATTCAATAATAAACGCAGCCAACATGGAGATAGCTGTAAATGCATTTACTGCAATTACAGCCGTGTTATAATCAGTGAGGTCAGTTATGTTATCTTTTAGAGTGCATGCATGTTCTGCTTTGGTAACTTTATCAGTGCATAATTGTGGTACAAAAATACTGTAAAAACAGCCAACAATAATTCGATAAATGTCGAGACTAATGAATAAGGCAACAAGTAGTTTTTGCTGTCTATCTTGTGTCAGTTTCATTCTATTATTATCGCATTTAAAACGCGAGCCCTAACAGCAATTAGAAGATGGCAACGACCGATGAGCAGACGTATAGTCATATATTTATTGAATTAAATCAACATCTCCATAATCGACAACCAATAAAAGCAACATTTCCAATACAGGATATATATCCGGTCCAGTTTAATGAGCCCAAATTTCTTGGCTCAACAGACTATATAAATTATATAAAATTAGCACTAAAAGTTGATTTTGGTTTTAATAACAACTACTTTAATAAACATACAGCAAATTATTGTGCTCATCAAATAATTGAACAGTCATTAAATGAAGAACAGAACGATAAACTAATTAATGTACATTACTTATATGGCCATGGATTTTATCACTATCTAACTGAAGTTTTACCAAATTTAATTGAAATTAATAAACCGCATGATGTTTATGTAAAATATTGTAGATTTGCTGAATCTGTTGCAAGATGGTTTGATATATCAAATAATATTATTTTTGATGTTGATAAAAATAAATATAAATTAGAAATTACACAACCAGTTATTGAATGTGGAACACCATCTCCTCGAAAAATACAGCTTTTACGCTCCGTTGCTGAACGTAAACTAACATTTAGCCCATCGATTGGCATCCTAATTTTCCGCCGTGAAACGCTGCGACGGATATTAAATATTAAAGCAACATTTGAAATGGTAAAAGAACTATTTCCAAATATGGAGTGGGTCATTTTTGATACAATGCCGATTGAGAAAGCCACTGAGCTTTTTTCAACGGCAAAAGTTATTTTTGCACCTCATGGTGCCGGCCTTACAAACACAATTTTCTGCCCAACTGGAACACTAATATACGAACTAATGCCAATGGAGAAACCAAATCTATGTTATTATCATATTTCTGAAATACTCGGGCATAAACATTACATTATCCCACATGAAACAAAAGAGAACCAGCAATTTGCGGTGAACACTGCACGCGTTTCCGCACTTATAAAAGAATCTCTAAATAACGGAGTTTAAAATAACAGGCAGCAGTCGCCTCCACATCTGCCATTGCATCATGTTGTACTGGTGGGTCAGCACCATATAGCTTATTAAATAGCTCAGCAAGGCGAGGAAATTTAATTCCATATTGGCCACGGGCACCACAGAAGTTTTTTGCAAGCCGCATTGTACAATGAACTGGTGCGCCCTCAATCGCAGCGGCTAAGTCAGTTAGACCGAGACGCCAGGCTTCACTTGCTAGTGCATGTACATCAAATCGAACATTATGGCCAACCACAATTCCTGCAAGACCCAACTCACGCTCAAATTCACGCAGAGCCTGCCTAATTGGTACACCTTCTGCTAATAGTTTGTCCATTGTAATGTTATGCACGCTATTTGCAGAAGCATCATTTAGGGTGAAGCCATCTGGCTTAATATATAGAGATTTTTTACGAATCATATATCCATCTTGATTGTATACACCCCATGCTAATTGAATTACTCGACAGGTGTCATATGATTTTATATCCCATGCAGGCATTAGTTTCTCAAAACCAGCGCGCTTAGGAAGTCCGCTGGTTTCGGTATCAAATACAAGGATTGTGCGCGGCTCTTGCTGCATCTTCTAACTGATTCTGCGGCGGGGAGGTTTAGGCAGGGCTGTCTGTTATCGACATTTAGGATGTGGTTATATTTGCTGTCGTTTCAGATGCTTCATCGAATTCTGTTTGGTCTGGTACTGGTGGCGGCACAGGCGACACAGCGGCTGGCACGGATGCAGGCACGGATGCAGGCACGGATGCAGGCTCATAATTAGGCCCACTTATAAAATCAGTTCGCGCTGCCATTCCAAATGCAGGCGCAGGTAATGATTCTTGCTCTATAGCACCGGGTCGAATATAAATCCCATTAAAACGTATAGCAGGCATTTGTGGCATTAGTCCTCGCAGGGTTTCACGACTTGGCAGACTGCCATAGACGGCACCTGCGACCCTGCCAACTGCACCTGCCACTGCTCCTGCCGCCTGCCCAACTGCTCCTGCAGCCGCAGGTACTGCCTTGCAGACCACCGCCTCGCCTGCTGTTACAGCATATGCTGCAGTTGTTCCTACTGCTGCACTTGCAATCATCGTCGTTAAAGGAGAATATGCGCGCACTGTCTGCCGAGCCGTGTCTGCCGCTGCATGCCGTGCAATCATAACAGACGCACCTACTGCTGGTCCACCCAAATACTCTGCAATCTTCTCTGCAACATACCCCACTGTATGCACACCAACAGCTGCAGTATTTGATGCTAATGTCACTGTATTATCCATAATTGTATGTGTAATATTTGCGGCAATCATGCCAGCAGATATACCAATCGCTGAAGGCCGTAAATTTATACGAAAACGCTCCGCTTCTGATTGATATACTACAATACCGGTTTCTTGATTGGTGGCAATAGCAGTCGCCGGTCTGCCTTCGGCCATTCTTAATCTCGTCTAATATTAAAAACAGATGCCACTAACCACACTACATCTGTTTTTATTATTACTTATAATAACGCTACTCACTATAATTGGTATGAGACAAGTACGATTTGCCGAGTCGTTTGGAACGTCGCCTGGTACAGCTGGCATTAATGCCAGTAGTACATTACAACAACTTGCCACAAACCATGTGCCGACGAAAAGTGATGTTCCAAGTCTACGAGCATGGCTGGATGCAAGAGACAGAGGTATCCGAGAAATGACCGAGCAGCCTGAGCTAGTTCCATGTGGTGCCTTGGCACCTGCTCGTTCAATGCGCATTGGTGCTTTTGCCTAAAGTCGACATCTCTCTTTATATTAAATGGAAGTATTTGAAAAGCACATTCGTGCCTTACATGATTTAATTATTGCATCTGGCGAGCTTCTTGAAGGCAATTGCTTCTATTATCATCAAACACTTCAGCTATCACCTGAGCTCCAATCAAAACAACGCAATCTTCTGCGTGCGTCTTTTAGCAAACAACGCATCCTTGAAATTGGATTTAATGCTGGCCATAGCCTTCTACTCTTTCTTCTAAATGCTCCAACCGCAACATATACAGTTTTTGATATATGTGAGCACAAATATACACGCCCTTGTTTCAACTATCTAAAAGCAGCATTTCCACAGGCTAAACTAACACTTATAGAAGGTGATTCTACAGTTACAGTACCACAATTTATTGCAGCCAATCCATCAGCCTCTTTTGATTTAGTCCATGTTGATGGTGGGCATTTAGAAGCCGTCGCACGTGCAGATATGGCTGCAGCAGTGAACATTTGTTCAGAAGGTGGCCTTATTATTCTGGATGACACACAGGACCCCCTAATTGCCGCAATTGGTCAACAATATTTACAGTCTGGGTTTCTTGAGCCGGCCCCATCAATGGAGCAGACACATATGTATCAACACCAGATTTATAAACGTACTTCTCAAAAATAGGATAATGGGCCACTGGTCCCTTTATAATATTAACAAATATACCTCCGCCCATATATGTGCTAAATAATGCAGATGTTGAGGATGATTTTCCGCGCTCTAATAGTTGCGCAAGTGCTTTATAACGCCGCTCTAGACAACTGCCAGTCTTGATGCTACGCCCTAAATGTTTCCATGTCCATTCAAATTGCAGGGCCGCCCTTTCATCTGGAAAGCCACTTACAAGACAGACTCGTGTCCAATGGTCACCTGCAGTTGCTCGTGCACCACCCACAATCTCCTTATTGTGTTGTCTCAAGCGTCTATCAGGATTAACAGTTGCACCCACATATGTACGTGTACTTGCATCATTTAGAAGCAAATACACGTGCCATTTTGAATCATCGGTTGTCATATTATTTTATTATTTGACAGTGTTTTATGTTTGGCTTCGAACAACAGGCTCGCCAAAAATTATATGCCAAATCCATTCAAATAATATAGCCATTTCACGGTCTTGTATATTATATTTCTTATAATCATTTAGTGCTAGTTGTAAACATTTTTCGTAAAAGCTGCGTGGATGTCTTTGTATACGTTCGCGTGATACAACAAATTGTGCGCAACAGTCGCTACTCATATATCGAGGGCAATCCATTGATAAATCATCTTTAAAGTAATCGGGCCAGATTTTTTGTAATGCCGGCCATAACTCGTGCGATGAATTCCAGTTATCAATTATGTGACCATTTAATGTAAAATAGCCGGCATCTTTCCATTTATTTTCAGCAAGTAGCTTTAAGATATCATGTTTTTGATGCCATGCAGTTTCATGGCCATGAATAAATGCAACATAGCACGGTAAATTATCATAATGCGCAACAATAAATTTTAAATATGATGAGGCTTCGCGACCATTATTTGATGTTTTGCAGGTAGGTGATGATTCAATTGCACCTTGCTTCTCACCATCTTTTCCACAAATAATAACTGGTGTTTCAATATTTGATAACCAACCTAATTGTTCTTCCCAATGTGATGATACAATAACTAAATCAGTGTCAGTAGACCAACTAGATGGACTAAATGCTTCAATTGCTTTTTGTGTATATATCAAATAACTGCAAAGTATAATTATAATAAATATCAAATATGTTACAATATATTTCATACTATTATAAACCGGAGCAATCTACATGGCCCATCCAATACGATTTCCAAATCCCTCTTTAGCAAAATACTCTTTTATGTCAAACTCGCGTTCGCCGCCACGTAATTTTATATATGGTATTTTCCGTATTTCATGCACATCTGCCTTAAATTTATTAAGGAGGCAATTTAATTCCCATTTACAATCTGTTTGAATTTTAAACATGTCTTTTTCTGCATCTTTTAGGATTATATTTGCCGGCCGACCAAGGCGTTTTTGCAAAACAGTTTGCATGCATGCATGTTGTGTTAAATAACTGCTGATTCTGTCAACAATATGTACACCTTCCTGTTTTGCACGCGGTATATAATTATCAAGCCCACCGTCAATTGCCAATATAAATTCGGATAACCATTTATTAATTATAGGACTATTAACAGGTGTCATTATAAACCAGTTTTCAATATATTTAGAGCGGTCACTAATGCCAGGTCCAGGCTCCAATGTAAATCCTGTAAATTCACTGCGTTTTTGGACCGATTCATTATATAAATCATTAATTGCATCAGGGTCATTAATAATAATACTTGCATCAATCCAAACGCCGCCGTATTTTTGTAATAAAAGGAGGCGATAATAATCCGCTTTATGTTGTATTATAAGTTTATCAAAATTCTTTGGCAGTGTCGACAAATTTAAAAAATCACTAATTGATTTGCTATTTAACATATATAATTTCCAGCCATAAGGTTGAAGTTTTTGTGCTCTGTTTTCGTGTATTAGTCTTATTTGTTCAGGCAACTCTTCACTATCCCAAAATGACCACATCACTTTTGGCAGATTATAATCTATTTCAAATGGCTGACTAAAATTTTCAGTCAATTTATAACGGAATTTTATAAATAATCCGACAAGCAATACAAATATAACTATACATGCAAACCAATGCTGCATGCGAGCCTGCTATTATACCCGGGTTTAAAATATTTTTAAGAAACTCTGTATAATTATAAATGAGTGCCTGTGCGCGTTGCAGATGGGGCCCTGGTACGACAACGGAAAGGCCTCCGAATACAGAGAATGCAAAACAATTAGAGGGTGGTCTGGCTGCACTAATGGCCGCACGTGCTACACAGGATTGCACATATTTCCCACAGGCAGTGCCCACGGGGCAACAACAGCAGCCTGTGACCTCAACTTCTCAACTGACAAAAAGAGAGAGTTCGCCCCGCCATAACTAGGTATATATGCCATTGATAAGCGCCAATTCAAGAAGGGTTCCATCTGCGTCTGCAACCTGCCAACAAACTGCCGAATCGCAGGCCCATCATCCCCCAAGTAGGCAGATAGCCTGCCCCCAGGCCGCAGCGCAGATGCTCCTTTGCAGATTATACGCTCCATAAATGCCTCCGTTTCAGGCGTATAATCAAATAAATCAATAATAACTGCATCTGCCGTCTCGCATTCTAAAACCACCTTATCTGCGTCTTCAACGACCACTTTCAGACGCAGGTCACCATAAATACCCTTATTCCAATGAAGTAAAGCAACTGATGCCCATTTCATAACTTGGAAATCATAATCATACTGCGTCACAGATGCAAAAGGAGCAACAGTAAGCGCCTGTTCTGCAGTACATCCTTCGCCGCCCCCAAATATAACAATATCCCGCTCTGCACCCCTAACTGCCCCACCCACCAACTTGGAATGATAAAAACGTTGGTCTGACCCTGATGATTGTATTTCACCATTCATTAATAATACATCACCGAAATCTTTGGTATATACTAATTGCACATGCCCGACTTCTGTAGTAAAGTCGTGTAATACACGGCCAATTAATGGTATTGTAACATCGGGTCTGCCAGGCTCTACGGTATGTATAACCTGCATTTACTACCTAAATGAATCGTAGACTTTAACCAGACAATTAGGTGTGGTAACAACTGCCTAAACCCTGATGACGAAAATTGATTCAGGGTTTGTTCGTTGAAACAGTATACAAGCCAATATATAGTATAGTCAGATGCCATCCGGATTTCATCAGCACTCTTCCGACATTGAGGCCGTTGTAGGCGTTCAATTCGGTATCTTCTCGCCAGAAGAGATTGAGCGCCGATCGGTTGTTGAAATTACTACCCAGGCAACTTATGAAGGCTCGGAGCCAAAGATTGGTGGTCTCTTTGACCCGCGTATGGGCGTCCTTGATAATGGTAAACAGTGCCGCTCATGTGGCCAGACAAATCATGGATGCCCTGGTCATTTCGGCCATTATCGCCTGACTAAACCGGTCTATTATATCCAGTTCTTCGAGACGGTGCTGAAGGTCCTGCGATGCGTATGCATTCGCTGCGCGAAGCTCCTAATTGATAAACAACAGGCTGGCGCCCTTCTTGGTCGCAAAAAGGGCGAGGTGCGCTGGAAGGAGGTCTCCAAACTCTGCGCCAGCATTTCACGATGCGGTCAGGAGAATGAAGACGGTTGCGGTGCTATCCAGCCACAGTCCTACAAGCGTGAAGGTATTGCGCGAGTGATGGCCAACTTTGGCCCGCTCCTTGCAGAAGGTTCCCAGATTCTCGAGGTGGACTATGTCCTCCAGCTCTTCCGCCGCATTAGCGATGAGGACGTGAATTTCATGGGTTTCAATCACCGCTTTTGCCGCCCTGACTGGATGATTTGCACCGTCCTCGCTATTCCGCCTCCCCAGGTTCGCCCCTCTGTTGTACAGGACAACAATCAGCGCTCTGAAGACGACTTGACACATAAGCTATTCGAAATCATTAAGGCAGATAAGACTCTTGCCCAGAAGATTGAGAACAATGCGTCCAAGTACGTTATTGACGAACTGACCAATGTCCTACAGTACCATGTGGCGACCCTTGTTGATAACCAGATTCCTGGCGTTGCGCCCTCGGCGCAGCGCTCTGGGCGCCCCCTCAAGTCGATTCAGCAACGTCTGGGCTCGAAGGAGGGTCGTATCCGTTACAACATCCAGGGTAAGCGTGTAGAGTTTTCTGCGCGTTCAGTTATCACCCCTGACCCGAATATCTCTATCTCGGAGCTAGGTGTGCCACTGAAAATCGCCATGAACTTGACAGTGCCTGAGCGCGTGACTGCATTCAACCGTGACAAGCTGTATAAGTTTGTCCAGAATGGTGCGGACACTTATCCAGGTGCGAAGACCATTGTCCGCGCCGACGGCCGCATGATTAGTCTGCGCCACATCAATACCCGCGAGCTCGTTCTCTATGCAGGTGATGTGGTGCACCGCCACCTAATGGACGGCGATATCGTGCTCTTTAATCGTCAGCCGACACTGCACAGAATGAGCATGATGGGACACAAAGCGAAGGTGCTACCATATAACACCTTCCGTCTTAATGTTTCAGTGTGCTCTGCGTACAATGCGGATTTGTAGAGGGAATAGGTCTTAAAGCCCGACAATTATCTACCTGTAAAATGGCTGAATCGTTTGGAAGTATCTACAAGATTACCTGTGTTCCTACAGGGAAGTCTTATGTTGGCCAAACTTGCGATTTAAAATATAAGAACGGTAAACCATTCCAATATGGCCCATCAGGACGCTGGAGTGACCATGTATCAAAAGCTCGAGATGCTGAAACGCCTCTTGCAGTTGCAATACGTGAATATGGCAGAGATGCATTTACAATTAGTGTCTTGGAGAAAGATGTTCTAGATAAACTTGATGAACTTGAAGCAAAATGGATTGCAACACATAATACACTCGTTCCTAACGGGTTGAATGTAGCAAAACATGGTCGTAACAAGCATCATAATTCTAGCACACTCCCAATGCACTATAAAGGTAAAGTCACAACTGCTACACTCCGCCCCATAAAGGCTGCTGGCAAAAATAAACTAGTGTATCTCAATCTCGAATTGAACAATGGTTCAAGGACTCGTATCTGTTTTGGTCAAAATACCGACCATACATATGAAAGAGCACTCGATGATGCGAGAAAATTTGCTGCAAAACTCGAGTGCCCTGTGCAAGAGCAATTAAGCAATACACTAGACCAGAAATATGCCACTAAATTGGAACAATTTACCGAACAAACCATCACACAAGTACGAATTACGACTGCATCATCACTAATTGCAGTATACATTACAACGGCAGAAATGACACGTAGTAATGAACAAGTTCGTATATGCTTTGGTGGAAAAACAATATCGCAAGAGGCTGCATATGATACTGCTAAACAGTTCATTCAACTATTAGATTTACAAGATGATTGTCAAGTAATTGACCATATTCAGAAAAGTCCGCAACAGGCGACCACTGCATGGGATGTAGCAAGATTCCTATGCAGGTAAATGGTGTAAATGCTACTATGGGTTATATCTCTCCAATATAATCTGTAATATAATCGCCTAGTGTTTGTGTACCCATGTACATAAACGCGAGATACTCAAATTCAGGGAAACCCCTAAAGCTCGTTAATACTAACTTTGCGCTGAAAAGTGCAGAGGGCCGCGAAGAAAGTTCGCAAGGATATAGTGATAACGTAACGAGATACGAGCCGTAAGGCAAGTAATGGGCAATCCTGAGCCAAGCTCCTAAACTCTACAAGATTGTAGAGCATGGAGAAGCGTGCAACGACTAAATGGGTGTCGGTAGAGGGTGCAACCCACCTCTGCATAAGATATAGTCTAGTCCCTTATGAAAGTAAGGGTATAAACGTTTGATGGAGATGAAATGAACGCACATATTCCCCAATCCTACGAGTCTGCGGTGGAGCTCGAGGAAATCACAGCTGTCCCTCATCAGATTATCACGCCCCGTGACCCGCGCCCTATTATTGGTGTCGTGCAGGATACACTGGTGGGCGCCTATCGTCTCACACGGCCGAACAATCAGTTCAACGT
>Ga0078894_10003276_pt1 | contig 12285 bp, 6 predicted proteins | sample LauGreSu1BDMLBSD_2_FD_67506 | JGI IMG/M metagenome (GOLD analysis project Ga0078894, IMG submission 67506) | Freshwater lake microbial communities from Lake Michigan, USA - Su13.BD.MLB.SD (version 4) (version 4) | ecosystem: Environmental > Aquatic > Freshwater > Lake | place: Lake Michigan, USA...
GAATTATCAATTAGAGGTTATAAATCATTTGGAAATAACGAACAAATAATCAAATTAAATACTGATAAAGGTGAATTAGTTTTACTCGTTGGAAATAACGGAAACGGTAAGTCATCTTTATTAGAATCTTTCGAGTACACTTTATACGGGAAAGTTAAATCCGGTAAAACAAAAAAGTGGCACAAACTATCTACCTTACCTAATAGAATCAACGGTGAACTCTTAAACAAAATAAAGTTTAACTCTGGTGGCGTTGATGTTGAAATCAACAGAGGAATATCTCCTAACACACTTGACTTAATTGAAAATGGTGTTCTTAATGAAAGAGCGGGTAAGTCAAATATAGATGAAAAAATAGAAAAATATATTGGAATGGATATTGAGACTTTTAAATCTTTTATATCTATGTCTATTAATGACTTTAAGAATTTCATCTCATTAACAAATGAAGAGAAACAACTACTACTTGACAAACTATTCAACTTGGAAGTCATAAATATTCTTAATGGTGTTCTTAAAGATTTAAATAAGAATAATAAGTTAAGATTGACTTCATTTGATGCTGAAATTAAAACTTTAGATGAGTCGATTGATTCTATTAAAAGATCAATTGATAAGGCAATTGAAAGAGAAAAACAAGAAGCTCAATTGGCACTTGAAAGAGAAAAAGAAGATATACAAGCAGAGATTGATAGAATAACGGTTGAGATGAATTCTAAAAAAGATGATTATAAATCACTGAAAGAAAAAATTGAAAAAATTAAACAAAAAGAAAATGAACTTAGTGAAGAATTGGATATCGAAAAAAGGCAATACCTTAATACACAGAATGATATCAAAAATGTACAACGAGAAATTGACTTATATGACTCTGGAAAATGCCCCACTTGTCGAACAGATTTTAATTCTGATCATTTTGTCAATCTAAGGTCATCACTTGTTGACAAAAAGAGTGGATTTGAGAGTATTAAATTAGAAATAGAAGCTAATATAACTAAAATAAAAGAAAGACAAGGTAAACTAAAAACTCTTTCTGAAACAACCGCTAATTCTTTTAATGATTTAAATTTCTTACTTAGAAACTATAAATCAGAAATTGATAAGTTAACAAAAAAGAAAGAAAGTCAACAAGTACCAGTTAATACTACTCCATCAATTAACATACAAGAATTCCAAAGTACTATTGATGATTTAGAGGATAAGAAAAAAGTTAGTTCATCTAGTTCTACAGTTTGTAAAGAAAAGGAACTTTACTATAAAGAGTTAAATAGAATATTTGGAGAAGATGGTGTTAAGAAATCAATTATCTCTGGTATTATTAAACCTATTAATCACTTTATTTCTGAGAATATTAAAAAGATGATGTTACCATTTGATGTTAGATTAGATGAAACATTTACTGCTGAGATTAAAAGTTTAGGTGTTCCCGTAGAACATGATTCACTTTCAACCGGTGAAACTAAAAAGATTAATATTTCAATATTAATTGCCTACTTAAAATTAATTAGAACAAAAAGACACATAAATATACTCTTCTTAGATGAGGTTTTCTCATCAATCGATATCGAAGGTATAGATTCAATACTTGGTCTCTTAAAATCATTTGCAAATGATTACAATATTAACATTTTTGTTGTACACCATGCTATATTAGGACAAGAGATGTTTGATAGAATAATTAAAGTAAACAAGGAAGTATTCACATCATTAGAAGAAGTTACTAATGAAATTTAATAAATATAAAAAAATAAATTTTTAGATATGTTGATTGTAGAAGTAAACGAAAAGCAAACAATAGAAAAGGCTCTTAAAGTTCTTAAAAGAAAGTGGGACAAAACAAAAGCAATGAAAGAACTCAGAGAAAGAAAAGAGTTTATTCCTAAATCTGATAGAAAACGTTCTGCTAAAAGTAGAGCCGCTTATATTCAGAAGAAATACAGAAGTAATGATTAAAAAATTACTTAGTTTGTTTCCTAATCAAAGTAATAAAACATATGATTTGGGCAAACTACAAAATTCTGGTTATATAGGAACTTTAGAAGATTTATCTGGTTGTCCAAATTGTAAAAGTAAAAATATAATTTGGAAATTCTTTATACCTACAGATGAGTCTAAGCCAACTCAAGATAGTTTATCTGTTTGTAAAGATTGTGGATATAAGGATAAAAGAGGTGAATTTGAAAGAACAAACAAAGCTCTTTATAGAGAAAATAAAATTAATCAAATATTAGAATGAGAGAATTTATAGAAATAAATGATTTTTATCCAGATATTTTAGTTTCTGAAAACTATATTGTATATAAACAAATATTAACTGAGGATCATCTAGAACTTTGCCATGATAATGTTGGAGAGTTATACAAGGATAAAGTAAAAATTGGAAAAGAATACTTATTTCTATTACATCAAAATCTACAAAAAACAATGATGTCTAATCATGAATCTGAGACTATAACAAATCAAAAGTTTATTGATTACGCATTAGGAGATGTATTGATATTTGGATTAGGATTAGGTCTTATTATTTTTCCCTTACTAAAAGATAAACATATAAATAGAATTGTTATAGTGGAAGTTGATGAGGGTTTAATAGAAATTATATCACCTATAATATTAAAACACGATATTTATTCTAAAGTTGAAATCATTAATGGTGATGCCTTTAATTGGGTAACTGATGAAAAATTTGATACTATCTACTTTGATATATGGCATACAATAGATGGTAAATCATTTAAAGAGATGAATGAATTAAGTGAAAAATTCATTTCCAATCTTAAACCTGATGGGTGGATGGATAGTTGGTGTTCCGAACTTATAAAAAATAAAAATTATGAATCTAAATAAAAATTATTATAGTATTCTCGGTGTTAAAAACAGTGATGATGAAAAGACTATTAAAAAGGCTTACTATAAATTATCGTTTATACATCACCCTGATAAAAATGGAGATCCTATAATCTTCAGTGAAATGACCGAGGCATATGATATTCTTTGTAGTGAACAGAGAAAAGACTATGATGTGAAAAGTAAATTTGGTAATAATTATAATGAGTATTATGAGTTGTTTGATATAAATATCGATTATGATTATGACAAACAAAAACAAGACTTAAAAAACTTTGTAAAAAATGAAGTTCTAAATATTAGAATAGAAGTTGATGACTCATTTGATGGTAATATTGAATATGAAAGATGGGTTAAATGTAAATCTTGTGACGGTACTGGTAAAGACCTTTCATCTAAAATAGTTATTAAGGATAATAATGGTAAAATATTAAAAACTTTTGATGCTGAAGATGGATGTGACTTCTGTGAAGGTACTGGTAAGTTTATGGGATATGATTGTACTTTTTGCTCAGGTAAAGGTAAAGTAGGACTAACGCCTTGTAAAAAGTGTAATGGTGAGAGAAGAATTCTAGGTAAACAAAAACTAACTAAAATTAAGTTAGAAGGTAATGAAACTAAAGTACCAGCCATGGGTCATCATTCTAAAACAGATGTTGGTGCGGTTGGTTATCTTTTAATTGTTAAAAATTAACTGTTATAAGCAATACCATTATTAATACCAGCTTGTGTTGTTGGTATTGATGATGCGTTAATTGAGATACTATCAAATCCAAAAGTAATATTATCGACAAATGAGAAATTCAAATTTGTATAATCAATAAAAGGAGCTCTAGCTTGATAAGGAACTTGAACTTGTTTATTTATATAATCTTCAGTTGTGTATTGAAAAAATGGAATTGAATCAACTTCATAAAATTTAATGTTATCTAGTTCAAAATAGAATCCTGGAAATCCTATAAGTGAAAGATCTAATCCATTCTTATTATAAAAGTAAGATCTTACTGGAGTTCTACTGCTATATAGATAGTTTTGTTGTTCAGAGACTGGAAATGCATTATTTCCAGTGTACACACCGTTATCATCCACGAAAAATGGAAAATTAAACAAGTTTACCGTCGGTGCAAAATTTAAATAACCAGCACCATATACTGAGTCAACTGTTCCGTTTGAGACTATATCAAATTCTACTAGAGAATATCTTTTTCTATCAATATTGATGTTTGTATTATCAAAACTCAGTGTTGATAGTGATGAGTTTGGAAACTCAATCTTTACTGTACCATTTGTTGTTCTGCTTATTGTAAATCCTATTGGTATGGGTTCAGGTGGGAAAGCAATACTAAAAGTTCCTGAATAACTATATGTCCATCCTTCAGCAAAAAAGTTATTCATTGATATTGAACTTGATGCATCTGAAGTAAATGGTTTATTAAATTCAGATATTTCTCCTAAAAAGTCAGTAAATATTTCATATTTTGTTCCTAAACTGTACTCTATCTTATTAAAAGAGTCTATATCTCTAAAGTTTGATTTTGATGATAAAACATCTTCTGATATAAATCCATATAAATTTGGAGGTGAGAATTCTCCAACTCCAAATTTATAACTAGAAAATGCTTGAAGAGCGTTTATTGGATTTTCATTCTGGTATATTCTATTTCTATTTATTGTTGTTGTAGAGTGTGTGACAAAATTTAAGTCAAACCAAGAATTGAATTTCCATATATCTCTCAATACTTGTGATTGTTTTGCATTTTTTGGAGCAACATTATTATCACTAAAGTTTACGTTTTGTAATAGAGAACTTGATGAGAACTTTCTTACTATTCCACTTTCTGATGCGCTATTAACACCCCAATACTTATCAGTAACTATAAAATATTCATCTACTATTTCTATAATAGATGCTGTTCCATCATACTGAGGATTTAAACTTTTATCCTCTTTATCTATAACAATCAAGTCACCTGTAAGTAGATTATGTGGTGTGTCAGCTGAGAAACTTAACCCTACATATCCATTTGTGTATATAGTGTCTATGAAGTCATAGAAAGTATAATCAGAATTAAAATGACCTCCATCAAATGTACCATCAATCCAGTGAGTATTGTACATTTCACTTATATATGGATATCCTTTAAATAAACCTGAATTCCAAATACCCTCAAAATATCCATTTAAAAATGCTCCACTGAGCCAGACATTTTTGGTTACTTTTATTTTGTGATTATCCGAGTCTTTTTCAACCCTTCTTATTGGAAAATTATTTTCAACTTCAACAACAATATTACTTTCATCTTTTAGAATAACAGTATAATAACTTTTTATTAATTTTCTTTCACCATTTATATTTATTGATACTATATTACTAATTGAAACTCTATCACCTACATTAAATTTCTCAACAGACTGAGTTGATCCAGAAATTTGTATTCTCCACTTATAATTTTTTGTTGTCGTAGTAAATGCGGCTACTATATCATTAAATTCATATACTTGGTCATCAATCCTTAGTCCACTATTCCAAACTCCATTTTCCCAAACACCTGCCCTAAATGTACCATTACCTATTTTGGAATTTTGTTCTGATAAATTTGATACAGTTCCATAGAGACTACTAAAATAACCAGGATTTCCTGTTGATCCAAAATATTGAGTACCATCATAGTGTAAAGTTTGTGGAGTAGTTGTTATTGAACTATATGTAGCATCAAAAGAACCATTAATTAAATTCAGTGTAGTTGGCGAATAGTACTGATTTGAGTTTGTAAATAAAAATTGTTCGTTATTGTCGGTTTCATTATACCCACCGGTTATTTGAATGTTAGATAAATTAAACTGGTATCCATTAGTTGTTATTGTAAATGGACCACTATTTTCCCAGTTTGCACAAAATAAAATATATTTATTACCAGTTAAGTTATAAAACTGTAAATTTGTTTGTGGAAATCCTCCCGTACCTATTCTTCCAATATATTGACCAAAAGATAAACTTGTAGTAAATGCTAGTAAATTTGTGGTTGTCAATGATGATATACTGTCTACTAAATATAAATCAACATATGAATACCCTGGACTACCACTTTCTGAATAGTCAAATGATAAATTAAACACATCATATGGAACATATTTTGCTATATAGTTAGTAAATGTATATCCATCGTATGGATTTCTTCTTGTCCAATCACCACTTTTTGATACAAGATTATTATATCTTGTGAATGTAAATGTACCATCATTATAAGACCAACCTTGGTATCTGTTTGTAAATGTTGATGATGTTCCTAAAGACCAACCCTGACCATACCAATCAAACTCAATTATATCTATTGACTTAATAACACTAGCTGTACTTGATGAGCTACTTGTTCCAAATCCATTATAAGTAGCTCTAAATGAAACAGGATACCATGAATTTATTATATTTGTAGGTTTTGAATAATATGTTAAATATACATTAGAATCATTACTTATTGGTAGTTTTGAAAAAACATTTCCTATTGATACAGAATACGTAAATGTGTCCCAAAGTGTTACTAACTCTAATTTTTTATAGGCATTTCCTAAATTATAATTAAAATTATTCACTAAAGTTTTAAATAAGTAAGTTTTTTCTGGACTAAAAGTTCTTTGTTTATTATTATACCAAATCAAAGATTTTGTTAAACCAGGTTGTAAACCTAATCTTGTCATACCTTGCCATGTATTGTCTACTTGCCAAGTTACACTATTCATTCCGGTAAAATCTGCCATCCATGCCATACTACATATATATTAATTTATTACCTGTATGTAAGCGTTATCGGTATTACACTTGAGTATGTAGCCGATACCAACAAATTTTCATTAGTAGAGTTTCCAGTAAATACATTCCATGCATGTACAGATGATGTACCCGCCCAAGTCATTCCTCTGTAAAGAATTTGAGTATTAAAGTCACTTTGTTGTGTACCATCATATTGGAAATATGAACCATACCAGTTACCATTTCTCCAAGTTCCATTTTCCCAGAATACATTATAAGCATTCATATAATTAGAAATACCATTTTTCCAAACCATACCAAATGCAGTTCCTGATAAGAAGCCACCCTTTTTCCATTGTGATATATAGAATTCGCTATTATCAAGTGTACCATCATTCCATATACAACTACCGGTTTCTAAAGCCAAATCATCATTTGTGTTAAATGTTGGTAAAATTGAACCATATCGTTGTACATATGGATTAAAAGAGCTACTCTTAAAAGTTCCTTTGTTAAATTGACCATCCAACCAAATACTATTTTGCATCTCAGCATTTGGATGACTGAATGTACCACCCAACCATAACATATTCTTAAAGTAACTTCTTGGTGGTCTTCTTAGTGGATCATTAAATCTCGCAGGTCTTGTAAAAGTTTTCTTTTCTTTTACAAAATCATCTTTTACATTGGTTACAAAGCCATCTACCCAAACTCCATAATAAGATGGTTGACTAAATGATACTACAAAATCATTCGCGTTTGATGATGTCATTGAATCAACATTATATCCACCAGTTGCAGAAAATGTAGATCCACCTCTGAATTCTCCTTTTGTGAAAACGCCATTTCTCCATAGTTTACCTTTCCAAGTACCTCCGTTAAACTCACCAGTAAACCAAGTTGAATTTGTTATATAATCTCCGTTACCAAATTCACCTCCGTTAAATTCTCCATCTTGCCAAGCATACTGTGACTGAGCATTTGATATACTAGATATATTTGCTGATGATACTTGCCAACTATATCCTGAAATAAATTTACCACCATTGAATATTCCGGTTTCCCAATAGGCATCGGATTTAAATTCACCTCCGTTAAATACCCCATTTTCCCAAACAGATACATTGGATGCTGTTGATTGTAGAATATTTGTTCCAAATATACCTGAGTTAAATATTCCATTCTTCCAAAGAATATTTTGAGTTGTGTTTCCAAAATAAGATGAGTCATTAGCAATAAGTTCGGCATTAATTACATTAGCGTAAATAACTGTTCCATTATAGAATCTTGTAGATTCTTTTGGTACTGCTTCATCTCCAATTATACCGTTACTAAAGGTACCACCATACCATTTTGAGTTATAAAATCTTCCTTTTTTAAATAGACCATCCTCCCAATCACTCTTAACAAACTCACCATCCAAGAAATTACCACTTTTCCAAGAGTTTCTATTATTAGAGTATGTTGCAGTAGTCCAACCATCCTTATAGTAACTTCTTATATTATTTGTATAGTAGAATTGATTATCATAAGTTGGATTGGCATCAAAACTTTTAGATGAGTAGAATCTGCCCGTTAAGAACACACCACCATCCCAACTTGACTCCTTAAATAAACCTCTAGAGAACGTACCACCATTCCAAACAGAGTTATAAATAATACCATCATTAAATTTATCATTTCCTGAGTTAAAGAAAGAGTACATATAAGTTGCTTTAGATAATAAATTTTCTTGATTAGAGAATATCATATCAGTGAGCAATAGGCTCTTCACATTATCATAATTAAGGAAATCATAATCAGTTGTATTTATATCATCTTTTTGTATGAGCGATCCTTTTATATAGGTTCTTCTAAATAAACCAGATTGAATTTTTGACTTATAAATTTTTGTTGTGTGTATATAACCATATCTATTTTCCATTCCAATAGTTTTATAAACTCCTCTTTCTAAAAGAGTTGAAATAACAGATGATGATCCAGTAACTATTTCTTTAAGACCTAAAACTCCATTAACATTATAAGTAACTTCATAAGAATCTGGTAGTCTTGTTATTGAACCAGTTGTTGATAATATTTCAATTTGAGCATCATTGTTACCAGCTTCTAATGTTATGAAATCCCCTACCTGATAGAATAGTCCACCAAAGCTAAGAGTTGCCGCTATTACTTGACCTCCCGTATCTATCGAGGTAATGTTAGCTGTTCCTTGAGTACCAGAACCTGGTGATGGCTGAAGTATATAAACTAAATCACCAATCTGATATCCAGAACCTCCTTGATTTACCGTGACAGAACCTACGTTACCAGTTGTCACAGATATATCTAAGGTAAGACCAATTCCTAAACCAGTTGTAGTTGTTGGTTGATTGATTGATACACCATTTGCGTAGTTTATTCCAGGAGCTAGTACGTTCGCGGTAAGAGCAGAATCTATATTAGTTGCTGTTATAGTAAATGAGGAACCAAATCCAGGTGAAGCTGTTCCGGATACAAAACTTGAACTTGTATATCCTGAACCAGGAGCTGTTATCTGATATGTATATACTCTTCCGGTAGTATCATAATCAACAGAGTTTAAGAATACTATACTTCCTGTTTTTCCAATCCACTGTGAGTCTAATTCCTCTTTATTTGGAGTGAATGATGTTGTTGCTATTAACGTTGAGCTAGCAGTAACAATACTAAGTTTATATACACCACCACCAATACTATAATCAGTTATATTTAAGTCATAACTATAATTTATATTATTACCACTTTGCCAAGTAGTATTTTCAACTAACCCACTTGTAAAGTTAGAGTCCAATACATATGCGTTTGTAATATCTATTACATTACCTAATGATGTATTGGAAACTGTTCCATACGTATCTAATGTTGAGAGAGAATCATAGTTAAAGTTTTGAGATGTTATTGGATTATTCTCTAAGTCTTCAAGTGATACTACAATATCAACCGAGTACTCACTTTTTGGATTTAATGCAAATGTTTTTGTGTAATATGGAAATCCAACTGATGAGTAAACTGATGAGTAAATATATTTATTATCTTGTTTTGTACTTAAAAAACAAGTAGTTTCTTGGCCTCTTTTCCAGAAAGACTCTGCAATTATATTATTTGGTGGTGTATTTACTTGTGGTAAATTAGCAACAGAAGAATTATAATAAAAATCAGAGTATTCATTCCAAGATGATATTCTAAATTTCTTATCAAAAAAGTGAATCAAATTTTTCAGTCCATCATTTACTTTAAGACCTTTAATATAAAACTCATCTTTTAATTTTAATCTATCATAACTTTGTTTATTAATATAAAACTTATAAACCTTATGAGTAGCGGCTGCTGTGTTACTAACAGTAGAACCAGATGTTAAATTCTCTGAAATAAGAAACTCATCATAACCTAATATTTTTATTATCGAATCGCTGATATAAATTGAGTTCTTAAGTACAGAGTCTTTATAGTTTGTATTTATTGACTTTATATTATTTGATACAGAGTTTATCAAAGTACTTTTTTTCAATTCAGAATTATCAACATAAGAACTATAAAAAGTACAATTCTCAAAGTATCCTTTTTCAATTTTACTATTGAATACAGACTGTGATCCTAAAATGTGATTTTTAACAGCTGACCACTGACTATATGTAGTACCAATAGTAGTATCATACAAGCTAGCATTTTTTATAGAAATTGATTCTATTTCCGAATCTACTACAAAGTTATATCCCTTTCCGTTGTTATTAGGTCCTGTAATTTTTTGATAAGCAATACCGTATTGATCAAACTCGGATGTATAACTCTGTGGTAATGTAAATAAGGAAAGTAAAGTACCTTTTTTCCAAACAGTATTTAATAAAGTACCTGTATTCCAAGTCGATTTATCTCCTTTCCAATTTATTTTGTAATTAGGTTGACCATATAATCCAACATTCCAAGTTCCATCAAAATCACCATCTCTAAAATTACCCTTAGTAATAAATGGTTGTACATATTTCACATCAGGTACCCAAATAGATTGTGTTGGCCCAACCTCAAATTTATAAACGGTTCCTTTTTTATACTCTTTACCTAAATAACTAAAGCTTTTGTTAACAATTTTAAGCCTATCATTTGATGCGGTGGATGTTATAGATTTAGCTACTGAAAAAGAACCTAACATTAAGTTAGAGCTTATGTTGGTCCAGTTTGTTGATCCATTTCTTACAAAGAATCCTGGGCTCGATGTTAAGCCAGCATTTGCTCCGTATCCATTTGATAACAAAGGATTTGTAAAGTCTTGGTCAGTAAATATAACATTATTTTGATAGTAATTAAATTTATAATTAAATTGACCATCCTTAGTTGTAATCTGACGATTCACCATATGAAAGTCTGACTCGTCAGATACATAATGAACTTGAATGAAGTTATCAGGGATATCTTCTAAAAATGGTAAAACACCAGTATATTCTATGTTTAATACTACTTGACATCTATCAATATAAAGAACTTTATAACCATCTCTACCTTTTCTATATTTGTTTATCTTTATAAGAGCGTCACTATCATAGTTACCACCTATAATAAAAACTCTATCTCCAACTTTTAGTCCTGAATTAGCTTCTGTGTAAAATGAAGTATAAGCTATACCAAGTATATAATAAGGTTCTACCCAGTTAAGTATTCTTGGTGAGAATGGTTTGTTTTGGTCAGCTATTAATCCAGCTAGTGGATCTACATAAACAGTGTTTATTGCTGAACCAGCGTCTATAAACAACGGCTTTGGTACTAATTTTGGTTTTAACTTAATTAATGCGTTATTCGCTATCATCGTTTGTTGTGAAGATGAGAATGTAGCTAAATTTGGAATTTTACCAAGTATTTTATTTATCTTAACAGACGAAAATGTTGCCATTAACTAATTAGAGTTCTTTTGTAGATATATATTAAGTTCTGAATAGTTTCTATTAATTTATATAGTCAATATTTTGATTATAAACTTAATTTATTTAATTTTGTAAAATATTATGGAAAAAAAGAAGATATTAATTTTTACTGGTGCTGGAGTTTCGGCTGAAAGTGGTGTTGCTACTTTCAGAACAGGTGATGATGGATTGTGGTATAACTACAAAGTAGAGGATGTTGCTACGCTTGATGGGTGGAGAAGAGATAGAGAAAAGGTTCTTGATTTCTATAACATGAGACGTGCTCAAATGAAAGATGTTGAACCTAATGTCGCTCATCAAATAATTGTTGATTTAGAAAAAGATTTTGATGTCACCGTTGTTACTCAAAATGTTGATAATTTACACGAAAGATCAGGGTCCACAAAAGTAGTTCATTTACACGGTGAGTTAACAAAAGTTCGATCTACACTAGATCCTACTTTAGTTTATGATTGGACTGAGGATTGTAATGTCGGTGATAAATGTGAGAAAGGTTCACAACTCAGACCTCATATTGTTTGGTTTGGAGAAAACTTAAATCCTAAAATGATTGAAAGAGCTGAAGAAGCTGCCTTTGAGTGTGATATTTGTATTATTGTAGGAACTTCAATGCAAGTTTCTCCAGCAAATCAAATTCCATTTTTAACAAAACCTGATACACTTATTTATGTAATTGACCCAGCCGAAATGGATTTTCATATTGATAAACAAAGAAAACCATTTTTGTATCATATTAAAGAAGTCGCTTCAGTTGGAATG
>Ga0078894_10003278_pt1 | contig 12283 bp, 6 predicted proteins | sample LauGreSu1BDMLBSD_2_FD_67506 | JGI IMG/M metagenome (GOLD analysis project Ga0078894, IMG submission 67506) | Freshwater lake microbial communities from Lake Michigan, USA - Su13.BD.MLB.SD (version 4) (version 4) | ecosystem: Environmental > Aquatic > Freshwater > Lake | place: Lake Michigan, USA...
GGCCGAGGCGGCTGACCTTGAATCCGTCGAAGTAGGCCGCGCCCTTGGGGCTGCCGCTGACGATGCCGTGCTGCCCGATCGCGCCGCACTCGTGGTAGTCGATGCGACGCTCGCGCGCCATGCGCTTGAGGTAGGCGCACGCGGCGGCGTCCTCGCGGCAGTTGGCGACGTTTTCCGGGTGCTCCGGCGTGCCCTGATGCAGCGGCGAATCGGTCCAGTGCGCGATGAAACGCAGCTTCGCGAGAACCTCGTGATTGCCGGTGGCGATGGCGTGATTGACGAGAATGGCGGGCTCGGTGAGCGGGCCCCAGCAAAGGACGTTGATCAACCCGCCCGCCGGCTCGCGGCGCGCCTCCTCGAACAGGGCGCGGACGGTGGGATAGGGCTGCAAAGAGGTATAACGGCGCGAGGGGTCGTATTTCTCCCCGCTCGCTTTGATGCCGGACTCCGTGAAACGGACGTCGGCGGGAAAGCCGCCGCCGAGCAGGCGGTTCAGATGCGGGGACTCCGCGCGAAAAGCGGCGCCGATCAAGCCGTCGGCCCATGCGGCCTGATCGGGGGTCGTGGCATGTTCCGCGCGGTGGGTGCTGGCGACGACGATGCCGCGGGTATCGAACTGATCGGCGAGCAGGAGATAGGCCGCCATCGCCGAGATGTCGTCGGGATCGTTGAGCGTGCCCATGTGATTGGGCCCGGGAATCGTCTTGTCCGACATGTCGGTGTAAATCCAGACGGCGGGCTTGCGCGGCGCAGCGGGCGCGGCCGCGCCGAGCAATAGGCCGGGAGAAAAAAGCAGGAGGAGGCAGAAGAGACGGCGGGTTTTCATCGGTGCGGTTCAGGGGCGTTTAATTCTTCTTCTCGGGCGCGGGGAGGCCGACTGGAATGCCGCCGGGCCGGCGGGTTCATGGAGATTTCTTTTTCCTGTTCTTGGCTGCGCCAGGATTGTCCAAGGGAGCGATCGGCGGGAGAGGTGCAGCCCACGTGTCGTAGGCGGCGCTGAGTTCGGCGAGTTTGGCGAGCTCCGTGTCGGCGAGGTTCATAGCTTCGCCGATGTCGGCGGTGATGCGGTAGAGTTCCGCGGGGGCGTCGCCGTTTTTCACCCATTTCCATTCACCGGCGCGGATGGCGCGCTTGGCGGAGCCTTGGAACGTCCACCGCCAGTAAAGCCGGGCGTGAGGTGCGGCGGAGTTTTTTCCCGTGAGGAAGGGCAGCAGGTCCACGCCGTCGAGCGATGCCCCCGCGGGCGGCGCCGCGCCGGCGGCCGCCAGGGCGGTGGGAAGGAGATCGAGCGAGGTCACAGGATGCGCGTAAATCTGTGCGGGCGGGATCGTGCCGGGCCACTGCGCCATGAACGGCACGCGGATGCCGCCGTCGTAGACATCACCCTTTTTTCCCCGGAGCGGATGATTCAGCGAACCGTTTTGGGGCGGCTGGCCGCCGTTGTCGCTGAGGAAGACCACGAGGGTGTTTTCTTCGAGCCGGGCGGCCCGGAGGGCGGCGAGGATGCGGCCGACACCGTCATCGAGTTCCGCCATCATCGCGATGCAGGCACGCCGGACGGCGGAACCTTGCGCGGCGTCGAAAACGGCGTCGTAGCGCGGCGCGTAGACTTGCGGGACGTGCGGGGACATGGGCGCGACGTAGAGGAAGAACGGCTGCGAACGAGGCTGCGCGATGTAGGCGGCGGCGCGTTCGAAATAGGCCTGGGTGCGGAGGCGCGGATCCGGGGTCGCGCCGGCTTCGGCGGACTTGGCATCGTAGACGGTGTCGAAGCCATGTTTTGAAGGGTGATGGGCGGGATCGGTTTCCCCGAGGTGCCATTTGCCAATCAGCGCGGTGGCGTAGCCGGCGGACTTGAGATATTCCGGGATCAGCTGGGCGCCGTGGTCGAGTGCGGCGCGCATGGTTAGATTGGTCTCGTGACCGAAGCGCTGTTGGTAGCGGCCGGTGAGCAGGCCCACGCGCGACGGGCTGCACTGGGGCGCCGTCACGTAGCCGTCGGTGAAACGCACCCCGCGCCGGCCGATCGAGTCGAGGTGGGGCGTGGCGATCTCCTTGCTGCCGTAGGATCCGACGTCCGCGTAACCAAGATCGTCGGCCAGGATGATGACGATGTTGGGACGGACGACGGTCGTGCCGGCGGTGGCCGTCAGACTGAGGAGCGCGACAAGGGCGAGCAGCGAGATGATGCGCATGGAGAGGGACGCGTCAGAACGTGAAGGAAGAACTCAATGCGTAACTGCGCGGCTCGAGGACGCGGTAGATGACGCCGACGCCGCGGCCGGTGCCGTCGCGGGGGTCGACGATGCGCTGGACCTTGAGGCCGCCGGACTCGAAGAGGTTGCTGACGTTCAGTTGCAGGCGCCAGTCCGCGCGGCGGAAAAGCTTCCGCTGATAGGAAACGATCGCGCCATAGTCCTGCGTGGCGCTGGTGGTGTAAGGGCGGTTGGGGTCGAAGATGCCGGCATTCTCGGCGAAACCGACCACGGCGGGACCGCGCAGGCGGGCCGTGGCGCCAAGACCGAAGCCGCGCAGCCGCGACTCGGCCGGGAAGTCGTATTTCGTGACCGTGTTGAACGTCCACCGCGCGGAGAGGAGGCTATCGGCGGGCAGCACGGAGAGAGCGCGGAAGTTCGCGAGGGAATTCTCAATCTGGCCGACGACCTGCGCGACGGTGCGCGAAGCGTCGTTGGCGGTGGGCGCCGCCATCCACGCAGCGTTGCCCTTGATGACCGGGAGCTGCTCCGCGAGATAGCCCTGGATGATCGTGCCGCGCTCGATCGTGCGACCCTCCCCGCGACGGCTGCCGTTGACCATGAGGCGCCAGGAGCGCGTGAGGTTGGCGGTCACGCTGGCCTCGTAGCCGTCGGAGTAGCCGGTGTTGAGGTCGCTCCATTGGAAGAGGCCGGTGGCGTAGGGCGGCGCGTTGTATTTGGGATCGCCGGTGAGGGCGTTGACCGTGGACCAGATGTTGTTCAGGTCGCCCTGCAGGTTGCCGTGGATGCCGTTGCGGACGGAACTGTCGGCGCGGTTGGTGGAGAAGTTTTTGTAGTAGGAAACGTCGCCGCGGATTTTCCCGCCGAGCGCGCTGAACTTGATCCCGTAGTCGCGGCCCTCGCCTTCGGGATTGGGCAGCAGCGTGCCGTAGACGCTGCGCGCGGAGTCGTTGGGCTGAAAATTGTTCGACTGGTTGTAGTAGAAGCTGAGCCACGGCCGCGCGTGGAAAATCAGGCCGCGCGTGAAGGTGCGGCCCTCGCGGTCGCGGCGCGAAGCGGGGGCGTCGCGCCGGGCATCGAAGTCGCCGGGATAGGCGAAGAGACCGTTGGCGTCGGCGGTGCCGGGCCCCGTGCGCCAGTTGGTCTGGCGATCGTCGCGCCAGCCGAAGGTCGCGACGACGCGACGATCCCAGAAGAAGCTCTGCAGCGCGAGGGCGCGGGTGATGAGACGCGTGGTGGCGGACGTGCCGCCGTTGCCGATATGGGCGAAGACGGGCGTGACGCCGTTGGCGTTGGCAGCCGGCAGCGGCTGACCCGCGTAGAGCGTCGGGTAGACCGAGGTGAGATCGCGGCCGGCGCTCGTGGCGCCCGTCGCGGGATCGAGGTAGAAGCGCTGCCAGACGCGGTTGTTGTTGTTCGTGATGGCGGCGGGAAAGGCGGCGGCGCCCGTGAGGCCGAGGCGCGCGTTGAGCGCGAGCGGACTCACGTTTTGGGTGCGGAGATTGCCGAGTTCGATGTCGTCGTTGACGCCGCTCTCGAAGAACGCGGCGGCCTGGTGCCGGCCGAGCCAGCTCAGCCAGCGCGGCGGCTTCGCGGCGAAATCGAGAGTGTAGGAGAGCGTGGCGCGCTTGGTCAGGCTGTCGCCGAGCGTGGGGATGATCGTGCCGAAGGACTCCACGTAGAGTTTGCCGACGTTGGGGTTGGGTTGGCCGGTGGGGAGCTGGCGATTCACGTCGACGTAGAGGCGGTCGAAGTTGCCGACGAAGGAATTGTTCACGAGCGAGCGATCGCGGGCGCGGTGGAGCGCGGCCTCGACGAAGAGATCGGGCGCGAGTTGCTGCTCGGCGTAAACGGTCCAGACGTTGAAGCGAGCGGTGCGGGAGGAGCCGAGGCCGTCCACGTTGGCGTCGAAGGGAAAGAGCCGCGCGTCGGAGACGGACTTGAGGTTGCTCCAGTTGGGCACGGTGGGGAACGTGGGGTTGGCGCTGCGGCCCATGTTGCGCCAGCTCATCGGCTCGACCGGCGTGCCGGCCGGGGAGAAAGCGGTGAGGACCAGCGTGGGGTTGGCGCCCACGTTCTGGATGCCCGGGGTGTTGGTGGGCGAGCCGGCCGTCGGCAGCAGCGGGGAGCCCGCGAGCTGCCAGCCGGTGACGGCGTCGTAGACCGGCCACGGCCGGACGACGGTGCGGTGGTGGCGGCCGTTCTCGAACTCGAAGCGCAGCGTGGTCGGTTTCCAGGGCGTGAACGTGACGGTACCGAAATGCCGGCGCTGCAGCCCGTCCGACGGCTCGCGGAAGCCGGCGCTGTTTTCGACGAGACCGGCGTAGCGGAGGGCGAGCTTGCCGGGAACGAGCACGCGGTTGAGGTCGAGGGAGCCGCGGGCGCTGCCGTAGTTGTCGGTGCGGTATTCGGCGGAGTAGCGGTCTTTGAAGCGGGCGCGTTTCGTCGACGACGTGAAGGCGCCGGCGGGATTGCCGAGGCCGAAGAGGATGGCGTTGGGGCCGCGGGTGAAGGTGAAGTTCTCGGCGTTGTAGCGGTCGGGCGGGACGACGGTGCCGAAGAAATTCTGGCCGACGACGTTGGTGGTGCCGCCGCGCGTGACGTATTGGACGGAGTTGGTGAGAAACTCGCCGCCGTTGCCGACGGTGTCGCTGAGCGAGCCGACGAACGGATCCGTGTTGGGGGCGAAGGCGAGGATTTCGTTGATCGTATTGGCTCCGAGGTCGCGCATCAGTTCCTCGGTGAAGATCGTCATGGGGGCGCCGAGATCCTTGAGCGACGTGCTGAGACGGGTGCCGTTGAGCGTCTGGGTGGCGAGGTAGCCGACCTCGGACGATTCGCTGACGACGAACGGCGAAAGCGCGACGGCGGCGGCGGCCGGCGGCGGAACGGAAGCCGGCGCGGAAGCGGCGGCGGATTGGGCGTGAGCCTCGGCGCCGAGGGCGGCCGCCAGCAGCAGCGCGGTGCGGGTGATCATGGGTAGTGGGAATTCCGCGGTGCGACGGCACCGCGGCGGATGACGGTTGGGCGGTCTACGACGGCGCTCGGGCGCGCGGTCCCGGAAAAGGGGACGGGCGCGGCCTTCGCGCGTCGTGCGGCGGGCTTACAGATCGAAGCCGACGGTGAGGACGAAGAGCCGCGGCTCGACGCGCGCCCAAGCGACGTACTGGCCGGTGGAGAGCACGCGGTTGGGGACGATCGTTTCCGGTTGGAGCAGGTTGCGCACGTTGAGCTGCACGCGGTATTTCACGCCGCCGAAGTATTTCGCGGTGCCGCGGTAGTTCACGCCGACGTCGGTGAAGAATTCGCTTTTTCCCTCGAGTTTCCGGTCGAGGTCGAAGCTCACCGTGCCATCGGGCAGCGTCTTCAGGCCGTAGCCGAGGTTGGGCGCGGAGCGGTAGCGGAAGGCGAGGTTCGTGCCGAGGCCGCGGAGGCGGCCCTCGGTGAATTTGTAGTCGGCGATGAAATTCCAGCGCAGCCCGCGGCCCTGGCTGCGGCCGCGTCCGTCGACGGCTTTGATGAACGCGACCGCGGAGCCGACGTCCTCGGCGTAGTAGCGGTCGAACGTCTTCGACGCGGGGTTGTTGCCGTCGAAGGGCGCGGTGTTCCACGTCCAGGTGCCGATGCTGCCGTCGCCGTTGACATCGCGCGGATTGGTTTTGCCGCCTTCGGGCACGTTCAGCGACTGCCAGACGGGGAGGCGCGCGGCCATCCACTGGAACCACTCGGTGCCGATATTGGACTCGGTCGATTCCTGTTTCGCGGCGTTGGCCTTGAAGCTCCAGTTGCGGTTGGGCAACCAGCTCAGGTCGAGTTCGTAGCCCTTGGCCTCGCCGTCGAACATCACCCAGTAGTTGGCGCGGCCCTTTTCGCGGTAGCCGCCGGTGCCGGCGCCGATCACGGGCAGCTGCGGGTCGAGGGTGCGCATGGCGTTGTCGATGTTGTAGAGCTGGTCGCGGATGGGATCGTTGAAGCCCTGGTTGCCGGCGCGGGTGGGACCGGCGGTGTTGGTGAAGTAGCTGGCGCGCGCGATGAGTTTGCCGCCGAAGAGACCGAGCGAGACGCCGGCATCGTCGCCGAGGCCGACGGCGCCCGGGTATTCTTTGCCGAACGGATCGAAGCGGCCGATGTTGGGTTGGAACGTATCCGAACGATTGTACGTGAGCGAGGCCCAGGGCGTGAAGTGGAAGACGCCGCCGAAGGTGCGGGTCAGGCCCGACTGGCTGGCGCCCCAGCCGCCGAAGCGCGCGACCTCCACGCTCGGATAAAGGCCGCTCCAATCGCGCACCTGATAGCCCGGGTCGATGGTGGCGCTCTTCGCGGTGTCCTTGCGGTAGCCGAAGAGCAGCACGAGGCGGTCTTTGAGCAGATAGTTCTGCCACGCGAACATCTGCGTCTTCACCTCCGTGCGCGTGCCCTCGGGGCCGGAGCCGGTGCGGACGAGTTTCCAGCCCTCGCTGTTCCGGTAGGGGGAATCGAACAGGTAGGCGCCCATGGGTTGGCCGGCGGCATCGGTGAAGCGCCAGGTGCCGAAGAGATCGCCGAACGGTTGGAACGCGTGGTTGCCGGCGGGGCCGCCGAGATAGAGGCGCGTTTGGAAATCGCGCACGCCGTTGGTCGCCCAGAGCTGGGTGCCGGTGCCGGTGGGCGAGCCGACGGAGCCGGTGGTGTAGGTCACGCCGGGCACGGAGGGGGCCTGCTCGAGAATGCCGCGCTGAAGCTGCTGCCGGCGGCTGATGGATTCGGAACCGGAACCGAGCAGCGCGAAGCGGTTTCGCCCGAGCCATTTCAGGACGCGGTTGGTGCCGAAGCGGCGGCCGAAGTCGAATTCGTAGGAGAGCGTCGCGCGCCAGTCCTCGCGATCTTCCCACACCTCGCTGCCGGTGGCGCGGCCCTGGATGTAGTAGCGCCCGGCGTTGGGATTCAGCGTGGTGCCGTCGGGCAGATAGCGGTTGGCATCGACGAAAAGCGTGCCGGGACCGAAGCCGGAGTCGGCGGTGCGCTCGTCGAGATCCTCCTTGTTGAAGGCGAGTTCGAGGTGCAAGTCGGCCGCGAGGCGTTGTTCGACGAAGAGGTTGACGAGATCGGAGCGCAGGCGCTGGCCGCGGCTCATGCCGTAGAGATTGGTGTCGAAGGACGACACGCGTTCGTCCCCGAGGGTGAACGACTGGCGGTCGAGCGCCTGATAGGGATTGAGCGCGGCGGGAATATCCTGCGGCTGGCGGGTGACGACGGCGTTGTTCCAGCCGCGGAAGGTGCCTTCAAGGCTGCCGCCGGCGCCGAAGAGCCAGACGGCGGGATTGCCCTGGCGGGCGAAGAGCGGGTGGTTGGCGAGGTTCGCGAGCGTGAAGTTCCCCGGGTTGGCAGCCCCGACCGCGCGGTTGTCGAAGATGGGACGATCCGTGGTGTAGGCGCTGCCGCGCACGGAGCCGGCGGACTCCCAGAGCGAGATCGCATCCACGGGCGTGATGCGCGGGGCGCGGTTGCTGAAGCGCTCCACCTTCTCGCCGTGCACGGAGATCGTCGTGTGCTTGAACGGCTGCGCGGTGAGGGCGCCGTAGTAGCGGTCCTGCCGGTCGAGATTGGGTTTGGCGAAAGTCTGCGATTCCTCGGAAAGCACGGCGGCGCGCAGACCGAGTTTTCCTTTGAGAATCGGCTGGTTGAAGTTCAGCGACGCGCGCCGGGAGTCTTCGGAGCTGTATTGGAGTTCGGTGGAGACGCTGCGGCGCTGGAGGTTGGCGCGCTGCAGGCTCACGTCCACGATGCCGGACGGACTGCCGAGGCCGAAGAGGATGGCGTTCGGGCCGCGGGCGATGGTGATGCGGTCGAGGTTGTAGTTGTCGGTCGGCATCCCCGCTTCGAAGAAATTGCGCGAGAGAGTGGCACCGGTGAGCCCGCGGACGCGGGTGTTGTTGCGCGGCTGGAACACGCCGAACCCGGTGCCGTCGCCGTCGACGATCTCGTCGCGGCCCTCGATGTTGGTGGAGTAGATGAGCGCCTGCTCGAAGTTGTTCACGCCGAGGTCGCGCATGAAATCCATCGTCATCACCTCCATGGGCTGCGCGAGGTCCTTGAAGTCGGTCTTCATGCGCGAACCGCCGAGGGTCTGCGTCGCGACCCAGCCGGTTTCTTTGCTCTCGTCGATGACGAACGGCGAGAGCTCGACGACGGAGCCGCCGGCGGCGGCCGTGCCGGAGGTGGCCGCAGCCGGGCCCGCGGGCGGGGAGGCCGGGGCGGTTTGCGCGCGGAGCGCGAGCGGGAGAAAAGACGCCAGGAAGACGGCGTGGCAGCAACGGATTTTCAGGGAGGTCAGGTTCATGGCTGGGGTTGGAAACGTTGGTTCAGGGAATGAGGCCCACCGCTTGGCCGGTGGCTTGGGAGCGGTAGCAGGCTTCCATCAGTGCGGTGGACTTCAGGTAGTCCTCGCCGGTGCTCTCGAACGGCGCGCCGTCGCGCATCCGGTCGACGAAGTGGCTTTGCAGCGCGCAAACGCAGTCGCCCGCGAAGCCTTCGCGGGTGTGCGGGTAGTCGAGCGTGCGCGCGGGCTGGCCGAGGAGCTTGAGCGTGAGGTTGCCTTCGAGATCGAGCTCGAGGTGGCCCTTGCTCCCGTCGAGGCGCACGGTGCCGAAGGTGTAGCGCGCATCGGCGGCGTCGGACTCGTTGTAGCGCGAGGCGTCGAGGATCGCCGTCGCGCCGTTGGCGAAACCGCAGACGATCTGGGCGGCGTCCTCGCCCTTGATCGCGGCGTTGCGTTGCTGCAGGCGCGAGTAAACGGACACGATTTCGCCGCCGAGGTAGCGGAAGGTGTCGAGGAAGTGGACGCCAGTCTCGTAGCAAAACAGCCGCGGATAGGTGCGGAAAAACGGTTGGCGCGCGAGGTAGGCGTCTTCCTGCCAGCCGTCGCCCAGGCGCAGGCGGACCGAGATCGAGAAAAGCTCGCCGAGCGTGCCGGCGTCGAGCCGCCGGCGCATTTCGCGGTACCACGGCTGCCAGCGGAAATTCTCGTGGACCATGAAGCGCACGCCGGCGCGGCGCGCGGTCGCGACGACGGCCTCGCATTCGGCGTAGGTCGGCGCGATCGGCTTTTGGCAGATGACGGCGATGCCGCGCGCGGCGGCGAGGCGCACGGCTTCGAGGTGCGTCTCGGGCGGCGTGATGATATCGACGAAGTCGGGCCGCTCCGAGTCGAGCACGGCGGCGAGATCGCTCCATGCCGCGGCGCGCGGGATGCGATGCTGCGCGGCCGCGGCGCGGGCCTTGGCGACATCGCGGTTCACCACCGCGACGATCTCGACTCCGGGCAGGCGCGCCCAGGCTTCGTATTGGAAGCGGCTGAAGTAGCCGGCGCCGAGGCACACGCCGCGGAGACGGCGCACGGGAGCGGGGGAAGAGGGAGCGGACATCAGGCGGGAAGCTCGGGGATTTTGCGGGTCGAGTCCGCCAGCAGCCAGCAGCCGGCGGCCAACGCGCTGCACGCGGCGACGAGGTAGAAGAAGACATTGGCGCTGCCGGTCCACAGGAGCAGCGTGGGGAAAAGCGGGCCGATGATCGCGGAGCCGATGTTGCCGGCCATGTTCATGGTGCCGGAGACCTGGCCGGCGTGTTTGCCGCCGATGTCGATGCAGAACGACCACGACGGGCTCAGCACCATGTCCACGCCGAAGACCGCGAGCGACAGCCAGAAAATCGCCGGGCCGACCTCCGCCTGCCGCACGCTCATCACCATGCCGACGGCGGTGAGGGCGAAGCCGAAAATCGCGGGGAGCTGGCGCGAGAGCGCGTGGCGGCCCGCGGCGTAGATGCGATCCACGAGCCAGCCGGAAAACACGTTGCCCACGGCGCCGCAGAGCAGCGGCACCATGCTGTAGAGTCCGGCATCGGCGGAGTTGAGGCCGTAGGTCTTCTTCACGTGCGGGAAGAGCCACGTGAGGCAGAAGAACGTGGTGAAGTTGGCGAAGAGGTATTGCACCATCATCAGCCACAGGCCGGCCGACTTCAGCATCTGGCCGATGGGCATTGTGCCGGCGGGCGCGGTGTCGGCGCCCGACTGGCGATGCGCCACGATGTAGGCGAGTTCTTCCCGCGTGATGGTCGGGTGGTCCATCGGGTCGTCGCGAAACCAAAGCCACCAGGCAAGGGACCAGAGGCAGCCGATGCCCATGAGGACGGCGAACGTGGCCTTCCAGCCGAGCGAATCGACCGCCAGCGCGAGCACCGGCAGCGCGAACGCGGCGCCGAGCCGCGAGCCCGAGAAGTTGATGCCCTTCACCAGCCCGCGTTCGCGCGTGGGAATCCACGAGTAGACCGCGCGCGCAATGCCGGGAAACGCCCCGGCTTCGCCCGCCCCGAAGAGAAACCGGATGACGAGCAGCGACGTGTAGTTCCACGCCAGCGCGCTCAGGCCGGTGAAGAGCGACCAAATCGCGACGATGGCCGCGAGGATTTTGCGCCCGCCGATATTGTCGGCGAGCATCCCGGACGGTGTCTGGAAAAGCGCGTAGCCGATCGCGAACGACGACATCACCCAGCCGAACTGCGTGTCGGTGAGGCCGAGTTCCTCGGTGATCGGGCCCTTTGCGGTCGAGATGCAGACGCGGTCCACGTAGAGCAGCACCGACAACAGGAAGGTGCCGGCAACGACGAGCGCACGACGGGGGAGCATGGGTTCGGGTGCGGGCGGGATCCCTGTCAAAACCGCGGCCAAGCCCCGGGCTCCGTGTCGTAGGCAAAGGCGCGGACGGGACAGCCGTCACCGCCGGCAAGCCTAAGGGGCAGCGCATGGAAGAACACGCGCGGTTGCGTGAGCCGATCGAGATGGGCGAGGCCTTCGACGATCGTCACGCCCCCGCCGAGCAAAATGCGGTGGATGCGCGTGACCTCGGGCAGATTGTTCACGTCGGCGACGGAGGGCGGCTCGACGCCGAGCAGCTTCACGCGGTGCGCGACGCACCACTCCGCGAGGTCCTCGCCGAGGCGCGGGAGACCGTCGCGGTAGAGCGCGGGCTCACCGGCATGTTTGTGCCAGTCGGTGCGGAGCAGCAGGCTTTCGCCGGCGGCGAAATTGTCCGCGACCGCGCCCAAGTGCGCGACCGTGATCAGCTGCCGAGGGGAGAGCGGAGCGAGGTTGACCACGACCGCGGGACCGAGGCAGTGCTCCAGCGGCTTGGTGTCGATCGTCTCGGGGCCCGCGTCGAAATGGAGTTGCGCATCCATGTGCGTGCCGGCGTGGGAGTAGAGATGCCACGTCGCCGCGTTCCAACCGTCGCGGGCGACGGTGAACTTCGGTTCCATCGCGACGCCGCGTTGGCCCGGAGCGAGCGTCAGGGTAAGATCGACCAGGCGTGGGACAATCATGGGGCGGGGAAATCGGGGTTGGAAAGGTCGGCAGCGGGAACGCCGCCGCAGGGTTGGCGGGCGTGGGCGGAGGACGGAGGTCGGCATTCCGGCCGTCCGCCCCCGGGGGGGGGCGACTAGGGCTTTGGGAGAATCTTCTGGGTCGGATCGGCCTCGCGCGCGGGGAGATCCATCGGGAGGGCGTGGCGGGCGAGATCGGCCGTGAGAATGCGCACGTTGCGGAAGCGGATCAGGTTTTGCTCCTGGGCGGCGTCCCCCTTCGCGGGAAACGAATGGATCTTCAGGGCGATGGGGCCGCGCGTGTATTTGTCGTGGAGCAGGTGCGCGGTGGGGACGCCGTTGACCCAGACCTTGAGCGAGCGGCCGACGGCTTCGATGCGGAAGCGGGCCCACTCGTTGAACCGGTAGGCGCCGCGGGCGCGATCATCCCCGTCGAGCGTCCGGAGCCAGAGCCAGTTCCGGCCGTAGTCGTCGAAGATGCCGCCGGTCCACCGGCGGGTCGGAGACGGGTCGATTTTCACCTGGTAGCCGTGGAGACGCACGCTGGCGTTGGCCGGAGTCTCGACGCAGCGGAAGAGGATGCCGGTGTTGAAGCCGCCGGTCTGGAAGCACTCCAGTTCGAGGATGAAATCGCCGAACGATTCCTCCGTGCAAAAGAAGGTGTGCTCCGGCGTGCCGCGGACCATGTGGCCGGTGAGCGCGCCGTCCGCGAC
>Ga0078894_10003279_pt1 | contig 12283 bp, 10 predicted proteins | sample LauGreSu1BDMLBSD_2_FD_67506 | JGI IMG/M metagenome (GOLD analysis project Ga0078894, IMG submission 67506) | Freshwater lake microbial communities from Lake Michigan, USA - Su13.BD.MLB.SD (version 4) (version 4) | ecosystem: Environmental > Aquatic > Freshwater > Lake | place: Lake Michigan...
CTCGAGCGCCGGCTGCGATCCCTCTGCGGGACGCTCGATGCGAACGATGCGGATGCGCTCCACGAGCTGATCCGGAACCTCTTCGACTCCGCGCAGGAGACCGCCGACTGCGACCTGATCGGGCTCGAGGACGACGGGTTGTTCGAGGAGATGGAGATCTCCGCGGTCACCGAGCGCGCGGAGGACCTCGTGGCATTCTGCCGCGCGGCGATCCAGTCGGAGGAAGCGGTCGACGGACCGGAGCCCGGGAGTGACGAGGCGTGAATCCAGCAGCGCTCAACGCCGACCTCCGCCAGCGCGTGCCCCGGGTCCTCGCGATCGACGACAGCGAGCTCATGCACCGGCTGCTGCGCTCGCGGCTCCAGCTCGAGCAGGTCGAGATCCACTGCGCGCTCTCCGGCGAGGAAGGGCTGCGGATGGCCGAGGAGCTTCGGCCCGAGGTGATCCTGCTCGACATCGATCTCGAGGGCATGGATGGATTCGAGGTGCTGCAGCGCCTGAAGGAAGGCACCCGCACCCGCGACATCGCCGTCATCTTCATCAGCGCGAGCTGCGAGACGATGGACCGCGTGCGGTGCCTCGACCTTGGTGCGATCGACTTCATCCCCAAGCCGTTCGAGATGGCGGAGCTGAAGGCGCGCGTGCGTTCGGCGATCCGGATCCAGCAGCTGCTGCGCATGCTCTCGCAGCGCGCGCAGCTCGACGGCCTGACCGCCCTGTGGAACCGCTCCTACTTCGACCAGCGCCTGGCGGCGGAGTTCGCGGAGGCGCGGCGCCATGCGCGGCCGCTTTCGCTGGTGCTCTGCGACATCGACCACTTCAAGAGCGTGAACGACCGCTTCGGACATCCGTTCGGAGACGAGGTGCTCGCGCTCTTCGCGTCGATCCTCTCGGGTGGCCGGGCGAGCGACATTCCCTGCCGCTACGGCGGCGAGGAGTTCGGCGTGATCCTGCCCGCGACGACCACGGCCGAGGCGGTCGAGGTCGCGGAGCGGTTCCGCCGCGCGTTCGAGGAGCACGCCTGGCGCCGGCACCCGGATCTCGTCCTCACCGCGAGCTTCGGCGTCGCCGACATCGGGTCCATCGATCCGGGCGGGACGCCGGCGGACCTCCTCGCTCGGGCCGATGCCGCGCTCTACGCGGCGAAGCGCGGCGGCCGCAACCGCGTGTCGTCGAGCCCGCTGCCGATGGCCGCGTAAGATGCGACAATCGCGCCGTGCCGAACCTCGTGGACGAAGCCATCTGCATCCGCCAGTGGGACTGGTCGGAGACGAGCCAGACCGTGAGCCTGTTCTGCAGGCGGCACGGGATGCTGCGTGGACTCGCCAAGGGCGCGCGTCGCGAGCGCGGCTCGTTCTCCGGCGGGATCGCGCTGCTTGCGCGCGGCGAGATCGTCGCGGTCGTGAAGCCGGACCGGGACCTGCAGACGCTGACGCAGTGGACGCTGCTCCAGATGTTCAGGCGCCCGCATGACGAGCTTGAAGTGAACCTCTATGCGCTGTCGATGGCGGAGCTCGTGCAGCGGTTCCTTCCGCCGTGCGAGCCGCACGAGCGCGTCTACGACGCGATGGTCGCCGCGCTCGAGCGGCTCGAGGAGGGCGAGCAGCCGGCGCCAGAGTTCCTGCGGTTCTTCTTCCTGCTCCTGCGCGACACGGGGCACGAGCCGCGCACCGCGGCGGACGGGATCCCGGCGCAGTGGATCGCATTCGACTCGGCTGATGGGGGCATCGTGGACTTCCGCAACCACCCGCGTTCCTGGCGCATGCGCCCCGAGACCGCGACGACGCTCGCGCTGGTCGCGGCGGGCGAACCGCCGGAGCTCTGCGATCCGGACGCGGTCGACCGCGCGATACGGCTTCTTATCGCCTACGCCCGCACGATCGTGCAGGACGATCTCTCGACGCTCGATCTCGCGGTCCGCCCGAGGCCCGTGCGCGGCCGCGGGCGCGCGGAATCCTGACGAACTCCGCGCAGGTCCGGGATTCCACTGAATATCCGCCTCCACGCGTCCGATGCAACGGGGACGCCATGTCCCAGGCCGCCCTCGAACGAGTCCTCTGCGCGCCGAATCTCCCGACGCTTCCAGTCGTGGCGATGCGCGTTCTCGAGCTCACGGCGAAGCCGGATGTCTCGCTGCGCGAGATCGCTGCGGTGATCGAGAACGACCCCGCGATCGCCTCGAAGGTCATCCGCACGGTCAACTCGAGCTTCTACGGGCTCACGCGCCGCGTCGGCTCGATCCAGCAGGCGCTTGCGTTCCTCGGGCTGCAGACCGTGAAGGCGCTCGTGCTTGGTTTCAGCCTCGCGCGCTCCATCGACGGCGGCGGCGACGACGAGGTGAGCTTCGACTTCCTCAGCTACTGGCGGCGCTCGATCTACTCGGCGGCCGCGGCCCGCGAGATCGCGCTGCTCCACAAGCGCTGCGATCCGGACGAGGCGTTCATGGCGGCGCTCGTGCAGGACCTGGGCATGGTCGCGCTCTGGCGCGTCTACGGGGACCGGTACCTCCAGGTGATCGATCTCACGAAGGGCGACCACCGCCGGCTGTGCGCGATGGAGCAGCGCTCCTTCGAGACCGACCATGCGCTGATCGGCGGCGAGATGGCGACGCGGTGGCGGTTCCCCGACGAGATCGCGTGCGCCGTGCGCTGCCATCATCGCTCGTTCGAGGCAGACCCGCACGCTGCGGCGCTGGCGCGCACCACCGAGCTTGCGGGCACGGCGGCCGCGGTGCTGACGCTCGGGACCGGCGAGCTCGAACTCTCGCGCTTCCGGCGCGAGGGGCAGGAGTGGTTCGACCTCCGTCCTGGTCCGCTCACGCTCCTTCTGCAGCGGATCGCGGACCGCGCGGACGAGCTTTCCCGCGCCTTCGGACTGGACACGGGAAGCACGCCCGATGTCGATGGAATCCTGAAGCGAGCCAGCGAGATCAAGCGCGACCAGCAGCTTGCCGAGCCGGACCTCGGCGGCGACGCGTGCGATGTGGTCGATCACGGGACCGTTTCCGTCGGTTCGATTCCCGATGCCCGTGCGTTTGGCGCCGAGCTCGAGCGCACCTTCACCGACCACGACCGGCTCGCCGGCATCGGCGTGCTGCTCGTCGGCATCGACCGCGCGCGCGCGATGCAGGAGGCGTTCGGCCCGCGCGCCGTCGACGCCGCGATGTCGCACGCGGTGTCGCAGATCCGCACCGTCGTGCCGCGCGCGCGCATGTACCGATTCGTCGGCGCGGAGCTCGCGCTGCTCTTTCCCGAGATCGAGGCCGACGACCTCTGCCGCGCCGCCGAGCTGATCCGCAAGGCGATCGCGACGCATCCGGTTCCGCTCGAGCACGCGGCCGCCCGGTCGTTCCCGGCGACCGTTTCGATTGGCGCCGCGATGTACGAGACGAACACCGAGATCCGGAGCGGAAGCGGCATCGGCACGCCCGACCAGCTCGTGGGCGCCGCGATGTTCGCGCTCACGGCAGCGCGGCGCGAGCGCAACCGGGTCGTCGTCTTCCGACGCGAGCTCGGCGCGGGACGCTGAGCCTCACTCGCCTTCCGGCGCGACGACGACCTTGACCGTGGGGACAAGCGGAAATCGCGCGCAGCACGCGCGGATCTCCTCGAGCGTGACGCGGCCGATGCGGTCGACCTCGTCCTCGAGCGGGATGTACGGCGCTGCGTAGCTCCACAGCGTGCCGAGCCGGAACATCCGTCCGTTCGGCCGTTCCGCGGCGGCGGCCGCGCCGGTCGCGATTCGGCTTCGCGCGCGGAGGAGATCGTCCTCCGTCATGGATGCCACGAGCGCGTCGAGCTCGCGGCGGAGGATCGACTCGATCTCGCCGACCTTTTCCGGATCGCAGACCGCGAAGAGCGTCGAGTCGCCGGTGCCGTCGTGCCCGTCGTAGGTCGCGCTCGCCTCCTCGGCGATCCCGGTCTCGACGAGCGCCCAGTGCAGCCGCGATCCGTCGCCGCCGCCGAGCACATGCATGAGGATTCCGGCGGCGTAGCGGAGGTCGTCCTGGATCGCCGGCGCCGGCATGGCGAGGATCACATACGCGCGTGCGGTGTTCGGAAGCGTGACGGTGGCCTCCGCGCGTCCGGGCGTCCACGGCGTGTGCGCGCGAGTCGGCGCCGCCGCGGTCCAATGCCCGCACAGCGCGCGCGCGTCGCGGACGAGCTGGTCGAAGTCGATGTTTCCTGCGGCGACGAGCACGGTGTTGTCCGCGGAGTAGCGCGCGGCGAAGTACGCCGCCATCTGGTCCCGCGTCAGCGCACCCACCGTCTCCTTCGTCCCGAGCACGCGATGCCCGAGCGGATGGTCTGCGTAGAGCCGCTCCATCATCGACTCGTACCCGACCCAGAACGGCTGGTCGGCGTACATCGCGATCTCCTCGAGGATGACGGCCTTCTCCTCGGTGAAGTCCTCGGTGCGCAGCGCGGGCCGCAGCATGTCGGCGAGGACCTCGAGCACGGGCCCGGCGCGGTCGGGAAGGACATGCGCGTGGTAGGCGGTGAGCTCGTTCGTGGTGAAGGCGTTGTGCGAGGCGCCGAGCTCGTCGAAGTCGCGGTTCACATCCTCGGCGCGGCGCTTCGCGCTGCCCTTGAACATCATGTGCTCGAGGAAGTGCGAGACTCCCATAAGTTCAGCCGGCTCGTCGCGCGAGCCGGTCCGGACAAAGAAGCCGACCGCGGCGGTGTGCGCGGACGGATCGATCTCGGCCTGGATCTCGAGTCCGTTGGGCAGTCGCGTCGTACGGTGGGTGATGGTGGCCGTGCTCATCGGATTCGGAGTCTATCCGCGCGCGCGTTTCCCTACACTGTGCGATTCATGCACTCCCCGCGCGACGACGAGCAGCACTTGACCGGGCAGGCGATCAGCCATGCGGGCGCACCCTCGCCTGAAGCCGTCGCGCGGACGGTGGCGCGTCATCCGCGTCCCCTCGGCGGCGACACGCAGCGGTCGGCCGGCGGCTCCCTGCTCGATCTCGCGGGCGAGGTCGTCAACAACCGCGAGGCGCCGGTCCACCATCTCCGCATCCAGCGCAAGCCCGACTGGCTGCGCGCGCGCGTCCCGGGCGGCGAGGGCTACCAGCGGCTCAAGTCGATCATCGACGAGCACCGGCTGCACACCGTCTGCCAGGAGGCGTCCTGCCCAAACATGGGCGAGTGCTGGGGCCGCGGCACGGCGACGATCATGATCCTCGGCGATGTCTGCACGCGCGCGTGCGGCTTCTGCAACATCAAGACCGGCAAGCCGCCGGTGCTCGACCTCGACGAGCCGCGCCGCGTGGCGGAATCGCTCAGGCTCATGAAGCTGAAGCATGTCGTCATCACGAGCGTGAACCGCGACGAGCTCGCGGACGGCGGCGCCGCGGTCTGGGCCGAGACGGTGAACCGCGTGCACGATGCGTGCCCCGACATGTCGGTCGAGATCCTCGTCGGCGACTTCCAGGGCGACGAGAAGGCCATCGAGGCCGTCTGCGCTTCGCGGCCCGAGATCATCTCGCACAACATGGAGACGGTGCGCCGCATGCACCCCGCCGTGCGCCCGCAGGCGAAGTACGAGCGTTCGCTCGCGGTGCTGCGTCAGTTCAAGCAGAGCGGCCTCGTCACGAAGACGGGCATCATGGCCGGGATCGGCGAGCGCGACGACGAGATCCTCGAGCTGCTCGACGATGTGCGCGCCGCGAGCGACGCGGACATCATCACGATCGGACAGTACCTGCAGCCGACGCGGAACCACCTTCCGATCGAGCGATGGGTGCACCCCGACCAGTTCGCGATGTATCGCCTGGAGGCGCTTTCGCGCGGATTCAAGGTGTGCGAGAGCGGACCGCTCGTTCGCTCGAGCTACCACGCCGAGGAGCAGGCCGAGCTGCTCTCGGGCGCCGCGAAGGAGACGCACGAGTCGATGCGCGCGCTGCTCTCCCGCGCGCAGCAGCAGCAGCGCGGTTGAGGCGGGTCAGTGCCCGCCGCCGGATGCGTCCGCCGGCGGTTCGGCGGAGGCGACCGCAGGCGCGGGCAGGATGTTGATCGGACCGACGAGGGGAGTCTTCACGGTGCGCTGCGCGAGCCACCACGCGACTGGCGCGCAGAGGAGCAGCGTGACTGCGGCGATCGTGAGGACGGGACGCGCCCCTTCGGGGAGCGCATTCATCGGCGAGGCGAGGATCCTGAGCGGGAGGGTGACCAGCGTCATGACGAGTCCGGACCTGTGGATCGTGGGTTCGGGCTTTGGTTCCGCGAGCGGAGCGCGGGCGGGCATGGCTGCTGCTGTCGGGGACGGAGCTTGGGCCGCAGGTTGGTCCGCGGGTTGGACCACGTTCGTCGCCGTCGCTTCTGAAGCTGGCGCGGCATGAGGCGCCGCGGCCTCGTGCGGGGTCGTTCCGGCGGCGGCGGCCGCGTCTCGAGCCGCCACGCTCGGCTCGTGTTCTGGCTCGTGTTCCGCCTCGTGTTCCGGCGCGCGATCACGCTCCTCGCGGGGGATGTCGGGCGACAGCGGACGCGCGGCGCCCTCGAAGCCGGGAAGCGGATTCGTGACGACCGACTGCGTGAACGACGGCCTCTCGATACGGCTCGTGCCGAAGGCCTCGATCAGCGCGCGGTTGATCTCCTCTTCCTGCCCTGACAGCGCGCGCTCATCGAACACCGAGCGCACGGCCTCGCCGATGTCTCCGTTGCTTCCACGCAGCAGCGCGTCCGCATCGTCGGAAAGCGCGGCGTCGATCTCGCGGAGAAGGGGATCGATCGGCTCGGCTTCGATCGACTCCGCGCGGACATCGCGAGTTTCCGCACGCGGCATGTCCTCGATGGCGGCAGGCGCAGCGGCTGCCTGGGGCGCAGCACCGCCGAGCAGCGACTGGATCTGGCGCTCCATGTCGCTCAGGTCGAATTCGGGGTTCGGCGTCGAATCGCTGCCGGGATCCATGTCGCCGTTATCGGCAGGCGCCGGGGGCGTCTCGACCGAAACCCCGAGGATTGCGGCCCACGGAGCGGCACGCGAGAATGCGGGACATGCTTCTCATCACGACGCTTCTGGCGATTGCGGTCGCGCGCGGCACCCCCGCAGACTCGTACTCGGACGCGATCTCGGCCAATCTTGCCAAGGCCGGTCCGAACCGCAGCGAGATCGAGCGGTTCCTCTCGCGGTACGCGGACTCAGGCGACGCGGAGAAGCGCGACGCCGCGCGCTGGCTGATCGCCAACATGGATGGCCACGGCTTCGCCGCCATCGAGCTGACGATGGCCGACGGCACGCGACTGGACTTCGACGCGCTCCGCCATCCATCGCTCGCGGACGCGAAGAAGGCCTACGACGCGCTCGTCGCGCAGCATCCGGGAAGCGAGTTCCGCCGCATCCGATTCGACAGCGACCTTGAGCACGCGAGCTCCGAGTTCCTCGCGACGCACCTCGAGTCCGCGTTCGAGACCTGGCGATCCGCGCCGTGGGCGAAGTCGATTCGCTACGAGGTCTTCCGCGACTTCATCCTTCCCTACCGGGGCAGCAACGAGCCGCTCGGGCTCTGGCGCGCACCGGCGAAGGCGCGACTCGCGGCGCTCTGCGCGGAGAACGCCGCGGAGACCGATGTGCGCGCGTTCGGCGAAAAGGTGCGGGCCGTGGTGCACCCGTGGACCGGATTCAGCGACCTCTACTACATGCACCCGACCGACCAGGGCTACGACGAGATGTGCGCGCGCCGCCTGGGCCGCTGCGAGGACATCACGAACATGATCTCGTTCGGCATGCGCTCCGTCGGCGCGATGTGCGCGAGCGACTACACGCCGTGGTGGGCTGCGAGCGACAACAACCATGCCTGGGAGGTCGTGCTCGACGCGAATGGACAGGGCCGCGCGGGACTCGCCGGACGCGCCGCGAAGGTGTACCGAAAGACCTTCGCGCACCAGCCCGACAGCCTCGCGGCGATCAAGCGCGAGGACGAGGTGGTTCCGAAGTGGCTGTCCGGCTCGCACTACATCGATGTGACCGCGCAGTACCAGCCGACGAGCGATGTGGCCATCCCGATCGCGACCGGACCGTCCGACGGGCGGGCGAGCGCGCGGTTCGCGTACCTCGCGGTGTTCAACGGCGGCGCGTGGAAGCCGATCCACTGGGCCCGGGTCGAGGGCGGACGCGCGAGATTCACGGCGATGGGACGGAACATCTGCTATCTCCCGATGCTGCACGCAGCGGGACGCGACGAGCCCGCGGGCGCGCCGTTCATCCTCGACGCCGACGGCGTGGTCCATCCGCTCGAGGCGCGCTCGAGCACCGTTGCAAGCCTCGCGGCGACCACCACCAAGCCAGACATCACCGACCCCGACACCGGCGTCGTCAAGGCGCGCACGATGGTGAAGGCCGGCGCGTCGTACGAGCTCTTCGTGTGGCGCGCGGCAGCATGGGTGTCGCTCGGGCGGATCGAGGGGCATGCGGACGGTCGCACCTTCGACGGCCTTCCGGCGGACGGCCTCTACTGGCTCGTCGAGGACGGCTCCGAGAGGCTTGAGCGGATCTTCACCGTCGACACGGGGGCACAGGTCTTCTGGTGAACGGCGCGATCGCGGTCATCGTCAATGCGGACGACCTCGGGCTTCACCCGGCGGTCCGCCGGTCGGTCGAGGAGTGCGCCGCGCTCGGCACGGTCACGAGTGCAAGCGTCCTCGCGAATGGGCCGGATACCGCGGAGGTCCGGCCGATTGCCGGCGTCTCGCTCGGCGCGCACCTCAACATCCTGCGCGGCGTTCCGCTCTCACCCGCGAGCGAGGTGCCCTCGCTCGTGGGCTCCGACGGACGATTCCATGGCCGCGTCTCCTCGCTCGCCTGGCGGCTTGCGCGCGGCGCGCTCGCGCTCGGCGAAGTGCGGCTCGAGTGGTCGCGTCAGGTCGCATTGCTCCGCGAGCGCGGACTCGTACTCAGCCATGTCGACGGCGAGAGGCACACCCACTGCCTCCCCGGGCTCTTCGACATCGCCTGCGAGGTCGCGCGCGAGCACGGCATCGCGTGGATCCGCCGCAGCGACGAGCGGTTCGGCAATCCGATGTTCGGCGCGCCTGCGGTGCGCCGCATGCTGCTGCGCGCGGCATGCGTCCGGTCGCCGCTTCCACGCGGCATGCGCGCGGCGGACTCCGTGTGGGGCATCGCCGAGCAGGGTGCCGCCTTCTCGGCGGCCGCATGCGCGCGCGCCCTTCGATCCGCGCCGGCCGCCCCGTCCGGCGCCGTGATCGAGGTCGTCTGCCATCCCGCGCGGCGCGAGCCAGGCGATCCTGCGCTCCCCGCCGCGTTCGGTAGGATGCGGGTCGAGCAGCTGTGGGAGCACGAGCACCGCAGCCTCGCGGACGGATCGTGGCTCGAGGCCGCCGCCGCGAACGGCTGGCGGCTCACCGCGTTCGACCGAATCGACCCGACACGATGACGCGCACCGAACCCATCGAGATCTCCGTCGTCGCCCCGATGTACAACGAGGAGGGCTGCGTCGACGAGTTCCTCCGGCGCACCGACGCCGCGCTGCGGTCGTTCGGCCTCTCGCATGAGATCGTCATCGTGTCCGACGGCTCGACCGACGGCACGGACCGCCTCCTGCGCGCGGGCGCCGAGCGCTATCCGTCGCTGCGCGTCCTCTTCCTCGCCCGCAATGTCGGGCAGTGCAGCGCGCTCTACGCCGGAATCCAGGCCACGCGCGGCCGCGTCGTGGTCGTGACCGACGGCGATCTCCAGCATCGCCCGGAGGACATCATCGTCCTCTACACGAAGCTGCGCGAGGGCTTCACGCTCGTCTCGGGAAACCGCGCCGGACGCAAGGAGTCCCTCCTGACCAAGCGGATCCCCAGCCGCGTCGCGAACTGGCTGCTGAGGCAGGTCACGGGCTGCGAGATCAAGGACATGGGCGGCTTCAAGGCCGTCGACGGCGACACGGCGCGCTCGCTGCGGCTCCGTCCCGGGCACCACCGCCTGCTGCCCGCGCTCGTCCACATGCGCGGCGGCTCGACGGCGGAACTGTGGATCGAGTGCCAGGAGCGGTTCGCGGGCAAGAGCCACTACGGCCTCTCGCGCTCGTTCGATGTGATCTTCGATGTGCTCATGCTCGGATTCCAGTCGAGCTTCAAGGCGCGGCCGCTCTATCTGTTCGGCCGGATCGGCGTGCTGCTGCTGCTCGTCGACTGCGTCGTGATGCCGTGGCTGCTCTGGGAGAAGTTCGCGCACGGCGTCGACATGGGAACGCGTCCGCCGTTCCTCGTCGCGATCATGTTCTTCCTGGCGGCGCTGTTCTTCCTCGCCATGGGCTTCGTGCTCGAGCTGCTGACCGACGCGAACAACGCCATCGGCGGCGCGAAGCCCTATGTCGTCCGCGAGGAGCTCGGCGGATCGCGCTGAATGCGGATCGAGATCATCTTCTGAGCGACCACCATGTCGATGTCACGGTCCGGCGTCATCCTCATCGTCCTTGCGGCCATCGCCGCGTCGCAGGGCTGCGTGCTTGCCCGAAGCCCTTCCGGCCGCCCGGCGCGCGCGACCACGCAGTCGAGCGACTTCGGCCGCGACGCCGTCCTCGGACGGATCGACGCGGACGCTCTCGACCGACTGACCAACAACTACGCCGACGCGTTCCGCACGCGCATCGAGGACGCCGTCGCCGAGATCGTGCGCGGAAACCCGAGCGCGAGCGAACGGGCCATCGCGCAGCGCATGCTCGTCGAGAGCACCTCGAGCGTCTACGACATCGCGACGAGCGGCGATCCGGCCACGCAGGTGCTCGACCTCACCGTCGCCGTGACGCTCATGAGCCAGGTCTGGATCGACCAGGACCGCGTGCGCGTGTTCGGCGACGGGCGCGGCGCGCGGCTGGTCACGGCGCTCCGCGAGGCGCGCGAGGACATCTGGCGCATCGCCGGCCGCGTGTACAGCGACGACCAGCTGCTCGCGCTCGACTTCATCATCACGAACTGGATGAAGGAGAATCCCGGCATCGAGGATGTCTACTGGGTCCGCTTCGGCGACATGCAGGAGGACAGCCTCGTGCGCGAGATCGAGCCCGGCGGCGAGTACTACGACGCCGTCGGTGCCGCGATCGACCAGGCCAAGAGCTACGAACGCGTGCTCGAGCGCATCTTCTACCTCGCCAAGCGCGGCGCCACGCTTGCAGGATGGCAGTCGCAGGCGATCATCGACGAGACCCTTGCGAAGCAGGAGGTCAGCCAGGCGCTGCAGGAGCTTGACACGATCAGCCGGTCGGTGGCCGAGCTCTCGAAGACGACGAGCCGCATCTCGAGCGAGATTCCCGAGCTGCTTGCGCGCGAGCGGCAGGCGATCTTCGCGGAGCTCGAGCGCCGGCAGAAGGACCTCGACACGACGCTCGTCGCCGCGAAGGGCGTGATCGATGCGGCCGCGCCGGTGATGGACGGCCTGAACACGCTCGCCTCGACCTCGGAGCGGATGCTCGGCAAGGTCGCCGAACTCAAGGGTCCGGCCGACCCCGACGCGCCTCCGGGAAAGCCCTTCGATCCCGACGACTACACGAGGCTTCTCGCGCAGGCCTCGATGACGCTGCGCGATGCGAATGCACTCGCCGATTCGAAGGCGATGAGGTCGATCGTCGACGAGCTCAACCGCGCGACCGACGAGCGGATCCGCGCCGCCGAGGAGGCGGTCACGCGCGTCGTCTGGCGCGCCGGCGGCGTTGCGGCCGCGCTGATCGCGCTCCTTCTGGTCGCGACCGCCGCGCTGCGACGCGTGGCGAGGAGGACCGCATGAACCGTCCGATCGACCGCCGCGATGCGATCAAGGCGCTCGTAGCGCCCATCGCGCTCGCGGCGTTCGCCTCGCGTTCGAGCGCGCAGAACCCGCCGCCGGCGGACCCTGATGCCACGCGCTATCCCGTCTTCGTCGAGGATCCCGCGGTCAAGGGCGAGGTCGCGTGCGTGGGCAGCTCGTCGGTCGGACTGCTTCTGAAGCTGATGGGGGACGAGCTCCGCAAGGAGCAGCCCGGCATCACGCTCGCGCTGCGCTCCGCGGGATCCGGCACCGCGGCGGAGGCGCTCGCGGTGGGCGAGTCGATTCTCGCGCCGATGAGCCGCGCGATGCGACCCGCCGAGATCGAGCGGATCCAGCAGCGCCGCAAGGGCACCGTCGACTTCGTCGACATCGCGCTCGATGCGATCGCGATCGGCGTGCACAGGTCGAACCCGATCGAGCGCCTGTCGCTGCGGGACCTCGACCGGATCTTCGGTCGCGAGCGCCGCCGCGGCGGCGCTCGCGACCGAAGATCCGGTCGAGGTCCCGCAGCGACAGGCGCTCGATCGGG